>Ga0187893_10006524_pt1 | contig 19882 bp, 32 predicted proteins | sample MA1701074metaG_FD_139574 | JGI IMG/M metagenome (GOLD analysis project Ga0187893, IMG submission 139574) | White microbial mat communities from a basaltic lava cave in the Kipuka Kanohina Cave System on the Island of Hawaii, USA - MA170107-4 metaG ...
GACGGCCAGCGATATGATGTTCGCGGCACGCACGCCACCAAGAAGCCCGTCAGCAAGTCGTTCAACAAGCTCTCGGAGCTGATGGCCGCGCTGTATGCCCTTGAGGGTGAGGGATACGAGCTGGTTTGTCGGAGGCCGAGGAAAGATCGATGTGCAGATAGTCACGTCCACCCGAGCCGAGGCCGCATTCGAGACCGGCAAGGACGACGACACAGACCTCTTCAAAAAGAAGTAAGCCATGTGGGTTTTCTGGACGTTGTCAATCGTTCCCATCCTGGTGTGGCTCGCCCTCTGGGCGCGCCATAAAGAGGTGGTCCTATGGGAAGCTGCGATCAGCGCGGGTGTCGCGCTGCTAACAGCGCTCGTCTTCCAGCTACTGGCCGTGTTTGGCATGACGAGTGACATAGAGACCTGGTCAGGCCAAATCACTCACGTCACGCATCATCCAAGGTGGGTTGAGGAATATCAGCAGGCTCACACGCGAACTGTCGGCTCGGGCAAGGACGCCCGAACAGAGACCTACTACACGACTGAGCATCGCACCCATCCAGAGCACTGGACCGCGGACACCAGCGTGGAGGTAACTCACCAGATCACCGAGACCTTCTTCAACCAGGCGAGAGTCAAGTTCAAAGACTACACGACTGAGACCCCTTGGAAGGTTGGCTTCTACTCAGGTGATCGCAACATCTACGTCTCCTACAACCGAGGAGTCTACTGCTACCCGGTCACGCGCATTGCTCGGTGGCAAAACAAGATCAAGGCCGCACCGTCAGTCTTCTCGTTCGCTAAGGTCCCCACGAATGTGCTCGTCTACGCCTGGCCAGAAAATGACAATTGGCTGGAGTCAGACCGCCTGCTGGGCACCGCGAAAAACATCGTCAGCCTGACTGAGTTTGATCGCATGAACGCCCGCCTCGGCCCATCGAAAAAGGTGAACGTCATCATGGTGGGGTTTGTCAACGAAGGGCCAGAAAGCGGCCAATACCAGCAGGCCAAGTGGGTTGGCGGAAAGAAGAATGACCTCGTCATCTGCTTTGGCGGGGCGTCAGGAAGCAAGAAGCCTGAGTGGGCTTACGTGTTTGGCTGGACGGACAAGGAGATTGTCAAGCAAAATCTTCAGACGATAGTCCTCAACGAGGGCGTCTCAACCAAGGTGCTTCCAAAGATTGAGGAAGAGATTCGCCGCAGCTACGTCATCAAAGACTGGACGAAGTTCGACTACATCACCATCGAGCCGCCCACGTGGAGCTACATCGTTTACGTCGTGGTGGTTGGCGTGGTTCAGACCATCCTCTTCTTCGTCTTCTCGTCAAACTCAATTGCCAAATACGGGTATGATTTCGCCAGGGAAACTGTGCGCCGCAGCACGTCGTATGCTGGACGCCAGTTTAACTCCGGATGGACGCGTAGATAACGCTATATGAGCGGCTGGAATGACATGTGGGACACCGACCAGACGATCAACGTCGAGATAGCGCCGGGTGATGTTCGCTCGATGCCTATCATGGCCACGGCTACATTCGACTCCCCTGAGTTTTACGCGGGTGAATTCGCGATCGACCTTAGCGAAATTACTGGCGCTCAAATGGATTACCTCGAGCTTTGGAGCAGAGACCGAAATCTTTCGCAAAGGGAGCTGAATGTCATGACCGTTCGTGACATGGACAACAGCGATGTGGTAGACCGCTTGAGGATGGACGGAGTGCTGAAGAAGCTTGCTGGGACTACGATCTCTTTTAGGCAGCTTCAAGGGCTGTATGCAAAGCACAACAACGGTCGACAGCTTCCAGCTGTTCAGCAGCAACTTTCCCTTGAAAGTGCACAGACCAGGCTAGTCAAGCGAATGACCGAAGATACGTTTCCTCGAGAAACCCCCGGGCCAATTCCGGATAGGTCCGCTGAGATTCAAAGAATCGCCGAAGAGGTGGTTGAATCTCAAGTTGGCCTTGAGATCGCATGGGTAGCCGTGATACGTGGCGGTGAAGAGATTCAGGTTGGAAATAAGGTCCGCGTAAGCACCACCCTTCCTCATGGAACCTACGCTCGTGACGAGTGGAGGAACGTTGCTGAGGACCTTATTCTCGCCCTAGATTCAGCGGGGCTTGCGGGCTACTCGATCTACAACACCCACGCTAACGGCTTCACCCTTAATAAAACCCAACCGGGTCAATGAACTGACATGAGCAACGCCAGAAAGTTGGTCCGCCGTCTTGTTGAAGATGACAACCTTACTCAATACTTTCAAGACGTCCTCTATGGGTCCTCTTAAAGACACGCATGACCGAGAGACGGCAGAGAGGATTGCGTCGCGACAAGCCGTTGCCTATGCTGCCGCCATAGAAAAGCTGGGAGTGAGCTATGCGGACGTAGCCGGTGGAAGTGCCGACCACGCCCGCTTTATGCTCGACCTTAAGGACGGACGGTCAATTGAGGGTGATGCCCGTCAGGCTCACTTCAGTTGACGAAGGCAAGCCACTCTGGGCGATCTGCCCGTAGCTCCACGTGAGCTCCCAGCGGCTTTGCCTTGGGCTTCTTAATAGGAACCACCAGCCTCAGGCCGGCTTCCTCCGGAGTCAAGGCGCCCTTCTTGGCATTCACCTTGGCTGAGGACCAGACGACGTTTTCCCAGGTGTTTTGACCGCCCCTGCTCCTGGGAAGGACGTGGTCAACTGAGCCGTCTACGCCAACGTGCTCGCCCGTGTAGGCGCAGACGCCACCGTAGGCCTTTCGAACCTCAGACGGCCGAACCTTCGGAGCCCGCAAGATGGTCTTGGCCCGCTTGAAGTTGACGGCGATGACGACTGTGGGCATCTTCACCTTGCGGCTGGTCGTGGCCACAAACTCCTCGCCGTCCTTGACCTCAAGCGCAAGCCAGCCTTCCCAATCCAATGGCTCGAAATGATCCTTGCCGTGGATAAGCACGGCAGTCATCGTTCCCTTGGCCATGTCGGTTAGGGCCACCTGTGGCGTTGTCGCATTGGTTACGCGCCAATGCGAGTCAAGCACCAAAACGCTTCGGTCGGTTCTCATACAATGTTCGTTCTTTGTTAGAAATTGGCAGCCACGGTTGGAGTCGCACCAACGACATCCTGCTTCAGAGGCAGGCGTTCTACTGCTGAACTACGTGGCAATGCACAAAGCCTACGTCAATGACGTGACTTTGTAAACAGAAATGGTGCTCCTACCAGGACTTGCACCTGGAGCCCTCTCGTTAGGACCGAGTTGCTCTGTCTAATTGAGCTATAGGAGCTTTGCAGAAAGTGCAGGTCAGCCCGCGCACTGACTCAGGGTTGGAAATCCGTGCGTTTGGCCTGATGGCCATGTTGCCAGCCTCCTTATTGTGAGCGTCAAGACACCGTGGATGGGCGAGCTGCGTTGGAAGCCCGTCAATGTCAGTGCCACCAATTCCGTAAGCGACAACTGACGGGTAACGACGCTGAAACTCTCGAAGAAGCCGGCGAGCCTTCATCAGTCAAAATGATAGAGAGAACGGACCTTGGCCGCCCGTGCGGCGGCATCATTCAAAGCCGTATAGGCAACAACTTTTCCCCGGCCAAGATTTCGATAACCACGTTGAGTGTCCACCTTGATCTCAACCGTTGAGCCAACAGGGTCGTAATCTGAGGCGCTGCCAGACCCGGCAATTCCGATTCGACGAGCTGGCTTGTTGAGAAAGGAATCTCCGGGCATTTCCACGACAGCCAACACGCCGTCTCGATCGCCATAAAGCTCATCGAGCTTCATGCCATGACTGGAAATGCTGCCAACTATCCACTTGCTGCCGTGTGTTGGAGGGCGATCGGCCGGAGGTGCAGCTTGCACTGTTGGCGATTGAGCCGTGGCAGAGAAATCAAGGTCCATCTGCTCTGCTTCAAGGAGCTCGCCCAGGACCAATCGTGCAATCATGCACTACATGCTGGTGGACCCAGTCAGATTCGCACTGACGCCTCTCGGCTTATGAGGCCGGTGCTCTGACTGCTGAGCTATGGGTCCAAATGGCGGAAGGTAAGGGATTCGCGCCCCTGCTGGTGTTACCCAGGCCTCTGCTTAGCAAGCAGGCACATTACTGCTCTGTCAACCTTCCATAGAGTGGTCGGCACAGGGAGACTTGCACTCCCAAGGCTATCGAGGTTTGAGCTCGAACGGTCTGCTATTCCCGTTTAACCATGTGCCGGTCGCCGCGGCGAGAATCGCACTCGCAAGGCTATCTGGGTTTAAGCCAGCCTCCTCTGCTGTTCGAAGTGAACCACGCGGCGTTGAAGATGGTGGGCATGACAGGAATTGCACCTGCACGGATTTCTCCACCAGTTCCTAAGACTGGCGCGTCTGCTATTTCGCCACATGCCCATGAAAAGTGGTGCAACGCGAAGGACTTGCACCTTCAACCGCCACCATGTCAAGGTGGTGCTCTACGTTGAGCTAGCGCTGCAATTGGTGCTCCGGGTAGGACTTGCACCCACAACTTCCTCGTTCGAAGCGAGGCACTCTGTCTATTTGAGTTACCGGAGCGTGAATTCTAGAATGTCAATGAGAATCTTTTGCGACATGGATGGTGTCCTAGCCGACTTTACCCTTGCAGCTGTTGAGGCCTTTGACCGGCGTGAGCTAATCAACAACTGGCCAATCGGTCTTCAGGTCGACGAACGCCTTGGATTTCCAAAGTATTCTCGTGAGTTTTGGAAGCAGGTTTACGAAATGCATCCTGACTTTTGGCATCACGTAAAACCGCACACGTGGGCACAGACACTCTGGTTTGGATTGAATGAAATCGCACCCGTCACCATCTTGAGCAAGCCAGACCATAATCCGGCCTCGCTATACGGCAAGCTGTGCTGGCTGCAGCGAACGTTCGACAAATCACCATTCATTGATTATGTCTTTACGCGAGATAAGAGCGTCGTCGCTGGGCCAGGAAAGCTGCTAATCGATGATGACGAGGAGACGATTCGAGCTTGGAAAAAGAATGGAGGCATTGGTGTCATCTTTCCGATGCCATGGAACATGGACACTCGTCCGATGTATGACGAGTCAAAGATTGCCCGAGTGCTGGAGGTTGTGGCAACGCACAGGATGAATCAACCCTTTACCGCCTCAACGTAGGCTGATATGGCCTCTGTGTAAGGATTGTCAAAGCCGCTGATTGGCATCTCGCAATCGTTCATGGTTGCGATTTTTCGAAGCTCATCAAGCTGTGATTCACCGAACCGAGAAAGACTGACCTGCTTGAAGCCACACAGCACCAATAGCCACGTCAATGACCAGTGGTCCCAGAAAAAGTAGTGCTGCAATGCTGAAGGCTGATTAAGCCCGTGGGCGTTGCCACCCATCTCTCGGAAGCAGCTGGTGAGGTCTGGAAAATGTCGGCTGATGTATTTGTTGCCAGTCAGCATTTCATCCTTCCCAGCAAGCCAGGCCTCTGCAAACTTCTGGCAGTCTGGCAAGACGAGCCGTAGCAACCCACCCGGCTTCAACGTTCGATGACAGTCGGTGATGACGCGCCGAGCATCTTCAACGGGCATGTGCTCTAGGACGTGTGAGCAGTAGATGATCGCGACTGACTCATCAGAGGCAGGAAGGCTCGTGAGGCGAAGGTCAAACCCGAGGTCAATGTCCAGGTTTGTCCAGCCCGGAGAGGACCAGTTTGCACCACCTCCAAGATTAAGCTTGGAGCCGTCGATGGGAGTTGCGCCCATAACCTCATGCTTACAAGAATTAAGAAAGCTTGCCAAAGCCACGCAGGACGACCTCGACCGCCTGCTTGAAAGCCGGAAAGCCGTATCCGAACTCCATGCGATACCGGAAACCTGTGGCTCTGTCGTGTATGAAAAGCTGGCGAGCATTTTGCCGCAGCAGGAGATTGCCTCCAACCACCCAGCTTCTGTTGCCAGCCTTTCTTACAGGCACCCGGAGCTCATCAAGGACTGACTTGAGCGAGTCGGGCTGAATGTCCTGTTGCTGTGGCCCAGGCTCATCGCCTGGCGAGCTGGTCGCCATCGGCGCCTCATCAAACTCCTGGAGAGCCTGTCGTGCTTTCATGCTATACTTACGGCGTGAAAGCACGAGCAGAACTACGCGACATAGGCGAGGCCAACCCAGACGGAACGATTTCACCCGAAGAAACTGGCCGTGTCGCTGGGCTTCTGGCAGACTTCGAGCACAACGTCAACAACGCGATTGACCAGGCCATCTACGGAGCTGATAAGATTGGTGGCCAGTTTAGGGCGCCTGGGATCAAGCGTCAGCTTCAACAGATCATTCTCAAGGCCGGCGATAAGCTTCGTGGCACGCCTCTCACGCGCGGCAAGGTCGCGAATGCGTTGAGACCGCAAGGTTAGATTCTCTGAGCACGTGACCAAGCGTGCTCTCATCACAGGAATCACTGGACAAGACGGCTCTTACCTCGCTGAGCTGCTTCTCAGCAAAGGCTACGAGGTCCACGGCATCATTCGTCGTGCTAGCACCTTCAACACCGGCCGCCTCGATGCCATCTACGCAGACCCGCATGTTGCGGATGCTAATCTGAAGCTGCACTACGGGGACCTCAGTGATGCGAGCAACATCGCACGCCTCTTGGCGAAGATCGAGCCGACAGAAATTTACAACCTTGCCGCGCAGAGCCACGTTCGTGTCAGCTTCGACTGCCCTGAATACACGTCGGACATCACCGCGCTCGGTGTTATTCGCCTGCTAGAAGGCATTCGAGAGGCAGGCATCAAGCCTCGCTTTTATCAGGCGTCATCCAGCGAGATGTTTGGTCAGGTCCAGGAGATTCCTCAAACTGAGAGCACGCCATTTTACCCACGAAGCCCATACGCCTGCTCAAAGGTCTACGCCTACTGGACGACGGTCAACTACCGAGAGTCTTATGGCCTGCATGCAAGCAATGGCATCCTCTTCAATCACGAATCACCACGCCGTGGTGAAACCTTTGTCACGCGAAAAATCTCGCGGGCTGTCGCGCGCATTGCGTGCAAGAAGCAAAATGACCTTTACCTGGGCAACCTAGAGGCCAAGCGTGATTGGGGATACGCCAAGGAATATGTCGAGGCCATGTGGCTGATGCTGCAACAGGCCGCTCCTGATGACTACGTCATCGCGACTGGGGAGACGCACAGCGTCCTTGAGTTTCTAGAGGCCGCATTCAGCTACGTTGAGCTCGACTGGAAAGACTTTGTAAAGGTTGATGCGAAATACTTCAGGCCAGCCGAAGTCGATCTCCTTATCGGTGATGCATCAAAGGCCAAACAGAAACTCGGTTGGCAACCACGCACCAAGTTTGTCGAGCTGGTCAGGTTGATGGTTGATGCAGACATCGCGCTGTTGAGTGAAAAGAGCCCGTGGAAGCTGACACAGACCGATTCAGGTCGGTTGAAGTGTTGAGTAATTGGTGCCCCCGGTGAGACTCGCACTCACAACTTTCCGGGTAAGAGCCGGATACTCTACGATTGAGTTACGGAGGCAAAGTGGTCGCAGCACTTGGTATCGCACCGAGCTTGGCGCCTTATGAGAGCACCTTGGTCCTTGACCTGCTGCGTGGAGCCTCCAGTCGGAATCGCACCGACCGTCTCAGCCTTACCAAGGCCGCGTAGCGCTGTCTCTACTTTGGAGGCAAATTAGGCCAACAGCTTAACGAGCTCAGTGGAGCTCGACTCTTGATAGCCGGCCATCTGGCTTGTGGCAAGAGATTGGGCCTTAGAGCGAGCAAGCTCGGTATTTCTTCCTTGCACCGCTTGCAGCAGCTCCTGATGGACGGCGTCCATGTTGGCCTCGTTGTAGATGAAGTCTTCGGCAGCGTCCCATTGTTGGGCATACTGCTCAAAAGGGTCGAAATCTGGGTCGTAGCCTTCACCACGACGCGAATTCTCGATGGATTGCTGATATTCATCAGCAGCCTCAACGTAAGAGGACTGAAGGCCAATCAAGACGCTGGCCAAATTTTTAGAGGCGTCACCGCCGCGCGAAGCGAGCATGCGAGCTGCATTGCGAAACTCATCAAAGCTGCGATCATGCTCGATGCACTGCTGAATCCCTCCATTGTAGATGTCAGCAATCAGGTCAACATACTAGTCGATTGCCGCGTCACCGGTTGAAGCCACCTTGTCCCACAATTCATGGTGGGTATTTTCAGCCAGACAGCAACAAGTCTTCGTGCTTTCATCGCTTTATCTACAGTGGAGTGCCACCTTGGATTTACACCAAGCCATTGCGAGGTTGCAGCTCGCCGGGTTCATTAGCTCCCTCGTGGCACAAATCAGTCTTCATCAGGCTTTTCATCCTCAGAAGGCTTCGGCTCCCATCCATTGCAGCACCCCTTGGCAAAGATCTTGGTGCCACCGACCTTCTCACATTCACCCACTTCCCCCTCACCTGGCGTAAAATACTCGCAGTTGTCACACCGCGTTGGAGCGTCCTCGATGTAGCCTGCTTGCTCTTTGGTAATCTTCTCCTGTGGCGTGTCACCTTCCTTGAAGATTGAATCACCTCCGAGAAACAGAGCGCAGACGCCTTTCTCGGCATTGCACTTGGCCGGAGATGTCAGCAGGCACTGGCTCGACTCAGCATTGAAAAACATGCACCCACCGCAGTGGCACCCGCCACCCGTTTGGTCGGGGTTCAGGTAGACCATCTTCTCGGACGGAAGCTTGCCGTCTGGCGTCTCGTGCTCTTGAAGCGGCTTGGGACGCGACTCGTGAAGGCGCTGAAAGATGTGAGAATGCGGATGTCGCATACCTCTACATACGGGGAATTGGGGTGTGCGACGGGACTTGCACCCGCATAGGCCAGATTCACAATCTGGGGCACTGACATTGTGCTACGCACACCAATAAATTGGCCCAGTCCGCAGGACTCGAACCTGCCATCTCCTGGTAACAACCAGGCGTGCCATCCGAAGGCTCTCTGACCGTGGCCACAGTCAAAAAGTCTATGCGTCTACACCCGAACTGGATAAATTGGAGTCGAGGAGGGAGTTGAACCCTCGAACAGCTTCACAGAGCGTCATTTGGAACGGCCGTCCCGCCTGACGCCCCCTTGCAAGTCGCTGACCCGCCCGGCTCGATTAACCTAGGATGCCAACAATCGAAAGCTTGTAAAGTGGAGCCTCCACCCGGAGTTGCACCGAGCTGTCCTGCTTACGAAACAGGCGCGTCGCTGACTACGCCTTGGAGGCAATCAACCGTGATAGCCGAGAAATTGCTCTTTACAGAAATGAGAGCCTCGGCATCATCAGCCATGAATGATACGAAAAGACCCGCGTGGACGTTAAACCCCGATGCTCCGATTATCCTGGCTGCCGAAGAGCTTCTTCCCCCGCAAGTTCCTGCGGCTGGCGACACTGAGCAGTTCATTGCCGAGGCCAACATTCCCGAGATTACCCCTGAAATGGACGACACTGAGCGCTACGCGCTCTTGGACAAGATCATCAACGACTCGGTCACGCACGTCATCTATCGCCAATATAAAGGCGCCCTCGTTCTTCTCACTCAGGTGCCTGACGTCAACGTTTCGGAGACCATTCGCCTCATCAAGTTCAAGTCTGACCTCGCCGCCAAGAAGTATGACACCCGACTGGTGAGCTGCTTCGGCGAGCTGATGGGAATGCTCCGTGGCATGACGCTCCAGACGACGCTCTCGTTCCCCATGTTTTCGAAGAGAAACATCGAGCCGAGCTACAAGGCCGCGTGATTGGCCATCCGTTTCAGCTTGAAGTCAGTCATGCTCACGGAAACAGGCTTGCCGTTCTCGTCTGTAAACCACGACAGTGTGGTGTTGGCACGGTCCCCGGCATTGCTAACGTATGTGAGGATTCCAAAGTCTTGATGGGTGAACTTATCGCCAGGCTGAGGTAAGCCCTCATTGTCCATTTCCCGCAGGAGCCGTCGTGCTTGCATGGCCTATTTACGATGGTGGGAGTAGCAGGATTCGCACCCGCAACCGTGTCCGTGTAAGAGACCCGCTCTACGTATTGAGCTATACTCCCGAAATGGTGCTCGCGGTAAGAGTTGCACTTACGACCTCCTCCTTCGCAGAGAGGCGCTCTGTCTAACTGAGCTACGCGAGCAAAATGGCAACCGCGGTGGGACTCGCACCCACTAGGCACCTGTTTGAAAAACAGGGCGCTCGACTACTTAGCGTTCGCGGTCAAATCTCCCTCGCACTGGCCGCAATACGGGCCGGTGTCATCTGAAGTGTCACATCCGCATCCACTGCAACGATTGAACTTGTAAAGGTTCAGCATCTTTAACGTTTTGGGAATGTCCCACTTTCCGGTGACGTTTATCCCGAGGAATATGCCGGCGGGCATGTTGAAATGGAAGAAGCTGCCGTTTGGCTTTCTCCTCCAAAAGACATCATCCAGATTTTGCTCCACATGGTGGTTTAACGGGCACTGGTTGGCGCCAACGTAGCATGCCATGTATGACACCAGGATATCCTCATTCGTCGCCAGGTTATCACGCCGGAACTCTTCGTTGATGGACGTATAGACGATGTCAGGCAGGTCTGCCATGGCCTTGGCGATGCTTCCACGGATGAACGTGCAGCAGCCACTGCAGTGGGACCACTTTCCAAAGCGCGATGTCAGCGGTGGGTCATGAAGCTGCATTGGACCAGCAATGCCAGCATTCTGCAGGTCATCAAAAATCCGACCTGTTGTGAACATGACGTCACTGTCTACGCTGAGGATGTAGTCGTCGTCGAGAATGCCATGCTGCTTGATCATCTCGCGGATTGCCGCGATCTTCATGATCCCGCCAGACCAATGACAGCCATTCCCCCAGCCTTGAGGCCGCTGAAAAAACTTACACCCAGTTGCAGCCAGCTTGGCCATCTGCTCGTTAGGGAGCATGCCGTCACCTGGCCAGTCAGTTGTGCCAAGCGCGATGGTGTGAGGCATCAGACGACCGTCGTTGAGGCCACGAAGACTGTCATTCAGCATGACCAGCAGGTCGCCGTCACGTGGACAGCCAAATGTCAGAGGAAAAATTCTCATGAAATTGGCGTTCGCGGTGGGATTTGCACCCACGATCCTCGCCTTGAGAGGGCGGCATGTTAACTGCTACACCACGCGAACTAACAGGATTTGAGAACCCCCTCAATGAGGTGCCCGTGATAGTGATCAGTCAAAATGGATGGGCTGACAGTAATCTTTGGAGGAGCGCCTGTGCGCGTCCAGCCTTTTTCATGCTGCTGTGACGGGCCATCAATCAGCCAGTCACCGCCATCTGGCAAGCGACACACTAAGCTGTGGCCATCGGGACCAGTCCACCTTTGATGGTCCTCATGCCAATGAGCACGCCAAATGGCCCCGATTGGGAGCTGTCGAATCGATAGAAGGTCGCCTGTTTCTGGGTGCCTATAAAGCCAGTCACAGAAAATCTGCCATGTGTCCTCATTGATGAACTCGCGACCGCAAGCCTCACAGGTTTTTGGCCACCGAATGTCATCATGAGGAATGTGGTCAAAAACCTCAATGGTGTCAGATGTCCAGTGAAGCTCGTCAAGAAGGACGCTCGCCTGACAGTATCCTCCACAAGGACAATCTCCTCGCTGGTCATGAGAAACATACCGGCGAAGTGATCGCCGAATCTTGAGCTCACGCTCAAAGTAAAGGCAGGTGACCTCGCTCATGGTCACTGGCCGTGATCGTCGTTGTCTGGTGGCTCGTAGTCAGGAACATCTGGCTCCTGGTTCAGAAAGAGCTCAACGGCCTGCTGTCCCTCTTCTGGCGTCAGCACAACCTCCTCGCCAGTCTGCTCGTTGTAGGCTCCGAGAACGTCAACGCTGCCTGGGTCATCGGGCTCAAGCTGCAGCCCAGTGCCGTGCTCACGCGCGCCACGTGACGGGCCAGTCGTGTCAAGGTCCACCTCCACAGGAATTTCAAGATCATCCCGATAGATGGTCATCTTGATGCTCGCATTTCCGCGAAGCATCTCAGTCAAAATTTTTCGAGCGCGTGCCACAGCTAAGTAATGGCGGAGGGTAAGGGAATTGCACCCCTGCACGTTAACGTGGCCACTGCTTTCAAGGCAGGCACATTGCTGCTCTGTCACCCCTCCGGCGGAAGGTAGAGGATTCGCACCTCTGTGGGTTTTACCCCGCACATTACGTTCTCTGTCACCTCTCCATTCCCTGGCGGATGCATCGGCTTGGTCGATACAGCCTCATCCGGAGCCGCATTATCTTGCGACATTCATTCAGCCTACGATCTGGGGCCGATACACCCGCCAAGAAACAATGGCGCTCACGGAAGGAATCTCACCCTCATCCTCGGTGTTAGAAGCACCGCGCTCTAATGATTGAGCTACGCGAGCGAGTGGCCCGTCGGATTGGAGTTGCACCAATGACACCCTCATCTTCAGCGAGGTGCTCTACTAGCTGAGCTACCGACGGAAATGGTGGTCACGATAGGACTTGCACCTACAACCTGTCGGTTATCAACCGACTGCTCTGACGTTGAGCTACGCGACCAAAAGACCTTTTGCTGCGCACTGGTGGCGCATTGCTCTGGACGGACCCAGCATATTCAAGTCGGAGGCTCGCCAATCCCCATTGTGACAGTGCGCCGAGCAATGCCCGCATTGGCCCACATCACCGCGGCCTCGATTTGGTTGATAGCAACCATCTGCTCCTTGCTTTCAGGAACGCTGTGCCGAATCAAGTAGGCGAGCTCTTTGGCCTTGTCGCGAATGGCCTGAAACAGCGGCAGCATTTCAGGCGTCGGGGCGTGATACGTGAAGCAGAGCTCGATCTCACCATCGAGGGTTTTTGTGGTGTCTTCTGGTGTTGTCATGCTCACACAGAACAAATGGCTCCTGGGGCTGGACTCGCACCAGCACTAAACGAGTTAACAGCTCGCTGTGCTACTTTGACACTACCCAGGAATGAAATCAGTCATCGAAAGGAATTCCAGGACAAAGATCCGCCTTAGCGCTCATCGTCCCCTCTGCGGTGCGCTTTTCAATGATCGGCCGAAGGCCGTCAAAATCCAGCTTGGCACATCGCCATCCACCGCCAAAGGCCAGATAACGACAGCAGTCAGCGCCTTGACCGCGCTTGCACACCTCAATAGCACGACTTTCGTCCATGAGGTGAAGAATCACCCAATGAAAAACTGGCGCAAATGCTCGACATTGCGAATGGCCACGAAGCCTGCACCTGGACAGCGCAAAATCCAGTCACCGAATTCCTTGCCACTCTCCGTCTCATACCGGAGCGTGTAGCCGAGGTTGGTCATGTGCAACAGCAGGTTGGAGTCGCCGTTCACCTGTGCAATCGAGGTTTTCGACTCGAGCAGCGCATTGATCATTTTCAATCTGTCGTCCGTTGTCATTGGAAATTCCCCACGGCTCCACACATTTCCACAAAATCTGACTGAGAAAATTTTCCCTTGGCCGCGTTAACAATCCAAGCGACAAACTGGATATTCCCTTTGATGTAGCCCTTAGACGAGTCGATCCTGTCTATGCTTCCTCTTCGCAGGTCATTGACTGCCTGACTAAGGCTCCAACCAGTTAACGTGCACCGCCCGCCTTGCCGTTCCCATAGCTCTTTCAAATCCCCGCGTGTTACTTCTAACGCAAGTTTAAGCTTACGAGAACGACATCTCATTGAGCTATATGTTCGATTGAAAAATCCGTAATAGGGGTTGGCCTGTCGACGCGCAGCAACCAGCATTCCCTGTTTCTGTATGTGCTGAATCTGTCTAGAGCTCTTTGGACGAACACGGTTGTAATACGCAGCTCGACAGGATTTATCACAAAATCGAGGGGCTGTGCTGGCCTTCTCATGAAAACGACGATGCTTTTCAAGCATTATGATTTCAGTTTTGCAATTAAGGCACCGCACCTCAGAGAAGAAATGGTCCGAACGGCAGGTAACGCTCCTGCTCTACCGTTGAAACGGTGTTCCTGGTCCCAAGCCAGGCGGGTTCACTTTTTCCCTACGTTCGGATGAACAAATTATCTCGTGGGCACTAGTCACCGACCACCCCATTACTTCCGCCGTGCCTGCGTAGGAGGGCCGACAACCTTCACGAGAAATTGGAGCAGGTAGACGGTAACGCTCCGTCGTCTCAGCATTGGCAACGCCGCATTCTACTATTGAACCATACCTGCAAAGTGGCGGGGCTGATGGGACTCGCACCCACTTATTTCGGATCGACAATCCGACGATTCGACTCCTTCATCTTCAACCCCGTAAATTGGTGGACCGCCACGGTAATGCTCCGAGTTCGCCCGGTTAAAAGCCGGGTGCTTCACTGTTAAAGCTTGCGATCCAGTGAAATGGTGGCGCGAGGTGGGAATCGCACCCACTTGGTCCGAAGACGCCTCATTTACAGTGAGGCCCCGAGCTATACGGGTCTACCCGGCCGAAATGGAGCGACAGGCGGGATTTGCACCCGCACGTCCAGTTTGGAAGACTAGCATGCTGCTATTGACATCACTGTCGCATTGGCTGTGGGGGAAGGCCTCACACCTCCATCTTGTTACGCGTAACATGCTCTGGAACTTAAGCTACCCCACATTGGCTGCCGCGGTAGGACTTGCACCTACAATCCCCTGCTTCAAAGGCAGTCGCGTTACTATTACGCTACACGGCAAATTGGTTGCGGGAGTGAGATTTGAACTCACAGCCTCCAGGTTATGAGCCTGACGAGCTACCAGGTTGCTCCATCCCGCGATCTTAAATACGGCGACAAAAGGTGACGAGACGTGTTTCATAATGTAGTCCCATCGGGCATTCGCCGTAAAAATTGGTGGAGGAGCAGGGAATTGCACCCTGGACTTCTACTTGCAAGGCAGACGTGTTACTACTAGCACCACACCCCCAGAAATGGCACGGCGTGTAGGTATCGCACCCACCTGACGGGATTTGGAGTTCCATCTGGTCACTTGACACTACGCCGTATTGAAAATCTGCCATGCCGCGGAGCAATATGGCTCGACGCGGCATGGCTTCTAACAAAGAACGAACACCTCTTAGAGTCTTTCGACCTAACCCGGGGATTCACGCCGGTTGTTTCGGTGTTTTGGGCACACCTCCTACGAAGCCTTTAAAATGGAAAACCCCGCTGCTCTTGCGAGTCGGCGGGGTTTTCAAAGTCTATGTGAGAAAATGATTACCCGCGGTGACTCGCTTTTGGTTCGGGTTGATTTGAACTTCTCCAAATCAAGCAACGCGAACCTCCCTGCTTCAGGGAAGCGACGGTAAAGTCGCGCCCTGACAGGCGGCTCACTAATGTTGTTTGATACATTTTCATCGAACAGGCAGGAGAATACACGTCTTTCGAGTAACGTAAACAAAAAGTGAAACTTTTTCAATAAGGCGGCACAAGGGGCGCCTCATCAGCATAATTTAAGTGAGTGCTGTGATGCACGCTCGGCGTCACGTTTCGCTCGTTCGCTCGTTCGGTAGTATTTGGGCTACTATCGAAATTTGTTTACAATTGTCAGACAGGTGGTATGGTGTTGCTACGAAGGCCGCGAGGCCACCGAGAACATGAAAGACTACTTTCTGAAAATTTTGGAAAAGTGCGCACCAGAAGATGGTGAGACGCAAGACGCCATCGAATACGCGCTGCTTGAGCACCGCGTCAACTTCGTTGGTGACTTCGACCAAGACGTTGCCCAAATCATGGGCAAGATCGAAGAGATCAAGGCGGCCTATCGCTCCTTCAAGGCGAAGGACCAAATGGACGTGATCATCAACCTGAACCTTGGCGTGCCAATCACTGAAATTTCATCAGGGATGTGAAAGAACCCTCGGATTCTGAACTTCCGAGAGCTTATCGTCGTGTCTCCGAACGATAAGACAAAACCGAGACAATGAAAGACGAAACAATGAAAACCGCAACAGACGCACAGAAGCTGGCGGCCCTTACGGGGCTGATTTCAGCGGCCGAGCAGTTGATCAAGCGTGGCGGTGCCAGCAAGACCTGGCGCCTCATCACCACGTTCAAAGCGAAGAAAGCCCTTCGCCTCACCTTTGGCCGCGCGCCGAAGAACGATGAAGTTGGCCGCCTGGTCAGCACCATCAAAGAAGTGAAGGCAACCGCGAAGGCGGCGAAGCCCGCTTCCAACGGGGCCCACAAGCCCGCTCGTCCGGCGAAGGCCGTTCGTGCCACTCGTCCGGCTCGCAGCGTGAAGCCGAAGCGCGCGAAGAAAGTCATCGCTCGCAAAGCGGCCGCTCCGACTCCTGCTGCAACGGCACCCGCCGCCACTGCGACTGTCGCCGCCTCTTAAACAGTCGCTCCATCAAAGAGCCGCGTGGCCTTGCGCCCGCGGCTCTTCCCTTTCGTCGTCCTTGTTCTTCCAACCCTTGCCGGTGAACGAGCGTCGAGCGAGCTTCATCCGAGCGTGCACCCGGGAGAGCTCTTCGTCATTGCATGTTCTTACTGCTGCCATATCAAGGCACTACGCGCGGGGGAAGTGGGGCTGGCAGAGAAGAGCTCTTAACGGCATCTGAGAATGGGACCGATGGAACCAGCGTGTCCACCGTCCAACCACAGTTGGTGCAAGAACGTTGCTGTCTTCTCAGGCGACCTTCCGCATCGGATAGCATCTCCCATTTGCCGAACTCGTGGTTGTGCTTCTCTTCGTCGGATTTGGATGCGAACCATTTGGGAAAGAATGGCTGTTGCGGCTTGTCAGGCGTTACACGGTCCACAATGGAGTAGGACGCAATAGAAATGAAGAGAACACAGAGTGTTAGGCAAATCCAACGCATTGGAGGAGATACGTTCTGGTCACACGTAGTAAGCGATTAGAAATGAGTCGTCTGGTAGAAGTTTCAGTCTCTCTTCGATGAGCTTCTGTCGAGCAATGCGCTCTGGATGCCAATCTGGACTGTAAAGGGTCAGGAACTTGGCCACCCATGCAGGAATGAGCCATGTGCAGTCCTCGTCAACAGCGTTGTAATCAAAAGCCTGTGGCTTCAGACGGAGCTCGTTCTCCTTTACCCAAGGAACATTGACGGCATGCTCAATCTGGATTGCATTGTCGGTGATGTCTTTAAGTAGCTGGGCCCAGGAGTCGGTTTCGAGACGCTCGGTTCCCTTCCAAACTTCATCTTCCAGGACAACTGGGAAGAGGTGAACACACATGCTCATGCGTCTTTGATGCGGTCCCATTCTTGGGACGTCATGTGCTCATAGCGCATTCCACACAAGCCCTTCTTCGGATGCCGAAAGGAGATTCCCACCTTGGTGTTCGCCAGGATTGCCACCTTCATGTTCAGTGGGTCATCGTGGTAGGGGCTCGGAATTACTGCGCCCTTCTTCGCTTTGATTCTTCTAAAGACTGATGGCATGGGTTTTCTACGCCTTTTCTTCGACGGAGACATGACTGCCCCCTGGCAATTTCAGAGAGACGGTGGGCACCTCCACCACGATGGCCTCTGGTGTCTGCCATTCGTCCTCGATCTTGAAACGCTTCCGACGACGGTAGAAGATGTCATACTTCCAACCGAGACTCTGCGCGGCAGCAGTTGGCTTTCCATTGGCCGCGCGCAACGCCTCAACCATCTTCGCTCGCATGGCCCCGTCGATAGGACCGTGATTAGGTCGCTTCTCCTTGTTTTGAGACCCAGTTGGCCGACCAGGCTTTCTCACAACAGGAAGTGCAGGAGCTGGTGAGCTGACCGCAGGAACTACGGTGGGCTGCGTCGTCAAGCCCGACAATGCTGCAGTCACAGTTTGAACGACGGCCTGTGTGATAATCACGGTGGCCTGTTGAATGGCAGCTTGCAAAAGGTTAGGCGCCACAGGGATTGGAGCGGTGACTTCAGCCGAGATTGGGATGGTCTTTCTCATAGGCAGGTCAAGATGTTCAGCCTTCAGTTGTTTGGCTTGTGGATGCAGAACAATCGCCCGCTCAATGCAGTTGACTAGCTCACGAACATTTCCTGGCCAGGAGTGAGCCAGCATGGCCTCAAGGGCATCGTTTGCGATGGACCCCCATTGCTTGCGAAGATTGCGCGAAAGATTTCGCGCGTAGACCTGAGCCAGCGGAATGATGTCATCCGCGCGATCTCGCAATGGAGGAATGACGATTGGGACAGTCGAAATCCTGTAGTAGAGATCGGACCGAAGCTTGCCGTCAGCTATAAGACTTTCTGGGTCGCGGTTAAGGCAGGAGATGAAGCGAACATTCACCAGCTTCTCAGCAATCCCTCCGACATGGCGAACCTTCTTGTCTTGCATCACCCGAAGAAGCCGGCCTTGAACTTCAATCGGCATGTCCGAAAGCTCATCAAGAAGGAGAGTTCCGTCATGCGCCGCGATGATCAGGCCAGTGCGAGCCTTAGCGCCCGTGAATGTGCCGTCTAGAACGCCAAAAAGCTCCGTCTCAATGAGGTCTTTGGGGATGGCTGCACAATTTAGCCGAATGAACGGTCCACCCGCACGCGAGCTCGTGCTGTGGATTATGTCAGCGATGACCTCCTTGCCAACTCCGGTCTCACCGACCAGAAGGACGGAAACGTCAGGTATGGCCGCTGCAGCCTGAGCGGCCGCGACCACCTTTTTCATGGCCGCGCTGTGAAATACTAATGACATCGAACTTGGTCTTCACTTGGATTCAAGCCCGTCTTGGGAGATAAGGGCCAGGAGCTTGTCGGCCGTCGCAATCAGCTGTTCAATCAGGTCACGAGCCTCGGTGGTAAGGCCGCGCGTTTTAAGCTTGGCCTGCGCGGCGCGCTTCATCTTGGTCAAATCAGTGGCGTTCACGCCTCGAAGAACATCACAGCCACTCTACTCGGTTTTCCGTGATATAGTAGTGCGACTTGCAGGGAAATTGCATGTTGCCGATAGAAGGGCGAAGCGTAACGCGCCCGTCAGTCTCGGTTAGCGTCCACTCACCAGGGCCTAATGGTGTTACGGTCTGAATGTTGCAGCCTCCACAGGCGCACAGGTGAATCGCGGTCTGAAACTCTGACGAGACATAAAGCACGCCCTGCTCCAGCTCATCAGGCATGAACCTTACACGCTCAACTCGAAGCTCATTTAGCATTTGGCTTGAGCACAATGTCCTGTGTGAGAACTCGCGTTGTGTCTTCAATGGCCGGGCCTTCGTAGCCCGATGGCATGAACGAGCAGAAGGCCTCAATTAGCCCTGCCACGTTCTTGGCCAGCTTGTCTTCCTTATACCTGCTTCGATGCCTTTCACTGGCGGCCTGCTGGTAGTGAATCATCTGCCACGAGTTGCCGAGCAACAGCAGCGTGCGCATGGCATCGAACGTGGTTTTTGGCACCTCATTAACAGCCTTGTGCTGTAGGTGAGAAAAGACCGGAAGCCTCAAGGCCGCTGCGAAGATGAAGGCGTTGATGACAAGGGACGCCAGGCCTTCTGCATAGTTTGCGGGCTCTCTTCCTCGATAAGCAACGGCCTGTGGAATCTGATACTCGAGAATCCAAAATCGCTTGAAGGCCGGAACAGGAACTGGCCCGTTGGTGTGGTAATCGAGAGCCCAATCGTAAAGCTTGGAAAAATCCAGCGTGTTGATCTGGTCAAGCCTCCGATTTGAATAGAGGCTGAGATCGTGGTGCTCGTTCATGGCACCGGCTGGAACTTTACGCTGCTTGGCACGACAAGCTTGACCTTCGCATACGGAGGAAGCTGCTGACTGTGACCTTCAGATGGAAGTGGCGTCATGTCATGCTCGACCCACCGGTCAGGAATCTGCTTGAAGTTTGGCTCGGTGTCGGTCAAAATTGAGTGGGCTAGGATTAGCCCGTTGGCCAAGCCACGCATGTATGGGCTGTGGTCCCATGTGCCATCCTTGCACTGCTCATCTCGAGTCTGAAGGAGCTTGGCCAGTCTTTCTTCAATGCTATTCATTGAGGGTGATGATGCGTGATGGCTCAACGAATGGAATTAGCACA
>Ga0187893_10006525_pt1 | contig 19881 bp, 22 predicted proteins | sample MA1701074metaG_FD_139574 | JGI IMG/M metagenome (GOLD analysis project Ga0187893, IMG submission 139574) | White microbial mat communities from a basaltic lava cave in the Kipuka Kanohina Cave System on the Island of Hawaii, USA - MA170107-4 metaG ...
GAAAGGAGATTTTATGCCAGCTCAAAGTCAAAAATTACAACGCGAGAATGTTAACGGAATGAATCTTGAGAAACTCGAAGGCTTTCGTGCCTCGCTCAAGAAAAAACCGGTGACTCTCGGATTGGAAGCTAGAGGCATTTGGGAAGGGCACTCAGGACGTAGCACTGTGCACATTGGTCCTTATTCCATTGACGGAAAACGGATCGATCGTCCGACTCGCCATTATACTTTCCCATACGGTGCCTGGAGAGAAGTTGAAGAGATCGTAGGGTTCGAGGGACCAACAGACCGGATCGAACCGGTGGAAATGACGCTCAGCGCCATTGCGGCATGCTTGACCAATAGCATCGCGCTTAACGCTCCACGCCATGGCATCGACCTTAAAGGTCTGGAAGTAAGTGTTTCCTGTAATGTCGATCCAAGCGTCTTGTTCGAAGTGAAAGACCCCGATTCGCACACCGCCTGTATGCCAAAGATTAAAACTCAGGTGAAAGTTAAAGGCGCGACCGACGAACAGCTGAAGACAATTAAACGCCTGGTAAGCTATTCGCCAGTTCATGGATTGATTGAGTACGCCATACCGTGTGAATCAAAGGTTTCAAAGGCCTAAAAGCAACGTCATCACAACGTCACCTATTTTTGATCCTATCGAAAATAATCAAAACTAACCGCAGGGAGCGCCAGGCTTTTATGGCGCACTAAAGGAGAGGGGAGCACCGTGTCCCCTCTTTTGGCTTGTAAACACCAATGAAAGGAGGACGAAAAAGCTATGCGTATGTTACTTAATGTTATCCTTCCCCACGAACCCTTTAACACTGCCGTCCGAAAGGGCACAGCGGGTGATATTCTGAATAGTATTCTGGAAGGCACTAAGCCGGAAGCTGTTTATTTTACCGAACAAAATGGCCATCGAGGGGCACTGATGATTGTACACATTGAGAAACCAGCGGATGTCCCGGCGCTTGCAGAACCCTGGTTTTTAAACTTCAATGCAGATTGCCAGTTTCGAATTGTGATGAGTCCGGACGAGTTAAAGCGGGCGGGACTGGATGATCTTGGGAAGAAATGGGCCTAGACGCAAATGCGTTTTTTACGCCACCTCTTCACAAAAAACCGCACCTGGGCAGCTGAGATGACGCGCCAGGATGCGGACTTTTTTGAGCGCCTCGCTAGACAACAGTCCCCAGAGTATTTCTGGATTGGCTGTTCAGATAGTCGTGTACCTGCAAATCAAATCGTTGGCCTGCTTCCCGGCGACATGTTTGTGCACCGGAACGTCGCCAACGTGGTAGTGCACACTGACTTGAACTGCTTGTCGGCGTTGCAGTTTGCGGTTGAGGTCTTGAAAGTTGGCCACGTGATCGTCTGCGGGCACTATGGCTGTGGCGGCGTGCTGGCCGCGCTGCGAGACGATAAGCTGGGCCTGATCGACAACTGGTTGCGCCACGTACAAGATGTTCGCTGGAAATATCGCTCGGACCTTAATGCGCTGGAGAGCGAAGCCCAGCGCCACAAACGATTATGTGAGTTGAACGTAATCGAACAAGTGGTTAACGTTTGCAACACGAGTGTGGTGCGCGATTGCTGGGCGCGCGGACAGAGTCTGGCAGTACACGGCTGGATCTACGACGTCGCGGATGGACTGCTCCAGGATCTTGAAATGTGCATAACCGCCGAATCCGAACTTCCAGCATAAAGAAAAAAAGCAGTCTCTCGGAGGAGATGATGACAAAACGGGCCGTGCAAGATCAGCGAGAGCTTATCCACTTGCTAAATCGGCGAGAGATGCTTGGTTTTCTGGGAGTCACCGCCGCCAGTGCGTTTGTGGGATGTGGAGCGGACTTACCAGGAAGCCAGACACAGTCGATTGTGGCCAGCTGCCTGGTCAGCCCACAGCAGACTGAGGGTCCCTACTTCGTTGACGAAAAGCTAAATCGTTCGGACATCCGAGTCGATCCAGTTAGTAACAGCGTAAGTCAGGGTTTGCCGTTACGCCTGGTTCTCAGGGTCCAAAGGGTCACCAGCAATACCTGTAAACCCCTGCCGGGTGCAACGGTGGATATCTGGCATTGTGATGCGATCGGCATATACTCGGATGTGCAGGACGGCCCGGGCGGTTTTGGAGACACGCGTGGGAAAAAGTTCTTGCGCGGGTACCAGGTGACAAATGCTGAAGGTCAGGTTGAGTTTTTGACCATCTACCCCGGTTGGTATCCGGGAAGAACGGTGCACATTCACTTTAAGATCCGCACTGAGCCTGGTTCCGAAGTCGGTTATGAATTCACATCCCAACTTTTCTTTGATGAAACCATTACGGACCAGGTACATTCGCAGCCTCCCTATGCGAACAAGGGCCGCCGCGACACGACTAACTCTCGAGATGGCATTTATCGCCGAGGTGGCAAAGATCTGATGCTTCAATTGAGCAAAGAAGCGGACAGCTATCGGGCCCAATACGATGTCGGTTTTCTGCTTCCCACATAGTCCGCTTTCCAAATAGAGAATCCGAAGCATTTATGAAGCGGGACAAGGACAGCCTTTACGACCTGATTGTCATAGGCGGAGGGTCGGGAGGACTGGTTGCCGCAGCCGGCGCAGCCCATCTCGGCGCACGCGTGGCGCTGGTTGAGAAACTGGCTCTGGGCGGTGATTGCCTTTTCACGGGCTGCGTGCCCTCAAAGACACTCATTGCTTCGGCGCGTTTTGCCGCGGATGTGCGTCGCGCGGCGGATTATGGTTTCAAACCATCGACGCCACAGTTCAAAGATAATAGTTTTGCCTCGATTACAAGTCGGGTCCAACGCGTAATTAAAACCGTTGGAGAACACGACGCGCCCGAAGTATTTCAGGCGCTGGGTATCGATGTTATTTTTGGGGAGCCGCGCTTTGTCTCTCCACGGGAACTGCAGATCGACTTAGCTGACGGTCAGACGCAGAAAATCGGCGGCAGGAGATTTTGCGTCTCAACTGGCTCGCGCCCCGCCATCCCACCGATAGAAGGTCTATCCGAGACCGGCTTCATTACCAACGAAGATGTTTTCAAAATGCAGGAGCTTCCCGGTTCCGTAATTGTTTTGGGAGGAGGCCCCATCGGGCTCGAATTGGGTCAGGCATTTGCGCGTTTCGGCAGCGAAGTAACAGTGGTGGAAATGGCTGACCGGCTTTTGTTGAAAGAAGATGAGGAATCCTCAGCCACAATCGAGAGAATAATGCTCGCAGAAGGACTGAAGATTCTGCTTAATACGAAGGCCGTCCGCGCCAATCGGGCAAACAGGCACAAAACGCTCGCTATTGAAGCTGAGGGCAAAACCCGCGAAATACAGGCCCAGGAAATCCTGGTCGCGACCGGCAGAACCCCAAACATTGAAGGACTGAACCTTGAGACAGCAGGAGTAAAGTTCGACAGGCAAGGTATTTCGACGGATCAGTATCTGAGAACTTCCGCCGGGCACATTTTCGCCGCTGGGGATGTCACCGGCCATTTTCCTTTCACGCACATGGCCGCCTATGAAGCTTCAGTGGTGGTTCGCAATGCGATCCTATTTTGGCCACTGCGGCAAAAGACTGACTTTCGAGTCGTGCCGTGGACAACTTTTACTGATCCTGAAGTAGCGCGTGTTGGACTTACGGAAAAAGAAGCCTCAGACAAGTATGGTAAGGAGCAAATCAAAATCTTTCGATCGGATTTTTCAGACAATGATCGGGCGCAAGCCGAAGACAGGATCCGAGGATTCACTAAGCTTGTCTGTACTGCCAGCCGGTCTGAGATTGTTGGCGCTCATATTGTTGGCCCACACGCTGGAGAACTCATCCACGAGGTTGTACTGGCGATGAAAAAGCGGCTTCCCGTTACGGCGTTGGGTGGAATGATTCATGTCTACCCAACGCTGACCCAGGTCAACCAAAAGGCCGCCTTGGATGCCGTGCTGGAAAAGCTAGCCGGTTACCGGGAACCTCTTAGCTATTATCTGAGCTTCTGGCGTCGGTTGTCCGGTTTCCGCCGGTAACAGTCAAGCAACCGGATCGGAAGCGACCGCACCGCCACACGAAGAACCGGCCCCGGCGGTACAACCAAAGCAATGTGAACCCGTCATGATTGCTCGCCGGGCAAACCTGGCGGGATCAAATTCTGCAATTGTTTGCGGCAGACCCTTGGCCACCGGCAGCTCAAGCATTTGGTTAAAGTCGCAGTCATAAAGGCGACCTTTCCAATCGACACTCACTAGCGTGCGACACATAAGGCCTTCCACTGTAGCCGGGTTGAACGCTTCTCGCAGTTTACGAAGGTAACGGCCCTCGTTACCTGTACGTCGCAAGTAGTCCAAAAAGCGCTCTATGGGCATGTTAGTGATTGTGTAGAGATGATTGAAGGTGATCCCATAGCGGCTTTGAAGTTCCCGCTTGAAGTCTTGCTCAATGGCGTGCTGGGGCGGTGGAAGGAACGCGCCGACAGGGTTGTAGACCAGATTCAGGATCAGATTGCCGCCTTCAACCCCGTACCCAACCTGATTCAGGCGTCGCAAAGCTTCGATTGACTTTTGAAAAACTCCTCGTCCCCGTTGTGCATCAGTTTGTTGTTCCAGAAAGTATGGCAGCGAACAGACTACTTCGACCTCGTGCTCTCTGAAGAACTCCGGAAGGTTCTCCTGGTTTGGTTCGAACATCACGGTGAGGTTGTGACGCACTATAACGTGCGCTCCCAGCTTACGACCCTCAGAAACAAGAAAACGAAACGAAGGATTGAGTTCTGGCGCTCCCCCAGTTATGTCCAACGTTGGAATGCTAAAATTGCGAAGTGCAGCAACGACCTGGAGCGCTGTTTCACGGCTCATAATCTCCTGGCGTTGGGGGCCGGCGTCGACGTGGCAGTGCTTGCAGGCCTGATTGCACAACTTGCCAACGTTGACTTGCAAGGTGGTGATCACATCAGCATGCAGGGTGAGATTGTGTGCCCGCAGCGATTCTTCAAAATCGCTGCCGCCTTTATAGGTTAATGACTCTTCTTGAATGACCGGAAGTGGTTTGCCCATCACATTGAAACCTTGTCTACAGAGTTGTGGGATTGGAGTGCGTGTATCAGCGATGCTCCACCGCGCAACGCTGAAGCCATGTGAATGGCCTCCGTCATCTGCTCCATGTTCGAGCCTGCCTCAAGACAGGCTTGTGAAAACGCGTCTATGCAGTAGGGACACTGTAAAGCGTGTGCTACTGCCAATCCAATAAGTGCTTTCTCTCTTCTTGAGAGAGCACCATCCTCTTGACAAGCCTGGTACCAGGCCATGAACTTCTGGAAAAGGTCAGGACGATGCTTCCCAACCTCAGAGAAACGATCAAGATCCTCTTCTTCGTAATAGGACATTGTGTTACACCTTCATTAGCGCCTGGGCGCCGACGAAATTCACCAGGAAAGCTCAACAAAAATGGCCGACCCGGTTTGCATTGTTATGGTTAAAGAGCCGACTCCAGGCTCGGTAAAGACCAGACTGACTCCACCGCTAACTGCTGAGGAGGCTGCTGGCCTCGCAACTTGCTTCGCGCAAGACACGGTCGCCCGTGTACAGCTACTTGGGTCTAAAGTGATCATCGCCTTCTATCCCGAAACTGCCGGACAAAAACTACAAAGTATGTTTCCCGCTCAGGACCTGGTCTGGGTCGAGCAGGTTGGTGACGACCTGGGCGCACGGCTCGATAGTGTCATGTCTTACGCCGCCTCACTCGGTTACGGACCGCTGGTGGCCGTTGGCACCGACAGCCCAACCGTTCCCACATCTTTCATTCAAACCGCCTTCGACTCTCTGAACGCGGGCGAGGCAGAGTTTGCGCTCGGCCGAACCGAAGACGGAGGCTTTTATCTAGTTGGCATCCGTAGTTACCGCAGCAATCTTTTTGCAAAGATCGACTGGGGAACTGCGCTGGCTTTCGAGCAAGCCCTCAGAAACGCAAAAACTCATCGCCTGAGAACGGCTGAGCTTCCCACCTGGTATGACGTTGATACCTTTCCGGATCTCTTGCGCTTGCGCAACGAATTGGCAACCGGCGAAGAATCTCGCGGACGGGCACCAGCCACCTTTACCTGGCTTCAAACCCACGAATCGCAACTCGCGCGGCGCTAGAGCCATTAACTCGCATTTCAAGCTCAGTTTTTGCCACAATCACTTTGCGGTCTCTGAGCTGGAACTGCGGATTGGCGCATAAAGCCGCGCCAGTTTGAGCGGGTGTACCCCAATCCAAAAAAGAACCTGCAAAATGATCCACCGGGCAAAGGTGAGGATGAAGCTCCGGCCCTCAAAACGGCGCGAAGACGTGGTCACCACATCCTGCAGATTAACTATTCTGCCAATTCGGCGTAGCCGTCGACTCAAATCCAAATCCTCAAATATCGGGTATGGCTGGAAGCCTCCAGCCCTTTGATAAGCTTCCCGGCGCACAAAAAGTGCCGAGTCGCCGTACCAAAGGCCAAACTTGCGCATTTGCCGGTAAAATCCTGTTAGAAACCACGCTGGCCAGCGGTCACCGTCAAAACGCAAATCAAAGTTGCCCGCCACCACCTGGGGGTCACGCAAAGCGTGGGTAATCTTCTCCGTGCTTGAAGCCGAGATCCGAGTGTCGGCATGCAAAAACCAGAACACGTCGCCTTGAGCAGCGACGGCGCCGGCATGCATTTGCGCACCGCGACCACGCTCGCTCCGAATAAGTGTCACGCCTCGTTCGCGAACTAAGTCGGTAGTCTGATCAAAGCTTCCACCGTCTACGATTAGCACTTCGAGGCCAGGCAGTTCCATTAACGAATCGAGTGTTTGATTGATGACCCCCGCCTCGTTAAATGTCGGAATTATGATCGAGAGCGTCGGACCATTATTCGCAAAAGTGCCAGCCTGCTTATGACCTTTCATCTCAAAACTCTCATTCGCGAGCTCATGCAAGTAGGCGCTCCGCGGAAACGACTGTTTCAGGCCGCGATGGTGTTCCCCCTTCCGGCAGCTGCCAGCTAGGTCGCTGGGTACTAAACGGCATCTTTAAAACCTCTATCAACCCAACATCCACTGGCCGGCGATAAGCCGGTAGCCCAATGACAACCTCGTTTTGTGGAACGTTTAAACGCAGCGTGCCGTGTAGCCAGTCCCACACTGTTAACCCGCTGGACCAGTTCGATGAAGACTCTTCAGGGACCATCGAATGGTGAATTCCATGCATGCGCGGGGTTACCACCAAAAAATTTAACCATCGCTCGAGCTCGATTGGCAGACGAACATTTGAATGATGAAAAATGATCGAAATCAGCAATAGACCCTGCCACACCGAAAGCGCCAGTGGCGAAACTCCGATGACCACAACCTGAGCGGCCCGCCATGGTACTGACACAGCCAGTTCGCCAAAGTGAAATCGCAATGCCGTTGACGCATCCATGTCTAGATCGACGTGATGAGCGACGTGAAAGCGCCACAAAATTGGTATTCGGTGGGTCAGGACGTGCCACCAATACAAGGTGTAGTCCAGCAGGATTACTGCCAAAACTAACTCGAGCCACTTAGGCAACTGAACCGCCTTTAGTAAGCCGAATTGCCGGGCTTCGACAAATTCTGCAAAACCGATGGCCACTGGGCGTTCGACAAACTGCAACGTTCCAGCCGCCAGAGCCGCAACCGCCAGGTTGCGAGCATTGCGCTTCAATTTTGCCTCGACTTTGCGCTGCCGTAAGGGCCGGCGGGACTCTAGCCAGAAAAGCAAGCCAAAAACGCCAACCGCCAGCGTTGTGCGTAACCACACAGGCATCTCAACTCGGGAATTCATACCAGTCCAGCTTTGAAATAAGGGTGACTAACAACATTGACTGCCCGGATCGCAACACTCTGCCCCGGACATGTAGGTAATGTCGTAGGCCAGACCTTTGGTCTCGCGCGGATGCCGTAGTGCAGACCGCTTGCAATCGAACTCGGTAGCCTCTGCTAACGGAATTGGCGATAGTGGTTCAACAGGGAAGATATCTATTGCGTAGGGTTCGCGGTTAAAAAGCTGAAATGTCTTATCGCAAACAGCCATTCGCTTTCCCCGTTCAAGTACATGACCGTCGTCATCGAAAACTTTGCGCCAGGGACCCCGATAAACAACGGCTTGCTTTCGTTCCCAGCAAGGCCCTTGCTTTCCTTTGTAAGCCAAGACCGTCACGGAGCGAAACTGAATTCCCCGCAACGTGCGCCAGGGCTGCTCATCCCGCTTGACGATTTCCATACCGTAAAAGCCGGCGTTCTCGAAAGCCTCCAGGAAGAGGTCCTCGCGATACGCGCCGGCGATACAACCAGCCCACAACTCTTTATCAGTCTGTAATTCCTCGGGAACAGTTTCGTCGCTGACAATGTCGCTGATAGCTACTCGTCCTCCGCGGCGTACTACCCGGAAAAGTTCCGAGAAGAGTTTTTCTTTGTCAGCAGGCTGAACCAGGTTTAGCACGCAGTTTGAGAGAACTATATCGACGGACTCATCTGGGATCAGTGGGCGCTCATTTCGGAGTTGGGAGCAATAATTCTCAAATGATGTCAGCTCCCCAACACTACGAATCGGATTCGCACTGAGATAGGTCTCCACTTCCCATAGATCGAGGCCTAGGTCTTGAATGCGGCCCTTGCGAAATTCAACATTATGGTAACCCAGTTGATTAGCAAACTGACCGCGATATTTTTGGGCCAAAGCCAACATCTCGTCGTTTGCATCCACGCCGATTACATACCCCTCTGCTCCAGTTATCTGGGCCGCGACATAACACACTTTACCTGCACCGGAGCCTAGATCCAGCACCCGATCTCCCTTACGTACGAAGGTTGAGGGATCTCCGCAGCCGTAATCGCGCTCTTTGATCTCATCCGGAATAAGATCTAAATACTTTGGATCATATTGGACTGGACAGCACAACTCAGCCACACGCATTTGCGCCGCGTGAGAGTATTTCTCGTTGACCGCTAGTTCGACATCAATTTTAGTCGTACTCATTTTCCAGTCCTCAGTGCTGATGATCGCTTTCCACTGGCAAGCCCGCTTCTATCCAGTCCTGCTTGCCGCCCTCGTAATCCCTGACGTTTATATATCCCAGCGCCGCCAGTTCCCGGGCAGCGTTTTCAGAGGCGTGTCAGGTAGGGCTCGCGCAGTAAACAACAATGTCAGCATTCTTGTCAGGTAAGAGCTTTGGGGCCGTCTGTGCTAAGCGCTCCGGAGGCAGATTAATTGCCCCGGGCAGGTGCGCATGCGCAAAGGTCGTGGCGGGCAGTGTTTCAACCAGCAGGAAGTCATCGCCGGCATCAATCTTACTTTTTAACTCGTCCCTAGAAATCGTCTTGACCATTAGTCTTCCTCTCTCTTCGAGCGGTCTGTCAGGAGGATCTTGACACCACCGGCTTTACCAGTCTGGCGCATTAGTTTCCGGCCAACCTGGCTACGACATCATCCTTTGATACCACCATGGCAGCAGGTAATTTCTCCCTGAATCCCACCCACGGCAGTGGGTGGTTGGTTCAGATCCGTTCTACAAGGGAAACCGATTTCTCCTGAATCCCACCCACGGTAGTGGGTGGTTGGTTCAGATCCTTTCTACAAGGGAAACAGGCTTCTCCCTGAATCCCACCCACGGCAGTGGGTGGTTGGTTCAGATCCTTTCTACAAGGGAAACAGGTTTCTCCCTGAATCCCACCCACGGCAGTAGGTGGTTGGTTCAGATCCCTTCTACAAGGGAAACAGGTTTCTCCCTGAATCCCACCCACGGCAATGGGTGGTTGGTTCAGATCCCTTCTACTCGCAAACATGCCGCTTGCTCTAGAAAGGATCTGAATAATCCACGGACTGCCGTCCGTGGGATTCCCAGTGGATTCATCACACTGTCACTAGTTCTTTGGGCCTGGCTAACCAGACAACTCCCGACCCCAGGATTAGACCATACAGCAGATGGCCTACCAGGCTACCGAGGGCCACCAGGCGCATCGGTGCCATCAGCAACGAGGCAAACGGCGGCATCCCAAGAAACAGGGGCATCAGAATTTGTGCTCCTATTATCCACCAAATGAGGCCATAAAGCGCACCCCAGCCGAGACCGGCGGCATAGTTAGTTGCGCGTTCAGCAAAAAACCACCCAAAAATCGCACCAATCACCGCACTGTTGAAGAGATGATAAAGCCAGCCAACCGTAATATTGTCAGATCCAACTACCATGGCCACCATTTGCATCATCGGAATCTGTCCACCACTGGGCGTCGGCGCGGTCATGATCAGCATCATGATGCCAAAAACGATCCCGGCTATAAGTCCGGCCAAGATTCCGGCGCCAACTTTCGATTGCATATCTAATTGAACTCCTTTCTTTTGAATAGACTTCTCCTACTATAAAAAGGCCCGGGAGAGAGTCTGTTATTCCAATAAAGGGACTCTAAACTCGGCTTTTTCGTAACAAAAGTCTGGAGTTTCGTTTGCGAAACGCGTTTCGCCGGGTGGGAAATGTGAATGAAACGAAATATTATCGAGGACTAAGTCAATAAAATCACCGCCAATACACTTAATCCATTTGTAGAGCCTTACCTACAGAAGGATCGCGGCGGATGCGCCAGATTTTTGAGTCGAGGTAGTAGTGAATAAGGGCATAACCCCAGAGGAACGCAGCCCCCAATTGAATGGGCAGCGAGGGCTCAACGTCACCTTCCCCTTTCATGCCGAGGTAGCCCAAAAGCTGCCTTGGTCCCTGATAGAGAACTCCGAATATCACACCAAAGCTTAGATAAATGAGTACGCGCCGGCTGATCAATTCTGCCGCGCCATGACGGCCCTGGATGACTGATAGTTCTTGTTCCCTTTCACCGGGCCGGTACTTCTGGTTATGAAACCAGATAAGTCGCTGGTACTGAAAGTTATGAAAAATCGTCAGAATGGCGACGATGGCGACGGTTTTATGAGGCATCGGTGTCAGTAAAACGACCCAATGCATGGGAATGGCCGCTGCCAGCAACAGGTACTTTGGTCCATTCAAAGGTGCACCGCTGACAAAGCGGTGGGCCTGCCTGACCATCCAGACCAGCATCACGACAATGGTTCCCCCCAGCAAGAACAGAGTTACTCCGTTGATACCTTGATGCAATAGCGAGGGTACCCGTTTAAGCGCTTCGGGATCGCTGGCGATAAAGGCGACAAAAGGATAGTTGAACGCAAATAACAGAAGTAATCGGTCGAGGCCGTTGTCGACCGTGGCGAGATCGTTGTTCTTCTTCTTGTACAGCACCATGAAACCGTAGTGTTGTTTCACCAGGTGGTAGTACGCCCAGAGTGCAGCTACAAAGAAGAATACAAACCCGGCACCGGCGAGAACCATTGCCGGGCCCACAAGAAAAAATAGCAGCGAGCCCCAAAGCAGGCGCGCCCGACTTTTTCGTTCAGCCCGGTCAAAGTAAGTGCGGGAAAAGGTGCCAAAGACATGCGGAGCATCAATCAGGATTGCCCAAATCGCGACCATGGGCAAAAGCGGTAGCAAGCCGCTCACGTAAAGCCCAAACAGCAGGTAACTTGACGCAACCGAGCCAATAAACCAGATAAGGTCGTCTTGAGCACTGATTATCCAGCGCCACGAAAGCGAGCGAGTGCTCGCTGGTGGAGCAATGATGTGAGCACTGGCGGCCATGGAAAGGAACTAGGAATTAGGATTTAGGAATTAGGATTTATTTAGATCCTGGTCCAAAACAATTGAAAACAATCAGGGTCGAAGCTAGGATTTTAGCACTTCAGTAATTTACCGGGAAACAAGAGGACTTTACCGATGTCTGAAGATAGTAAACGGTCCGAATACTTCTCTAGATTGATGCATCAGGCACATCCTTGGCACGGAGTGTCATCCGGTCCAGATGCTCCGGAAGTAGTCAGCGCGTATATCGAGATAGTGCCGACGGACGCGGTAAAGTATGAGCTCGATAAGACCTCAGGACACCTCCAGGTGGATAGACCACAAAGATTTTCCTCAATGTGCCCGTCGCTTTATGGCTTTATCCCGCAAACCTTTTGTGGTGCGGAAACTGCTAGACGCTGTGCGGAAAGGACCGGGCTTGATGGCCTTGAAGGCGACGGCGATCCGATGGACATCTGTGTCCTTTCAGAAAAAGCCTTTGCTCACGGCAGCTTCTTCTTGCGGGCCCGACCAATTGGAGGCCTGCGAATGATTGACGGGAACCAGGCTGATGACAAGATTCTGGCAGTGCTGGACCAGGACTTAGCCTACGGCCACATCAAAGACATTCGAGACTGCCCCAAGGGTTTGGTCGACAGGTTGAAACATTATTTCCTCAGCTACAAGCAGCTCCCCGAAGAGGCACCGAGGCGTGTTGAGATCGCAGAAGTGTACGATCGAGCTGAGGCCCTTGAGGTAATCAGGCGCAGCTGCCGGGACTACCAGGCAGAATTTGGTTCCGAGGAAATTCAGGAATTAGGAATTAGGAATTAGGAATCAATTGCGGATTTGGAATTGCGAATTGCGAATTTCGTATTGTGACAAAGTCACGTCGTCGACAACACAAGATTCGTAATCAGTTCTGTTTGTTACTTGACCGCCTTTTCGTGGTTGTTAGTGTGATTCGTGGATCATTCCCTCACTGGACAATCGATCACGAATTAACAGAAACGACAACTAAAAATCTGCCACCGCAATGCACACAAAATCTGGATTTCGAAATCCTAAATCCTAAATCCTAAATCCTAAATTTCTTACGTCCGGCGTCCGCGACGAAGATCCGGAGCTTCAGACAGACGCACGGGTAAAGACATGCGCCGGCCATTGCGGAGGATCTGTACGTTTACCGTCGCTCCGACTTGATGTTTGTCCAGCACCCGGGCCAAGTCATCCGAGTTGCCAACCTTCTCGGAATCGATACCTACGATGATATCACCCAGTTCGACACTGCCATCTTCCGTCTGCTGGAGCCCTCGCAGACCAGCGCTAGCAGCTGCTCCACCCCGAGCCACCTGCCAGATTATCACCCCATCCTCCACCGGGAGGTCGACCTGATTGCGCAGCGCCTCGACATTTCGCGTGGTGATTCCCAACCTCGCGCGTCGAACCTCGCCACGGCTTACCAGCTGCGGCACGATGCGCTTGGCAATGTTTACCGGGACTGCAAAACCTACGCCGGCGGAAGTGCCCGACGACGAAAGGATCTGCGAGTTGATGCCTATCATTCTTCCATGAGAATCGAATAATGGACCGCCCGAGTTACCTGGGTTAATGGAGGCGTCAGTTTGGATTGCGCCCTCGATCAAGCGGCCGTTCCGGGCCCTTATGGGGCGCTGTAGCCCACTGATTACGCCGGTAGTAAGGGTTCGATCCATTCCAAAGGGATTCCCAATGGCCAGCACCTTCTGGCCCACCGCAAGTTTGTCAGAATCACCCATAGGGATTACGGTCAAGGGTTCATTTGGCAATTCAACCAACTTGATTACTGCCAGGTCCGTATCTGGATCGCCGCCAACAACTTTGGCCGGATACGTCTTTTTACCGCCGAGGCTGACTGACAATGTTTGCGCGCCTTCGATCACATGATAGTTCGTAAGAATGTTGCCCTCACGATCAATGATCGATCCTGAACCGGAGCCCTGTTGCGGCTCGACAAAACCAAAGAAGTCACGAGCATAAGTTGTAGAGTGGATATTAACTACTCCGGGAGAAAGCGCACGATAGATTTCAATATTGTTCTGCTCGTCAGTCGCTGTCGCTGGGTTAGTGATGTTTGGTGCCGGCCCTTCCGTCCAGGCCGAACCTGACGGCTGCAGACGGTTCGACAAGCGGTCAATAATTGCTACAGTTCCAGCTGCAAAGATTCCTGAAATCAGAGCGATGATTAAGATTTGACGGGCTGTAAGTTTGTACATGGCTTTTGTCTCTAAGTGTTTTTCAATTATTTGCCCCGCCCCTGGCGGGCGCTATTAAGATGCGGCGCTTCAAGCGACGGTTGCGCATCTTAAACGGCCTTAATACTTTGGTTTGCTTACTTTAATTTAGGCCGGTTAGGGCGCGACGTGCAAGAGGAAAGGGGACGATTTCGCCTGGAATTTGACCTGGAGGCGAAGTCTCTCGTTAGGAAAGAATGCCGAGCACGGCTTTGGGAAAAGCTGCGAAGTAGGCCAGGACCGCTCCCGGTGCTTCCCAGCCAAGCGCGGAAAAACCGGTTGCGGTATGGACCAGCATTAGAAACAAGTAGATACCCAGTACTACACGCATTCCGAACTGTGCTAGTTGTAGGGTCGAAAAACGATAGAGCACCAGGGCGGCAAAGGCTCCGATGGTCAGCTTGACCGCCAGGAAGTGCCATTCGCCATATGCCAGCAGAGTGGCCATCAGGTGGTTGCCTTCTTCCGCGATTTGTAATCGCAGCCAAAGGATTGTCAGGTGCGCATCGAGCCAATTCAAGGTAAACAGCAGAAAGCTCTTGGTGAGGGTGACCACGTTAGGGGGATCCTTTTCTTGTCTAACCTCGTTAAACCGGCTGCTTTAACGTCAGAACCTCCGGAACCAGAAAAATGGCGCCGGAGGCCCTTGACGTACGGGAGGAATGAGACTCGTACCGTAGTATTAGAGAAAAATATTCAATGGCTGCGAACTTCCGCAGAGATCTGACTAAACTTATTTGAACATCGGAAGAATTTCATCACAGGAATAATTTTAAGATTCAAACGAATGTCCGATAAGACCCTGTCACCAGCGACAACAATTGCGGCTGCGCTAGCCGAGGCCAGCAGGGTTCTGCGCGAAGGCGGCGTCGCGGAACCGAGACGTGAGGCTGCTACACTTCTGGCCCATGCTCTCGGTTGCGATCGCACGTTCATCATTACTCATCCCGAACATCTGATTGACGAAGTCCGATTGGATAATTTTGCAGAATTCGTGCAGCGCAGAGTTCTTGGCGAACCAGTCCAGTACATCGTCGGTTATCAAGAATTCTTTGGCTTGAAGTTTCTCGTCACCCCAGCCGTGTTAATCCCGCGGCCCGAAACCGAACTGTTGGTCCAGGAAGCTTTGAGCTTGACGGAAAAAATGAAGTCTCTTTACATCTGCGATGTGGGAACGGGTTCAGGCTGCATTTCCGTTGCATTAACCAAACTTCAACCGGCTGCTCACGTTCTGGCGATTGATATTTCCTTAGCCGCAATTAAGGTTGCCGTGCGAAATGCAAAGGTCCACAACGTCAACGACCGGATAAATTTTCTAATCTCAAATGGTTTTGATTCGTTGAAAGTCCAACCGCATTTTGATCTGATACTGTCGAATCCACCTTATGTCGCAGCCGCAGCCTTTAGCGGACTGCAGCGAGAAGTCCGGGGGTACGAACCGCGCATCGCTTTGACAGCTGGCGTCGATGGATTGGCGATCATTCGTCGTCTGCTAAACGAAAGCAGTCGTTACCTGAAAAGCCGCGGATTCCTGCTACTTGAAATAGGTTTTGATCAGTGCGAAGCAGTCGAAGGACTAGCCAGAAGCAAAGGTTGGAAGATTGTTAACTTCCAGCCCGATCTGCAGGGAATCCCAAGGATTGCAGTTTTGCAAGCGGGTTCACAACACGGCTAAGAGGCTTCACAACATCTGTCGGGGCCTCGCTTCCAATAAACCACTGGGTATTTGTTGAGAGTTCGTTAGTGTCGTTTCATGTAATTTCGTGGATCGTCTGAGCGGTAAATAGAACGATCCACAAAATCACACGAAAATTACACGAACACGCGCCAAAGTCGGCTGTTCTCTTGAAAGAGATTTTCTCGCCACAATCCTCCGCGTTGTGGTGTTTACCTTTCAGAACCAAAGAACCGCGTTTTGTAATCCACAATCCCTAGGAGTGATGAATATGAAAAACCTGTTCAGACGCGTCGGCGTCATTTTGGGCTTTCTGGCCCTTGCCAGTGTTTTGGTATCCGCTCAGACCGGGAAAAAAGAGTCGCTGGCGTGTCGAGACCACTGGTACGGGGATCACCAGGCCGGGAAGTGTGAAATTCGCGAACAGCAAATGGCCGCGACGGGCGGTGCAATCTCAGTCGATGGCAGAAGAAACGGCGGTATTTCAATCAAGGGTTGGGATCGCAACGAACTGCTGGTTCGAGCACGTATTCAAACCAGGGCCGCCACCGAAAGTGAAGCCGCGGAACTCCTAAAGCAAGTTCGAATCGAAACCAGTGACGCAAAGATCTACGCTGAAGGACCACAACCACGAAAGGACTATAACTGGGACGTAAGCTACGAGATATTCGTGCCCAAGCGGTCAGACGTCTCATTGATAACCCACAATGGTGGCATTTCCATATCGGAGGTCCACGGTAACATTGAATTTACAGCCCAGAACGGCGGGGTTTCGTTGCGCCGAGTAGGTGGCAGGGTTCAAGGTAGCACGACGAATGGTGGACTTTCGATAGATCTCGAAGGTGAGCGCTGGGATGGCGAAGAGCTCGACGTCAGGACCACAAACGGCGGCATTGTTATGAACGTGCCTGAGAATTATTCGGCTCATTTGATTACGGGTACGGTCAATGGGGGTTTATCGATAGACTTCCCTGTTACTGTGGAAGGCTCGATCCGGCGCGAGATTGCTGTGAATCTGGGTGGGGGTGGACCAACAATTCGGGCAATGACCACCAACGGTGGGGTAAAAATTCGGCGAACAAGTCTTACCAGTAACTGATCGCGCCGCAAGAATGTCACCAGCCAGAAAATCGGCCGCAGATTAACGCTAATAACGCAGAACCTCAATAAAGTTTATTGTTATCTGCGCAAATCCGCGTTTATCTGCGGCTGGTTCCTTTCCTTTTCCAAAGTTTTAACCAGCAATCCTCTTTATTGCCCCAGCCTTTTAATTTAATCTGTTCACATGGACAAGTTCCGGATTACCGGTGGGCGCCCACTGAAGGGTCGGGTGTCGATCAGCGGCGCCAAGAACTCCGCCCTGCCCTGCATGGCAGCGGCGCTGCTAACTTCTGAAACCATCACCCTCCACAACCTTCCCTATGTTCGGGACATAATTACCCAGCGGCGTTTACTCGAAGATCTGGGCGCCACCGTGCTAACACCGGAATTACGGACACATAAAATCAATGCCTCCCACGTTGAAGTCTTTGAAGCGCCTTATGAGTTGGTCAAGACCATGCGCGCAAGTGTCCTCGCGCTGGGGCCGCTTTTGGCTCGATTCGGAAAGGCCAAGGTCTCGCTTCCAGGCGGTTGTGCAATCGGCACGCGGCCGATTGACCTCCATCTAGCGGGTTTTGAGAAGTTTGGCGCTGAGGTAAAACTCGAAGCCGGCAACGTCGTGTGTCACGCTCCGCCCGAGGGCCGGCTACGTGGCGCCGAAATCCATTTGGAGAAGGTCACGGTAACCGGCACCGAAAATCTAATGTTAGCTGCTACTTTGGCCAGGGGCCGAAGCGTACTTCATAACGCTGCTTGCGAACCCGAGGTGGCAGACCTGGCCGACTTGCTAAACAAAATGGGCGCCCGAGTCATTGGCGCCGGAACGCCGACGATACAAATACAGGGAGTTGAGAGCCTCGGTGGCGCGCAGCACACGATTATTCCAGACCGCATTGAAACAGGGACCTTTATTGCTGCCGCAGCACTGACTGGCGGTGAACTGGAAATAAAGGATTGTTACCCGGGCCACTTGTCTACGGTGATTGAGAAATTGCGTGAGATTGGAGTTGAGATCGAGGAACTAAACCCGACCACACTGGAAGTCAGCTGCCGTGGCCGCTTGCACGCCAGTAACATGACTACGCAGCCCTACCCAGGATTTCCCACAGATATGCAGGCGCAGTATATGGTCCTCATGACTCAGGCAGAGGGTGTTTCCGTAATCGACGAAACGATTTTCGAGAATCGATTCATGCACGGCTCGGAATTGCAGCGCATGGGCGCTAAGATTTTCGTCAATGGCCGAACGGCGACCGTCAGCGGCTCCTGTGCCCTCACCGGGGCGCCCGTTTTGGCCTCTGATTTGCGCGCTTCGGCCTCGTTGGTACTGGCAGGGTTGGTAGCCAGCGGAGAAACTCTGATTGACCGTGTTTACCATATTGATCGTGGCTACGAGAAAATTGAAGTCAAGCTGCGCGAACTCGGAGCCGATATTGAACGCGTGCGCGAGCCGGTAGCCGTGCCGGCGCTGCAGGGCTTGCCCGGTTGATCGGGTTCATTTCTTCCGTCTCTGTGCTACCATCTAACTTCACAAATCGCACAGTTAAAGAGAAGATTTTAAAATTATGGTTGAAAACGATTGCCTTTTTTGCCGGATGGTTGCAGGAGATGTTCCTGCCACAACTGTATTACAAGATGAGCGAGCAATCGCTATTCGCGATATCAATCCTCAGGCGCCAATGCATGTGCTGGTGATTCCACGGGAACACATGGAGTCGCTGGATGAAGCTTCGCATAAAGACGAAGCCTTGCTGGGCCATCTTTTGCGGATGGCCGCGCGGATTGCCAATGAGGAGGGTTATTCAGAGAGTGGTTATCGCACTGTCATCAATACTGGGGCGGGCGCCGGCCAATCAGTTTTCCATTTGCATGCCCACGTTCTTGGCGGCCGTCCCATGAACTGGCCCCCCGGCTAAGCCTTTAGCGCTAAGCTTTCGGAGCTACGGCGCGCACAGCCTCAGACACTCCGCTTTCGTACTTCTTGAAGTTCACATTGAAGCGCTGAGCGAGATCTTTAGCCTGAGTGTCGTATTTTGCCTTGTCACTCCAGGTGTTGCGCGGCTGTAGGACTTCTGCGGGAACGTCCGGGCAGGAGGCTGGAATCTGCACGCCGAAAATTGGATCTGGACTTGTAGCTACCCCGGCCAGGCTGCCATTAAGGATCGCTCGGATCATTGCTCGCGTGTAAGCAATCTTCATTCGTGAACCGACCCCATAGGGACCCCCACTCCAACCAGTATTCACCAACCAGCAGGCAGCATTGTGTTGCGCCATTTTCTTACCCAGCAAGTCTGCATAAACTCCGGGGTGCAGGACCATAAAGGGCGCGCCAAAACAGGTCGAAAAGGTTGCCTCAGGCTCCTTAACACCTTTTTCTGTTCCGGCCACTTTCGCCGTATATCCTGAAAGGAAATGATACATGGCTTGCTCGCGCGAAAGCCTCGAGACAGGCGGCAACACTCCAAACGCATCCGCCGTCAGCATAATGATGTTCTGTGGATGTCCGGCATAGCCGGAAGGCATTATGTTGGAAATGCTCGTCAGTGGGTACGAGGCTCGAGTGTTTTCCGTTTTGCGGGCATCGTCCAGATCAATTTCGCGCGACTTAGGATCGAATACGACATTCTCCAGGATAGTGCCAAACATTCTGGTGGTGCGGTAGATGTCCGGCTCGGCTTCGGCTGACAACTTGATCACTTTGGCATAACAACCACCTTCGAAATTAAATACGCCATCGTCAGACCACCCATGCTCATCATCGCCAACCAATTTTCTTTCCGGATCAGCTGATAGGGTTGTCTTTCCAGTTCCTGACAGACCAAAAAAAATCGCCACATCGCCAGCTGCGCCCACATTCGCCGAACAATGCATGCTCATCACGCCTTTTTGCGGCAAAAGGTAATTCATCAAAGTAAAAACGCTCTTCTTGGTCTCGCCGGCGTAAGAAGTACCCCCGATTAATACCAGCCGCTGGCTGAAATCCATCAGAATGAACGTTCGTGAACGCGTGCCATCACGTTCCGGCTGCGCTTGGAAGCTGGGAAAGTTGATAACCGTAAACTCTGGGTGATGTGAGGTACCCGCCGGGTCATTAATAAACATGGTTCGGGCGAAAAGGGAGTGCCAGGCCAACTCGGTGATGATTCTAACCGGCAGGCGGTAGTTCGGGTCGGCTCCCACGAAAGTGTCCTGCACAAACAGGTCGC
>Ga0187893_10006526_pt1 | contig 19879 bp, 20 predicted proteins | sample MA1701074metaG_FD_139574 | JGI IMG/M metagenome (GOLD analysis project Ga0187893, IMG submission 139574) | White microbial mat communities from a basaltic lava cave in the Kipuka Kanohina Cave System on the Island of Hawaii, USA - MA170107-4 metaG ...
ATGGCACCCGAGTCGAAGAAGAGCGGCGGCAAGAAGGATGCCGCCCGGCGGCGCGACAACGACCGTATCGGGCACACGCGCGCGATCGGCGCGCTTCTGCCCGGCATCGCCGGCGAGACGCTCGGCCGCCGCGGCTTCGCCGAGGGCACCATCTTCCGGCAATGGCGCGAGATCGTCGGCGCCGACATCGCGGCCGACTGCCTGCCCGAGAAGCTGGCCTTTCCGGCCGGCCGGCGCAGCGAGGGCGCGTTGCAGGTGATCGCGAACGGCGGCGCGGCGCTCGAACTGCAGCATCGCGCCGTCCAGATTCTCGAACGCGTGAACGCCTATCTCGGTTACGGCGCGGTCGCGCAGCTGAAAATCCGGCAGGGCCGTCTGCCGGTGCGTTTGCGCTACGAACCCGAGTCGGGCGAGTCGCTCGAACCGGGCGACTTCGAAGAACCCGGCCTGTCGGCGATTGCCGATCCGAAACTCAAGGAAGCCCTGGCCAGTTTCGGCCATGCTGTCCGGCGCGGCGAGCGCCGCAAGAAGCGCGCGCCGAAGCGCCGCTGAACGGCCGCCAACCGGCCGCATTCGAGTCGGAAAACCCGCACCGTTGCGAGGGATTGCGCCCCCCGCTGAATCCTGCCAAACACGCGAAAACGCGGGATGGGGGGCCCGACTCGGCCGATTGCACGACGCAACGGCCGGGCGTTCGCGAGGAGAGGGAAAACCGTGCACCGAAAGACGATCCTTGCCGGTATCGCCGCCGTTGCCGTCCTGGTGCCGGGCGTCGTCGCCTGGCAGGTCGGCCCGTGGCAGAACGATACCGCTGCGCCGTCCGAGACCGCCAGCGCCGACGGCGCGACCGTCGCCGACAACGCCGACCGGGAAATCGGTCCGCTCGCCGACGAGAGCGGCAATCCGATGACGATCTACGAGGACGATCACATTCTCGGCAGCCCCGACGCGCCGATCACGATAATCGAATATGCCTCGCTGACCTGCCCGCACTGCGCCGCGTTCCACAACACGGCGCTGCCGGAGATCAAGAAGAACTACATCGACGAGGGGTTGGTTCGCCTGGTCTACCGCGACTTCCCGCTCGACAAGGTCGCGCTGCATGGCTCGCTGATCGCCGATTGCGCGCCCGAAGAAAATTACTTCCGTATCCTCGGCGTCATGTTCAGCAGCCAGCAACAGTGGGCGACCACCGCCGATCCGGTTGCCGCTCTCGACCAGATCGGGCGGATGGGCGGCGTCGCACCGGAAGCGATTGCGGCCTGCACCAACGACGACGCGCTGATCCAGAAGATCCTGACCCGCGCGCAGGAAGCCCAGAACGTCTACGGCATCAATTCGACGCCGAGCTTCGTCATCAACGGCCAGATCGTAAAGGGCGCGCTGCCTTACGAAGAGTACGATGCGATCCTGAAAAGTTTGCTGCCGAAATCGTGACGCGTTGCAGGGTCAACAGCTAGGCCGTCGGAGCGGCGATTGGTTCACTTCAACAAACTGCGGCTGGCCGGGTTCAAATCCTTCGTCGATCAGACGGAGCTGCTGATCGAACCGGGCATGACGGGAATCGTAGGCCCGAATGGCTGCGGAAAATCCAATCTCGTCGAGGCGCTGCGCTGGGTGATGGGCGAGAACTCGCCCAAGCGCATGCGCGGCAGCGAGATGGAGGACGTGATCTTCAACGGCAGCGCCAGCCGGCCGTCGCGCTCGCTGGCCGAAGTGTCGGTCGCGCTCGACAACGGCAGCCGCAAGGCGCCGGCGCAATTCAACGAATCAGACGAGCTGGAGGTCGTGCGCCGCATCGAGCGCGGCATGGGCTCGACCTATGTCGTCAACGGGCGCGACGTGCGCGCCCGCGACGTGCAGCTGCTGTTCGCCGACGCGGCGACCGGCGCGCACTCGACGGCGCTGGTCAGCCAGGGCCGCGTCGGGGCGATCATCAACGCCAAGCCGACCGACCGGCGCGCCCTGCTCGAAGAGGCGGCCGGCATCACCGGGCTGCATTCGCGCCGCCACGAGGCCGAGCTGCGGCTGCGTGCGGCGGAGGCCAATCTCGCGCGGCTCGACGACGTGATCGTCACGCTCGAAGGCCAGCTGCAGGCCCTCAAGAAACAGGCCCGCCAGGCCAGGCGCTATCGCAACATCCAGGACCAGCTGCGCCGCGCCGAAGCGGTGCTGATGCACCAGGAATGGCAGGCGGCGCGCGAACGCGATGCCGCGGCGCGCCATGCGTTGCGGGAAGCCGAGAGCGCGGTCGGCGCCGCGGCCGGCGAAGCCGCGGCGGCGGCAACCGCGCAGGCCGGGATCGCGGCGGCCCTGCCGGCGCTGCGCCAGACCGAGGCGGCGGTCGCCGCCGAAGTGCAGCGCATCACGGTCGCGCGCGCCGAACTCGATCGCGAGGAAACCCGCGTTGCCGAGGCCCGCAGCGATGCCGGCCGCCGGCTCGACGAGGTGCGGGCGGACCGCGCCGGCGAGGAAGGTCGCGCCGCCGATGCCGCCACCGCCGAACGACGGCTGCAGGAGGAGCAGCACACGCTCGAAATGGCGGATGCCGGATCGGCCGAAGCCTTCGAGGCCGCACGCGGTCGCGCCGTCGAGGCCACGAATGTCGTCGCCGCCGGCGAAACCGCGCTGACGGAAGCGACGACCGCGCTGGCCGAGGCCGACGCGCGGCAGAACGCGCTCGCCCGCCGCATCGAAGAACTCGATGCCCGCCTGCAGCGGCTGATCGCGCGGCGCGGCGAACTCGAAGAGGAACGCAGCCGGCTCGCCGCGATCGACACCGGTGCGGCCGAACGCGCCGGGGCCGAGCGCCGCCAGGGCGAGGCCGAGACCGCATTGCAGGGCGTGCAGTCGCGCGCGCAGCGCGCCGAAGCGGCACGCACGCAAGCCGCCCTGAAGGAGGCCGGCGCCCGCGAGACGATGCAGAAGGCGATCGAGACGCACGGCCGCGCCCGCGCCGAGATCGACGCGATCGCCGCCCTGATCGCCGAGGGCGAAGGCGATTTCTGGCCGCCGCTGATCGATTCGCTGACGGTCGAGCCGGGTTACGAGGTCGCGCTCGGTGCGGCCCTCGGCGACGATCTGACGGCCTCGCTCGAACCGAGCGCCTCGATCCACTGGCAACAGATCGACGATCTCGCGGCTCCGCCGGCGCTGCCGGTCGGCGCCGCGCCGCTCTCGCGTTTCGTCACCGGCTGCGAGCGGCTCGAGCGGCGGCTCGGCCAGATCGGCGTCGTCGACAGCGAGCAGGCCTGCCGCGCGCTGCGCAACCAGCTTCACCAGGGCCAACGCCTGGTCGCGAAGGACGGCGCGATGTGGCGCTGGGACGGTTACACGGTCGCCGCCGGCACCGCGACGCCCGCCGCCAAGCGGCTGCAACAGCGCAACCGGCTGAACGAGTTGCGTGCCGGCATCGAGGCGCTGGCCGATGCGCGCAGCGCCGCCGAACGCGATTTCGCCGCGGCAAAACAGGCGCTGGTGGCCGCGATCGCCGACGACGACGCGGCACGCCAGGCCGTGCAGTCCGCCTATGCCGAACTCGACCGTGCGCGGGCGGCGCTGGTCGAACGCCATCGGGCCGCCGCCGCCGCCATCTCGCGGCGCGCCTCGATCGAGGATGCGCTCACGGCAACCGCCACCGACATCGCCGAAACCGAGACCGGGTTGCAGGCGGCGCGCGACGAGCGCAGCGCGCTGCCCGACCTGTCGGGCGCCCGGGCCCGCGTCGAGACGCTGCGCGATCAGCTCGCAGATCGCCGCGCACGGTTGATCTCCGCGCAGGGCGAGGTCGAACGGATCGAGTTCGACGGTACGTTGCGCCGCCAGCGTCTCGCCGCGATCGGCGACGAGCGCCATTCCTGGACCGAGCGCGCCGCGGCGGCGGCCCGTCAGCTCGAGGCGCTTGCCGCCCGCGCCGAGGCGATCGAGGGCGAGATCCGCCGCCTCGACCTGCGGCCGGCCGAGATTGCGACCGAACGCAACGCCCTGATGGACCTTGCCGAAACCGCCGAGGCCCGGCGCCGCACGGCTGCCGATGCGCTGGCGGCCGGCGAGGCCCGGCTCGCCAATGCCGACAGGGCGCTCAAAGCGATGGAAGCGGCGCATTCGACGGCGCGCGAAAACCGCGTGCGGGCCGAGGCCGGGGTCGAACAGGCCGTGCAGGCGCTTGCGGTCGTCGCCCAGCGTTCGCGCGAGCGGCTGGAATGCCCGCCGGAGGAAGCGCTGGCGCTGGCCGAGATCGATCCGGGCGAGGCGTTGCCGTCGGCCGAGGAAATCGAGGCGCGCGTGCAACGCCTGACCCGCGAGCGCGAGAATATCGGCCCGGTCAATCTGCGCGCCGAATCCGAGGCGGCCGAGCTCGAACAGCAGATCGCCGGCCTGCAGACCGAGCGCAGCGACCTGGTGAGCGCGATCGCGCGGCTGCGCCAGGGCATCGCCAGCCTCAACCGCGAGGGCCGCGAGCGGCTGCTGGCGGCCTTCGAGATCGTCAATGCGCATTTCAGGACGCTGTTCACCCGGCTCTTCGGCGGCGGCGAGGCGCATCTCTCGCTGACCGAGGCGGACGACCCGCTCGAGGCCGGGCTCGAGATCATGGCGCGGCCGCCGGGCAAGCGGCTGCAGGTCATGTCGCTGCTCTCCGGCGGCGAACAGGCGCTGACGGCGCTCTCGCTGCTGTTTGCGGTCTTCCTCACCAATCCGGCGCCGATCTGCGTGCTGGACGAGGTGGACGCCCCGCTCGACGACGCCAATGTCGACCGGTTCTGCACGCTGGTCGAAGAACTCGCCCACTCGACCGCGACCCGCTTCCTGATCATCACCCACCACCGCATGACGATGGCCCGGATGGACCGGCTCTACGGGGTCACGATGTCGGAACGCGGGGTCTCGCAGCTCGTCTCCGTCGACCTCGTGGAGGCCGAACGGCTGCGCGATGTCGTGTGACCCCAACTGCGACATTATGCCGTTTTTTCAACCCGTTAACCCCCTCCCCCGTCGCTTGACACCCACCGGGCCGGTAACTAAGGTGCGCCGCGCCTGCGCCGGGATTTCGCGGCGCAACAGCTTCCGACCGGGACGATGACGGGGGGACGCACGCCGCTCGAAGATTTGAATCGCCGGCTGACCGCTCTGCGCGAGCGCCGGCGCGAAGAGTCGACGGGTGAAGGATCGAGCGTGGTTCCCGGGAGCGCGATGGGTCTCGCGTTCCGCATCGGCGTCGAACTGGTTGCCGGGCTGGTGGTCGGGGGTGGGATCGGTTGGCTTCTGGATCGTTGGCTGAATACCGGCCCGCTCCTGCTGATCGTGTTCTTCTTTCTCGGGGCCGCCGCCGGCATGCTCAACGTCTGGCGGGCGGTGAAACACCTCAACCGGCCCGACGGGCCAGGAAACTGACGGCGGCAAACGGGCGCGACAGGCCGGCGCTCCCGGGCGCGAAGCGGGCGGTCGGCCGGAACGGGATTTATCGTGGCGACAGAAGCAGCGGATCACGGCGTCGGCGGACCCAGCCCCCTCGAACAGTTCGAGATCAAGCGGCTGGTCGACATCGATTTCGGCTTCGACGCCTCCATCACCAATTCGTCGATCTTCATGATGGTCGCGGTCGTCGGGGTCACGATCTTCATGGTCGTGGGCATGCGCGGCGGGGCGCTGGTGCCCGGCCGCTGGCAGTCGTTGGCGGAGATGTCCTACGAGTTCGTCGCCGGCATGCTGCGCGACAACGTGGGCAGCGCCGGGCGGCGCTACTTCCCGTTCGTCTTCACCCTCTTCATGTTCATCCTGTTCTGCAACCTGATCGGGATGATCCCCTACACGTTTACGGTGACGAGCCACATCGTCGTCACCTTCGCGCTGGCGGCGGTCGTCTTCATCGGCGTCACCGTCATCGGCTTCATCCGCAACGGCATCGGCTTCCTCAAGCTGTTCGTGCCGTCCGGCGTGCCGATCTTCCTGCTGCCGCTGCTGGTGCTGATCGAGTTCATCTCCTACCTGACGCGGCCGATCAGCCTGTCGGTGCGACTATTCGCGAACATGATGGCCGGCCATACCATGCTGAAGGTGTTCGGCGGCTTCGTCGTGTCGCTCGGGATCGTCGGCGGCTGGGCGCCGCTTGCCTTCGTCGTGGCGCTGACGGGCCTCGAGATCCTGATCGCGTTCCTGCAGGCTTACGTCTTCGCCATTCTCACCTGCATCTACCTCAACGATGCCTTCCACGTGCATCACTGAGGCGGATCGGATTCACCTGAACCCACCAACCGCGAACAGAAGGAAACAGGATCATGGAAGCGGATGCAGCAAAACTGATCGGTGCGGGTCTCGCCACCATCGCGCTCGCCGGCGTGGGCGTCGGCATCGGCAATATCTTCGGCAGCTTCGTGTCGGGCGCCCTGCGCAATCCGGCCGCGGCCCCGAAAGTGTTCGGCAACGTGCTGCTGGGCTTCGCGCTGACGGAAGCCATCGCGCTATTCGCGCTCGTCATCGCGATGCTTCTGCTGTTCGTGTTCTGAGCCGAAGCGACGCCCTCGACTGACCGCGCCTGCGGGCGGAGATTCCTTCGCCAGCAGGCCGGCATAACCAAGAGACGCGCATGCCGCAGCTCGACTTCGCCGACTTTCCGCCCCAGCTCATCTGGCTGGCGATCACGTTCGTCCTGCTCTACCTGCTGATGGCGCGCGTGGCCCTGCCGCGCGTGGCCTCGGTGCTGGAGCGGCGTGCGTTGCATATCGCGAGCGACCTCGAGAAAGCCGAGAAGCGCCGTGCCGAAGCCGAGGAGGCGCTTGCCGCCTACCGGCAGACGCTGGCGGCGGCGCGGGCGGAGGCGCAAGCCGCCATCCGCAGCGCTGCGGACGAGATGGCGCGCGAGCAGGCGGCGCGCGATGCGGAACTAGCGGCGACGCTCGCCAAGCGCACGCGTGATGCGGAGGCCTCGATTGCCGCCGCCCGCGACCGGGCCTTGGCGGAGACCCGCGGCATGGCGGCCGAGATCGCATCGGCGATCGCGGCCAAGCTCGCGCAGGTGACGCCGGCGGCGGACCGGGTTGCGGCCGCGGTCGATGCCGTGCGGCGGGAGCGCGCCTGACGATGGTGTTCGCAGCGATCGCCGCCGACGAATCGGTGTTCGAGAGCCCGGAAACCTGGGTTGCTGTCGCCTTCGTGCTGTTCGTGGCGCTGGCGGGTCGGGCGATCTGGCGCGCGGTCGCGAAGATGCTCGATGCGCGCGCGGCACGCATCGGGGCCGAGCTCGACGAGGCGCAGCGCCTGCGCGAGGAAGCCGAGGCGCTCCTCGCCGAGTATCAGCGCAAGCAGCGCGACGCCAAGAACGAGGCCGAGTCGATCGTCGCCCAGGCCCGCGACGAGGCGGTGCGCCTGCGGCGTGAGGCGGAAGAGAACATCAGGCAGACGCTCGAGCGCCGCGAACGGCTGGCGCTCGAGAGTATCGCCCAAGCCGAGGAAAAGGCCCGTGCGGAGGTCCGTAACGAGGCGGTCGACGTGGCCGTCGCCGCGGCCCGCCGCATCCTCGCCGAGACGATCGACGAGAAGAGCGGCCGCGCGCTGACGGACCGCGCCATCGCCGAGGTCGAACGCAGTCTGCAATAGCGCGCGCCAGCGAATCCCGGTACCGAACGGCGGCCGCACGGCCGCCGTTTTCATTTCAGAGCGGCCAGAACCAGAGCAGCACCGGCACGCCGACCAGGACGACGATCGCCTCCAGCGGCAGGCCCATGCGCCAATAGTCGCCGAAGCGATAGCCGCCGGGGCCCATGATCAGTACGTTGTTCTGGTGACCGATCGGCGTCAGGAACGCGCAGGACGAACCGATCGCGACGGCCATCAGGAACGTGTCGGGATTGGCGCCGAACGCCGCGGCGATGCCGATTGCGACGGGGGCCATGATGAGGGCTATGGCGGCGTTGTTCAGAACGTCCGACAGGCTCATGGCGATGATCAGAACCGCCACGAGAACCAGCACCACGCCGCCCGGTGCCAGCACCGATACGATTCCGTTGGCGATCATTGTCGCCGCACCGGTGCTTTCGACCGCCTGACCGACCGGTATCAGGGCGCCCAGCAGGACGACGACCGACCAGTCGATGGATTCGTAGGCGCTCTGCGGCGTTATGATGCCGGCGAGCACGTAGGCGAGGACGGCACCGCCGAACGCGACCGGAACCGGTACCGTGCCCGTCGAGGCTAGTGCGATCGCAATCAGGAAACCGACGATCGCCATGCCGGCGCGGGTCGGACGGCGCAGCTTGAGATCGCGTTCGGCCAGCGGGACGCAGCCGAGCGCCGCCAGCGTCTCGCCGATCCGGTCGCGGTCGCCCTGCAGCAACAGGACGTCGCCGGCCGCGATCCGAAGCGAATCGATCCGCGCATGCCGTTGCCGACCGGCACGCGACACGGCCAGAAGGTTCACGCCGTAGCGGACGCGCAGGTTCAGGCCTCGCGCCGTCCAGCCCTCGATCATTGCCCGCGGCAGGACAACCGCCTCCACCAGCGCGACCTCTTCCGAATGCAACTTGAGTTCGCCGATCTCCTCCTCGCCGACCAGCTCGAGGCCGAGCGTCCGGACGGTTTCCTTGATGCCCTCGGCATCCGCACGAAGGATCAGCGCGTCGCCCGCTCGCAGGCGCTCCCAGCGGCCCGGGTTGAGAATCGTGCGCTCCTCGCGGATCAGACCGACGATTTCCCCTTCGACGCCGGAGAGTGCCTCCTGGGCGTCGCGCAGCGGCTGCCCGGTCAGTTTCGAATCCTCCGGCAGACGCACTTCGGTAACATAGGGCGCGATCTCGAACAGCTCCTCGGCCGCGCGCGCCGCCTTGCGTTCCTTCGGCAACAGGCGCCAGCCGATCAGCCCCACGAACAGCACGCCGGCGACCGCCACAACCGCGCCAACCGGCGAAAAGTCGAACATCGAAAACGACGAGCCGAATTTCTCGGCCCGATAGGAAGCGATGATGATGTTCGGCGGCGTACCGATCAGCGTCGTCATGCCGCCGAGGATGGATCCGAACGAAACCGGCATCAGCAGGATTGCCGGCGAGATTTTGGCGCGCTGCGCCGCGCTGATCGCGACCGGCATCAGCAGGGCGAGCGCACCGACATTGTTCATGAAGCCCGACAGGATTGCGGCGAGCGCCGGCAGAATCAGCATCAGCCGGAACGGACCGATGCCTTTGGGGATCAGGTAATGCGCGGCCAGGTCGATCGCACCGGTCCCCTGCAGACCGGCGCTCAGCACCAGGACGAAAGCGACGGTTGCGACGGCCGGATTGGAAAACCCGTCGAACGCATTGCCGAGCGGAACGATGCCGAGACCGAGCGCCGCGATCAGGGCAAGAAAGGCGACCACGTCGTAACGCCAGCGTCCCCAGACGAACAGCGCCAGGACCGCGACCAGGACGCCGAGCGATGCGGCCTGCGGGAACGTCATCGCCAACAACCGGGTTGGCACGCCGCGCCCGACGCGACGCACCGCCCCCTCACCGATCCTCGCTGCAAACCTGCCCCCTCGTTGCGCCGCGCGCCGCGGTCGCGATCAGGATACGGTCGAGCGCCCCTGCCGCGCCAGCGCCGCCAGCGCATCGCCTTCGAGCCGGTAATGCACCCATTGGTCCATGTGACAGAGGCCGGCGTGCTCGTAGAACCGGCGCGCCGGGTTCCAGTGCAGCACGTCGAGATCGACGCGCGGACAGCCGCGCGCGGCGGCAATCGCGGCGACCGACGCGAGCAGCCGGCGGCCGAGCCCGGCACCGCGCGCCTCCTCGCGCACGTAGAGCTCCTCGATATGGATGCCGCGGCGGCCTTCCCAGGTCGAATAATTGTGATGGAAGAGCGTGAAACCGAGCACGCGTCCGTCGTGCCGCTCCGCGATCAGTATCTCGCAGCCGGGATGCGGACCGAACGCATCCTTCACCAGGCCGGCCTCGGTCAGCAGCACGCGCTCCGGCGGTTCCCGCTCGTAGACCGCAAGCTCGATGACCATGCGGCAGATTTCGGCCGCATCCGAGACCGTCGCGGGCCTGACCGCGATATCCGCCTCGCGTTGCGGCATGGCGCTACTCCGCGGCTTCGCTGGCGGGCGCCGGCGGCTTCCAGCGCAGCACCGGATGACGCGCCGCCGCCGTCTCGTCGAGCCGACGGCGCGGCGAAAAGCGCGGCGCCTCGCTGAAGCGCGCGGCGTCGCCGGCCCTGGCGGCCCGCGCCAGCGCCTGCATCGCGGCGACGAACCGGTCGAGCGAGTCCTTCGATTCGGTCTCGGTCGGCTCGATCAGCAGCGCGCCGTGCACGATCAGCGGAAAATACATCGTCATCGGATGGAAGCCTTCGTCGATCATCGCCTTGGCAACGTCGAGCGTGGAAACGCCGGTGCCCTTGAGGAACTCGTCGTCGAACAGCGCCTCGTGCATGCAGGTGCCGGGGAAGGCCGGGGTCATGTCGTTCTTCAGAGATGCCAGTATGTAGTTGGCGTTCAGCACCGCGTCGCCCGAGGCCTGCGCCAGCCCGTCGCCGCCGTGACTCATCATGTAGGCGAGCGCGCGGATGAACATGCCCATCTGGCCGTGGAACCCCTTGAGGCGGCCGAACGACTTGCCCGTCCCGTCATGCTCCACCAGCCGGAAGCCGTTCGCATCGCGCACGACATAGGGCAAGGGAATGTAGGGTGCGAGCGCCTCGGAGAACACGACCGGCCCCGCACCCGGCCCGCCGCCGCCATGCGGCGTCGAGAAGGTCTTGTGCAGGTTGATGTGCATGCAGTCGATGCCGAGATCGCCCGGCCGCACGCGTCCGACGATGGCATTGAAGTTGGCGCCGTCGCAGTAGAAATAGCCGCCCGCCTCGTGCAGCGCGTCGGCGATGGTCACGATGTCGCGCTCGAACAGACCGCACGTATTGGGGTTGGTGAGCATGATGGCCGCGACGTCGGTCCCGAGTTTCTCCCGGAAGGCCGCGAGATCGACGCGGCCGCCGGCATCGGCGGGGATCGGATCGACGGTGAAGCCGCAGGCGACGGCGGTTGCCGGATTCGTGCCGTGCGCCGATTGCGGCACCAGCACGCGCCGGCGCGTGTCGCCGCGATCGTCGAGCGCGGCACGGATCGCCATCATGCCGCAGAGTTCGCCGTGCGCGCCGGCGCCGGGCGAGAGCGCGACCGCCGGCATGCCGGTCAGCGTTTTCAGCCAGTGCGCGATCCTGTCCATCAGCTCGAACGCGCCCTGCGCCGCGCGTTCCGGCAGCAGCGGATGCGCGTCGCCGAGCCCCGGCAGCCGCGCCATGCGCTCGTTGAGACGCGGATTGTGCTTCATCGTGCAGGAGCCGAGCGGATAGATGCCCATGTCGATGGCGTAGTTCTTCTGCGAGAGCCGCGTGTAGTGGCGGACGACCTGCGGTTCGGAAAGTCCGGGCAGCCCGATCGGACCCCGGCGCGCGAGCTTGCCGAGGCGCGGCGCGACCTTCGGCGGCTCGGGCAGATCGACCGCGCAGCGGCCCGGCGCGTCCTGCTCGAAGATCAGCGGTTCCTCGAGCTGCAGGCCGCGATCGCCGGTGAACGTGTCGGTGACGGCATCGGGCTTCATCGCAGGCACTCCGCGAGCGCCGCGCCGAAGGCTTCGAAATCGGCGTCGGTGTTGGTTTCGGTCGCCGCCACGATCAGCAGGTTCGCCAGCGCCGGATCGTCGGGCCAGAAGCGCGACGCCGGCACGCCCGCGAGGATACGGCGCTCGGCCAGCCTGTCGACGATCTCGGCCGCCGGTTTCGGCAGCCGCAGCGTGAACTCGTTGAAAAAGGACTGGTTGAGCGGCGTCACGCCCGTCACGGCGCAGAGCCGGTCGGCCAGCCTGACGGCAGCGGCATGGTTGAGCGCCGCCAGCCGGCGATAACCCTCTTCGCCCAGCAGCGTCAGATGGATCGTGAAGGCCAGCGCGCAGAGGCCCGAATTGGTGCAGATGTTGCTGGTCGCCTTCTCGCGACGGATATGCTGCTCGCGGGTCGAGAGCGTCAGCACCCAGCCGCGCCTGCCGTCGGCATCGAGCGTCTCGCCGACCAGGCGGCCCGGCATCTGGCGCACGAATTTCTCGCGCGCCGCGAACAGGCCGAGATAGGGCCCGCCGAACGAGAGCGCATTGCCGATCGACTGGCCCTCGGCGACGACGATGTCGGCGCCCATCGCCCCGGGCGATTCCAGCGCGCCGAGCGAGACGATCTCCGTCACCGCCACCACCAGCAACGCGCCCTTCTCATGGCAGGCCTCGGCCAGCGCCCGCAGGTCGGCGAGCTGCCCGAAGACGCTCGGGTACTGCACGATCACGCAGGCGGTGTTTTCGTCGATTTTCGCGGCGAGCGTCTCGCGACCCTCGGGATCGGCGGCGCCGGCATCGAGCTCGAACCCGAGAAAGCGCGCATGGGTCCGTGCGACCGCGAGATAGTGCGGGTGCAGGCCGCCGGAAACGATCGCGCGGTTCCGGCGCGTGATGCGCATCGCCATCATCACCGCCTCGGCCGCCGAGGTGGCGCCGTCGTACATCGAGGCGTTCGCCACCTCCATGCCGGTCAGCAGCGCAACCTGGGTCTGGAACTCGAAGAGGTATTGCAGCGTGCCCTGCGTCACCTCGGGCTGATAGGGCGTGTAGGAGGTCAGGAATTCGCCGCGCTGGATCAGATAGTCGACCGAGGCCGGCACGTGATGCCGGTATGCGCCGCCGCCGATGAAGAACGGCACGCCTGCGGCGCCGATATTCTTCGCCGCCATGCCGCCGATGGCCCGCTCGACCTCGAGTTCGCCCAGGTGGTCCGGCAGGTCGAGCTTCTTCTTCAGGCGCGCCGTTGCCGGCACGTCCTCGTAGAGCGCATCGATCGACGGCACGCCGATGCGCGCCAGCATGGCGCGGCGATCGGTATCGGTGAGCGGCAGATAGCGCATCACGAAAGCCCTTCGACGAATTTCCCGTAGGCGGCTGCGTCCATCAGCCCCCTGAGTTCGCCCCTGTCGGCGAGACGGATCTTGCAGAACCAGCCGGCGCCGGCGGCGTCGGCATTGACGGTCGCGGGTTCGTTCACGAGGCCGCTGTTGACCTCGACGATTTCGCCCGTCACCGGCGCGTAGACCTCGCTCGCGGCCTTGACGGATTCGACGACCGCCATGTCCTTGCCCTTCTGCACCTTGCGGCCGACCTCGGGCAGTTCGACGAACACCACGTCGCCGAGCTGTTCCTGCGCGTACTCGGTAATTCCGACGGTGCCGACATCGCCCTCGATGCGGATCCATTCGTGCTCGTCGGTGAACCAGACTTCGCTCATGATTTCGTCCCCCGTTAGCCGCGGTGATAATGCGTTTCGACGAAAGGCAGTTCTGCGACGGCGGCGGCGACCGGCTTGCCGCGCAGGTCGACGGAAAGCGCCGTGCCGGCGCGCGCAAGCGATGCGGGCACGTAGCCCATCGCGATCGCCGCTTCGAGGCTCGGCCCGTAACCGCCGCTGGTGATCTCGCCCACGGATTTGCCCGACGGATCGAGGATCGGCGCATGCGCTCGGACCGGGCTGCGGCCCTCGGGCCGGAGACCGATCCGGCGGCGCTTCGGCCCGTCCTTCAGTTCGGCCTGGATACGCTTTGCGCCGGGGAAGCCGCCCTGCTCGCGTCGGCGCCTGCCGATCGCCCATTCGATCCCGGCCTCGACCGGCGTGGTCGTTTCGTCGATGTCGTTGCCGTAGAGGCAGAGCCCCGCTTCGAGCCGCAGCGAATCGCGCGCGCCCAGCCCGACAGGCGCCACTTCCGGCTCCGCCAGCAGAAGTCGCGCGATGCGTTCGGCGTCGCCGGCCGGCATGGAAATCTCGAAACCGTCCTCGCCGGTATAGCCCGAACGCGTGACGAAACAGTCGGCGTCGATCAGGCGGAACGGACACGCATCCATGAATCGCATCGCGGCAACCGCGGGCAGATGACGCGCGAGCACCGTAACGGCTTCCGGCCCCTGCAGCGCGAGCAGCGCGCGATCGTCGAGTCGCGTCGCCGTCACGCCGGCGGGCAGGTTCTCGCGCAGATGGGCGTGGTCTGCATCCTTGCGCGAGGCGTTCACCACCAGCAGCAGCGCATCGCCCGACCGCGCCACCATCAGATCGTCCAGGATGCCGCCCTCGTTATCGGTGAAATAGCCGTAACGCTGGCGCCCGTCCCCGAGGACCGCGATATCGACCGGGATCAGCGCTTCGAGCGCCGCGATCGCGTCGGCGGGATCGCGCGCCGTCACGCGGATCTGGCCCATGTGCGAGACGTCGAACAGGCCGGCCTGAGACCGGGTTTGCTTGTGCTCGGCAATGATACCCGACGGGTACTGCACCGGCATGTCGTAGCCGGCGAACGGCACCATGCGGGCACCGAGCTCGCGATGCAGGGAATTCAGCGGCGTGGTCTTGAGATCGGCACCGGCGGACACAAGAACTCCCGGAACAGCATGTGGGGCCGACCCCGGCGGACCGACGATCCGGCAGGGCGCCCCCTCTGTCTCAGGAACCTGAGAGATTTCCCCTTCCGATGACGGAAAGGTTACTCCTTCGGTGGGATGCGCAACGCATCCGCTTTCCAGAGTGTCGTCGCCGCTGCGGTCCTTTTGCCTGAGAGTTTCCGGGGCGGTTGCTCCTTCGGCGCCGCAAAACGCGATCTCTCCCGCAACGGCGCGCCAAGGATCGTCCCAACGCGCGGCAGGGTCAAGGCCGGGCATGCGCACACGGCCGACCGGAAGACCGGTCAGGATTGCGGAATTCGCAAAGCGGAGACCGCGCCGGTCAGCGCTGGCGGTTGAACTCCATCTCCGCCGGCGTCAGCTCGATGCCGACATAGACGATATAGCTGTTGCCGAGCTCGTCGCCCCGCAGCGGGATGACCTGCTCGAGCTCGTCGGCATAGCCCTTCCGGGTCTCATTGCCTTCGAACTCGACCGCGACGTCGAAGCGTCGCCGCACGAGTATCTGCTCGCCGCGCGCGATGGCCACGAAATAGTTGAACCGCGCGAAACCGTCCTGGTTCGCCGGCCCCACGCCGACGATGATCGGCACCAGCATCGAGATGACGATCTCGCCGCCCTCGCGATAGACGCAGCTCGATCGCGGCGGTTGGATCTCGGCCTCGAACAGCACGTCGGTCACGTCGCGGCCCGCGCCCTGGAAGCGCGTCAGGTCCCGCGCATCGTCGACCACCGCAATCCGCGGACAGAGCAGCGGCGCCTCCGACGGATCGTCGGAGCCGGAATCGAACACGGTCGCTTGACAGGCGGAAACCACCAATACCGCCACAAGAGCCAGCAACAGGCGCCGGCGCCTCTGGTCAGAGTGCATTATGGGTACCGTCGCAGAACGGTTGGTTACGGGTTTGCTTGCAGCCGCAGAAGTACCTGGTCTCGCTCACGGCGGCCTCGTAGGCGATGGGGCTGAGGCCGGTACCCTTGTGCGAACCGTCGCAGAATGGCTGTTTCCGGCTGCGGCCGCAGGCGCACCAGAAATACTTCCGGCCCGCCTCGACATCGACCGCGTAGGGCGATTTTTGGGCCACGACGGGCTCGGCCATGATCCTCTTTCCCCCCGCTTGCGGGCTGTACTACCTTGCCGCCGCCGCAAAGCTGCCGCGCTGGCAGCGGCACAATAGGAAACGCCGTATCGGGGCACAAGGCCCTATAATCGCTGCCGATTTTCGCTCCCACGCCGCTTCGCGAGTGACCCACGTGCAACCACCGCTCACCGTCCTGCTGGCAGCCCCGCGCGGTTTCTGCGCCGGGGTCGATCGCGCGATCCAGATCGTGGAGCGGGCGCTGGAGCAGCGCGGCGCCCCGGTCTATGTCCGTCACGAGATCGTGCACAACCGGACGGTGGTCGAATCGCTCGAGGCCAAGGGCGCGGTGTTCGTCGAGGAACTGCAAGACGTACCGGACAATGCGACGGTGGTGTTCTCGGCGCATGGCGTGCCGAAATCGGTGCCGGCCGAGGCGACGCGGCGCGAACTCGACTGGCTCGATGCGACCTGCCCGCTGGTCGGCAAGGTGCATCGCGAAGCCGAACGCCACCACCGCGCCGGGCATCATATTCTCCTGATCGGCCATCGCGGCCATCCCGAGGTGATCGGCACAATGGGGCAATTGCCCGACGGCGCGATCACTTTGGTCGAGACGCTCGCCGATGCCGAGAGCGTCGCGGTGCCGGCCGGTGCGCGCCTCGCCTTCGTGACGCAGACGACGCTCTCGGTCGACGACACGGCCGCGATCGTCGCGACGCTGCAGCGGCGCTTCCCGTCGATCGAGGGTCCGCGCAAGGAAGACATCTGCTACGCCACGACCAACCGGCAGCAGGCCGTGAAGGCGATCGCGCCGCGCGCCGAGCTGGTGCTGGTGCTGGGGGCGCCCAATTCGTCGAATTCGATGCGGCTGGTCGAAGTTGCCGCCGGCGCCGGCTGTTCGAATGCGCGCCTGATCCGCAGCGCGGACGACATCGACTGGCGCTGGTTCGACGGCATCCGCACGATCGGCGTCACCGCCGGCGCCTCCGCGCCGGAGCTGCTGGTCGAACAGGTGATCGATGCCTGCCGGGCGCGTTATGACGTCACGGTAGAGGAAGTTTCCGTCACCCGTGAAGACGTGCAGTTCAAGCTGCCGCGCTCCCTCTCCGCCGCCTGATCCGAGCATGGCCGTCTATACCGAAGTTCCCGACGAGGCGCTCGCGGCGTTCGTGGCGCGCTACGATATCGGCGATGTCGTGTCCTGCAAGGGCATCGCCGAGGGCGTCGAGAACAGCAACTATCTGCTGCGCACCGAACGCGGCAACTTTATCCTGACGCTCTACGAGAAGCGCGTCGCCGAGGCCGATTTGCCGTTCTTCCTCGGACTGATGCAGCATCTCGCGGAGCGCGGCATCGCCTGTCCGACGCCGATCCACGACCGGAGCGGCGCCATGCTCGGCCGGCTCTGCGCGCGGCCGGCGGCGATCGTCAGCTTTCTCGACGGCATGTGGCCGCGCCGCCCGACGCCGCTTCATTGCCAGTTGCTCGGCGAGGCGCTGGCGTGCATGCACCGGGCCGGCGCCGATTTCGCGATCCGGCGCGAGAACAACCTGTCCTGCGCCGGCTGGCGGCGGCTGATCGATGCAAGCGGCAAGCGCGCGGACGAGGTGCAGCCGGGTCTCGCCGACGAGCTCGAGCGGCAACATGCGGCCATCGTTGCCGCCTGGCCGAAGAGCCTGCCGGCCGGCGTGATCCATGCCGACCTTTTCCGGGACAACGTGTTCTTCCTGCACGACCGGATTTCGGGGATCATCGATTTCTATTTCGCCTGCAACGACTTCTACGCCTACGACATCGCGATCTGCCTGAACGCCTGGTGCTTCGAACCCGACGGCAGCTTCAACGTCACCAAGGCGCGGCTGATGCTGGCGGCCTATCGCGCGGCGCGCCCGCTGTCGCGCGAAGAGATCGCCGCGCTGCCCCTGCTGGCCCGCGGCAGCGCGCTGCGCTTCGCCCTGACGCGGCTCTACGACTGGCTCAATCATCCGCCCGGCGCTTTCGTGACGCCGAAGGATCCGCGGGAGTATCTGCGCAGGATGCGTTTTCATGCCGGCGTCGCCGGTCCGAGCGCCTACGGGATCGATCCGTGACGGACGATACCGGCAGGCCGGGCACGATCGACATTTTCACCGACGGCGCCTGTCGCGGAAATCCCGGACCCGGCGGCTGGGGCGTCGTCCTGCGCAGCGGCGCGCTGGAGAAGGAGCTGTCCGGCGCCGAGGCGCAGACGACGAACAACCGCATGGAGCTGACGGCGGCGATCATGGCGCTCGAGGCGCTCAGGCGGCCGTCGCGCGTGCGACTGCACACCGACAGCATTTATCTCAAGGACGGCATCACGCGCTGGATCCACGGCTGGAAGAAGAACGGCTGGCGCACGTCCGACAGGAAGCCGGTCAAGAATGTGGATCTCTGGCAACGGCTGGAGGCGGCGCTGGCGCCGCACGATGTCGACTGGCACTGGGTGCGCGGCCATGACGGGCACGCCGAGAACGAGCGCGCCGATGCGCTCGCGCGCGGCGCGCTCGAGGCTCTCTCCGCCTGATCAGGTTCCCAGGTGGCGCCGCAGGAAGGCGCAGATCGCATCGAACTCGGCGCGGGCGCCGGATCCCTGGAACCGCGCGCGCATGAAGGAATGAACCATGCCCCTGGCGCAGCGATACTCGGCCGCGTTGCCGGCCGCCCGTAGCTGCCGCGCATAGATCTCGCCCTCGTCGCGCAACGGGTCGTATTCGGCCGTGTGCACGAAAGCCGGCGGCAGGTTGCGCAGGTCGGTCGCCATCAGCGGCATCGCATAGGTCGGCGGCGATTGCCGGTGCCCCCCGAGATACGCATCGAGATAATGCTGCATGCCGGCGAGCGTCAGCAGCGGCGCGTTGGCATTCTCGCGATAGGACGGCGTGTCGAGATCGACCCCGAGCACCGGGTAGATCAGCGCCTGGGCGACAATGCGTGGGCCGCCGCGATCGCGCAGCGCGAGCGCGACTGCCGCCGTCAGGTTGCCGCCGGCGCTGTCGCCGCCGACGGCGATGCGCGTCGGATCGATGCCGAAGGCCGAGCCGTGTCGTGCGAGATGCGTTACGACTTCGTAGCTGTCGTCGAAGGCGGCCGGATAGGGGTGCTCCGGCGCCAGCCGGTAATCGACGCTGACGACGGTTGCGCCGGTACCTTCGGCGAAGCCCCAGGCGATCGAATCGTTGGTGTCGAGATCGCCGAGAATCCAGCCGCCGCCGTGGATATAGACGAAACACGGCGCCGGCCGATCCGGATGCGGGCGATAGATGCGAACCGGCACGCGCAGGCCCGGCTCGCCGATCGCGACATTCTCCACCTCGATCGAACGCGGACAGGGGCGGCTGTTGGCAAGGCAGAACTCGCGCCAGAGCACGCGTTCTTCCTGGAGCGAGAGGTTTGGCGGCCAGTCCGCCTCCATCCGCACCAGCTCCGCCATGTCCGGGTGGAGATTGAACGCCATCGGTCCCCCTTCGCCGCGCCCCGCGCGGCGTCATCCAATGCACCGCGTCCCGCGCAGCAGCATCCTGAAACAAAACGGCGGGAGCCCTTCAGGTTCCCGCCAGATCTTCGCCGCCACTGAGGACCATGATTGAGCTCAATCCTGTCTAGGTTCGTAGTTGGCTCGGAAATGCAGGCCTTTCCGATAAACCCCACAACATCTACATCTGGGCGGCCCGTTAACTACGGGCCAGCAAAACAATTGACGAACTTTTCTGCAAAATTGACGCCTACGTTTTCGATGAACATCCCAGGAGGGCCACCGCGCACCATTATTCGCGCCTGGGAATGCAGTGAGTGGCCAAGGTAGATTCTTATTGTTTCTCCCATGGCTCCATCAACTAAGTCTTGCATTGAATTTTTCCCGCTTTCAGAAAAGGTAAGCCATAGTTCACCCGTGCTAGGGTCATCTGCGCTTGGATTGAATTCACTGAGTACCAGCCCGTCCGGCTCAACAGTCCAAGATCCGTTAATCGTTTCAAATCGGAGAGAATATTGACTCGAGCATGCGTCGCTTCTAGCATAACTAGCAAATGCAACCCCCAAACAAACAGTTACAGCAAGCGTTAGAGTTCTGAGACGCCTAAGCCGAATGAGCCGTAAACGGGTCATGTAGGGTATTTTCCTCAGTTTCGAAGAAATATGTCAGTTCATTTTGGAGGCTACAATGGCACTCGGTGGTACTCAAGGTTATCAAACAACATACCTGCCTTGAGCTGGCCCCCGAAAATGGGACCGGTTGACTAATTGGAACGATGGCCGTTCCGTCATGTCAGACGGAGCGGAGAAATGACGAAAAGAACGAGACGGAAGATCGATGCGGCACTGAAA
>Ga0187893_10006528_pt1 | contig 19874 bp, 24 predicted proteins | sample MA1701074metaG_FD_139574 | JGI IMG/M metagenome (GOLD analysis project Ga0187893, IMG submission 139574) | White microbial mat communities from a basaltic lava cave in the Kipuka Kanohina Cave System on the Island of Hawaii, USA - MA170107-4 metaG ...
GGCAGCTGGCCTTCCACCAACGGGTCGGGCGGACTCATATTTTGCAGGAAACCGAAGTAGCATAGCTGATGGCCTGAAGGCAAGTCCTCAGTGATGGTGGTCTCCACGTTGATGAGGTTGCGAACGCTATTGTAGGCCAACGGGCTGAACCCTGCCTTGATCGTGAACGGGGTCAGGGTCTTGAGCTGCCTCGGCGCGAAGGTCCGCCATTCCACGTTGTGCTGGGTGGTCTGCTCGATTGCCTCACCGCCCTCGATGCCGGGCAAGCCGACATCCTTCTCCCATATCTCGATATTCGGGTCCGCCGCAAAGGTGATGAGCGCCTTGAACCCATCCTTCAGCTTCGCGGCTGCGGGGGTTTGACGTTCGGTCGGGGTTGGTGCTGCCATAGGTAAGCTCTCCTCTTTTGGTCCCCGTCAACTGTACAGTCGAGTCAGGGACGCGATTCCGTTGAGTGTGAAAAGGCGACGGTTGCTGTTCTGATCTCTGCCTAGCGACAAGACGTTCCCGGTGCGGCTGAAGTGGCCGACTTGATACCCCACCTCGTCTACCTCCACAACCTCGTCGCTAACGCCCTCGTCCAGGACGGAGGCTATCTCCAGAATTTTGGAGCGGGCCGAGGCGTGGGTTGCCCCGCGCACCCGTATCTGTATTCCTGGATGCTCGTCGGTTTCTCCGCTGTATTGCATCCTACCGTCTTTGTACCCCAAGGTGTCGTAGACGGTAATCACGTCGTCGGGCGCATCAAGCTCGTTGGAGAACGCCACCCGCCATTGCCCGTTCGCCGAGTCCGTCCCCAGCCCTAAGTCCACCAGCAGCGTCTTGAATATCTCGGCGGGCGTGTGGAACAGCAGCCCGCGCGGGGTGTCGTCCGGCGAAGCGGTTGCGATGTACTTGAGCTGCCCGAACTGGACGAAGGTTTCCGGCCCGTCGCTCTCGGCGTCGCAGCGAATTTCAAAGAGATCGCCCACCTCCGGTCCTCCCACCGCGTTGTCGTCTATAACGAATTGAACCCTTTGAGCAGACGAGTCCAGCGCGATGCCGCTGATGGTCCACTTAGTGGACAGCACCCCGTCCTCGTAGGCCCGGACCAGCGGCGTGCCGGTTATGACCGCGCCGTCTTGCACCTCGCGGCGGTCGCGGAAGTCAAACTCGAACCGCCGGTCTTGATCGCCGACGTGGTAGTAAAAGCGGTCGCATATGCGCTTGCGGCAGCGCAGGGTCTGCCGCTCGGTGATGATCTCCGCAGGCGAACCGCTGAAGGTGAACGTCCCCCTTACCTCCAGCTTCTCCTCCGTCAATGCGCTGTCGCTGAGATAGTAGCTCACCACCGGGCCGGAAATCGACACTCCGCTAGGGACTAGCAATCCGCTCGCAACCCCGGCGACGGTGTACACGGCAACGGAAGCCGCCGTGATCGTCTTGCCCGCCAGCACCTGATGAGTGCCGGACAGGTCGAACGACCAGCGTATCAGCTGCTCACCGGAGTTGAAGTACCGCCTTGCTCGGAACATCAGTGGCTCGTCACCTTGGTGTCAGTTTTCTCATGGACTGCCGCCCAAGACCAACCCCGATCTCGCACCAGCGTATCGGTCCTGTGGCGATCCGCCCGCCATACCTTGGACGCCCCCTCGACGAATAGGCCGGACGGCGCGGTAAAGGTCGCGCTGACCGCCGCCGTGACCCCGCCCACCATCGCTTGAATCAACGCGGTGTAGGCGGGCTGGCTGAACAGCGCTTGGGCGGCTGCCGTCGCGCCCCCCACGGTCGCCGCAATCGTCGCGGCATAGACTGGCTTCGCGAAGGTCGCCGCAACCGCTGCGGCAACAGGACCGATTATGGCCGTCACCACCGCCGTGTACGTTGGCTTGGCAAACGTGGCAACCACGGCGCAGGTCGCCCCTCCCACCGCCGCGCTGATCGTCGCGGTGTAGGTCGGTTTGATAAACGTGCCCACTACGGCAGCGGTGACGCCGCCCGTCGTGGCCGCAACCGTTGCCGTGTAGACCGGTTGCGCCGACGTTGCGGACGCCGCCGCCGTGACCGCGCCTACCGTTGCCGTCACAGACGCGGTATAAACCGGCTTGGTGAAAGCGGCCGCCACCGCAGCAGTGACCGGCCCAACGGTCGCGGACACCACAGCCGTGAAGGTTGGCGGGCCGGAGGTGGCGGCAACCGAAGCCGTCACCGCTCCCACGTTAGCCGCCACGGTCGCGGCATAAGTGGGCTGGACTGCCTGCGCGGACACCGCTGCCGTCACCGCGCCAATGGTCGCGGCAACGGCGGCGGTCTTGGTCCCCGGCGCGAAGGTTGCGGCAACGGAGGCCGTGGCCGCGCCGACGGTGGCGGCTACGGTGGCGGTGCGGGCGGGGGCGGTTGTTCTCTTCGGAAAACTGAATACCTTTTGACGTAGCGGGTAAAACAGCTCATTGCGGGTTCTAGGGTCAAAAAGTTCAAACACCTCCACATCGGTTTTCGCGTATTTGTAAATTCGCAAGTCCCAGGTATAGCCGATCAAATCATTGTTGGTGTCCGGGTCATTGCCAATTTGAACTCGGTTGTTTCCGGCTGAAAAGGTAGCCCCTGAACCAGTTGCCTTGTCGCGAGCGTCGCGCCACACAGCGCCCGTTCCATCCGCATTGACCGCCATGCATCCATGCTGGTCCCGGTTGGCGTTATAGCTTCCCGACTGTGGAAAGAAGCCTCCGGTTTCGATGTATCCTGCTACATTGCCGCTATACAGGTGTAAGGTAATGCGGTCATAAACGGAGCCTCCGGTTATTCCTAGGGGCGTTTGGCTGTTAGATGTGTCGGACGAATTGAACCATGCGCTCAATGTCAGGGGGTATGCCGCTACCGGCAAAATCGACCATATGAGGTATCCGTTTGCAAACAGACGCGCGCATCCGGTTTGAACCAGCTTGCTTGTGACCGTTCCGGTCACGCTGGAAACCGTCCGGCTGACAAGATCGTACTCATTGCCGCCCGCATCCACTACCCCCATCGGGGCCCAAAACGCCAACCCCTGTGCCTGGCGGCTGCCCCAGTTGATGGCGAACGGCCAATCGGGCCGCCTCTCCCAAAGTTCCTCCGTTTTGCTGGTGATGATCGAAAACATGCACTAGCTCGCCACGTTTACGTAGGACTTCTTCACCGTTACCTGTTGGCCGCTGGAAGCGATGGCATTGGTGGAAGTGTGCGCGTTGTGCGTGATGAAAACGACTATGCGGCTTGGCAGGTTGCCGTTGAACACGGCGCGCACGCTGGGCACGGTCATGAAATATGCGTCGCTTGCGCCGGTGTCAGTGATCGTGAAGGCTCCGAGTCGGCATATTGCATCGCGCATTTCAGTATCAGTAACGGTTTCCGCCGAGCCGGTTCCATCAAACACGTCGGGCCACGCGGAATCGCTCAGCTGCCTGACGAAGTAGACGCGGATTTCTCCGGCTTGCAAATTTGTGCTGCCTACAGTAATTTTCACGTCAATTGAAGCGTCCAAGCAATCGGTAAGGTCGATGGAGGCCGACTCCCAGCCTGCTATCCAGGTTGACGAGGCCGCCAGCGAATTCAAGCCGCTGGAAACCGTCAAATCCGATGATGCCGCAAATACTGGCAGGATGTCGCCGGCAGCCATTACAACACCTCTTCTTTCGCTGTCTGGACCAGCTTATACTGCCAGTTGCTACCCCAGCCCAACTCTTCCGCGCGCGACGGCCCTCCTGTTTTGCCGGGCGAGGTTAACAGCTTGTGGATTTCATAGGCTGCGTCACCGACAAGTTTCCCGGCTCGGTTGGTTTTCACTTCCCACACCGAATAGCGCGCTTTCCATTCCACCAGCGCCTGCACCTCGGAACTGGTTGGCTTTTGAGGGTCTTGTAGTTGCGGTATTGCCGGCGCGTCGCCCGGAGATTGAAAGACCGTGCCCCACAACGGAGCCAGCTCCGCCGCCAACGGCCCGTTCTCGATTTCCTCCCGTAACGCCGCCGTGTCCACAAACGGCGGTTTATTGTCGGGAATGAACGTATCCAGGTCGATGTCGCCCCCCTTGGCGAGCAGGACTTGGAGCGCGTCGATAACTTGGGAAAGTTTCATAATGCTTCCTTTGCCTTCTATGCCAGCTTGTCCATCGTCAGCGGTTCACGGTCTAAGGTCAGTTCCTTGGCGAACCAAAGCAAGTGAAACGCGGCGTCGCGGAGCGGCTTGCCCTTGGTGTCGTTGGGAAGCGCGTCCAAGATCGCCTCCATCGCGGTCAACTCATACATCCACGGTACGGCGGCCCACAGCGCCTTGACGTGTTCCTTTTCCAACGGCGTTTCGTCATAGGACGTTTCCTTGCCGCGATGCAGCAGCTTCCACTGCTTGCCGTCCTTGCGGGCGGACTCCGGCAGCTCCCACCAGAGCTTGACCGCCGCCATGCATTCGTCCATCACGTCCTTGACCGGAGACGGCTCCAAACCGTCGATGAGCATCTGATACTCGGCCAGCTTTTCGTCCGTGAGCGGCGGGGCGAAGCAGGCCACCGGAATTTGATTGTCAGCGCGGTCCATTTTGCGATTCCTCTTTGTGTGCTATTGAATGGGCACGGTCACGGTCATGGAGCTGATGGCGATCACGCCGCCGGCCACGACCGTAGCGTTGTCAAAGTTAATAGTTCCCGAACCCTGTGCCGCGTCAGCGTCGAACATCACCTCGTCGTCAGAGTCCATGAACCGGCCATGCCCCGCCGTGCCTGAAGCGTCAGCGCTGCTGTCGCTGGTGATGGCTGAAGCCGTCGCGGTTCCGGTGGAAGATGCGCCAAAAGCGGGATCGGAAAAGACAAGCGTGCCGAGTAGCGTGCCGGACTCCGAGTCGCCGACGTTGGTGGGTTGAGCGCCGGTGCGGATGCGAGCCTTGCCAGCGCCCGACCCCTCGTCGAGCAGATCAACGATGGCGTCACAGGCGGCGTTTCGCGCCTTGGTGGACAGTCGAAAGGCCATGTCAATCCCTCTCTGTTGTAAACGAGGCGGGGGGTAAAATTGGCAAACTTCCCCCCCGCCTCCGCGAAGCTCCCCATCAGTTCGGAATCTCGATGGAGAGACGGAACAGGCATTGCGCCGGCAGGATTTGAACCTGCAACCTCCAGGTTATGAGTCTGGCGAGCTGACCGTTGCTCTACGGCGCGTTGTGATTGCTTCAATCGTTTGGCTCCAAGTCCATCCACTTGCGCCTCACCATCTGTCCGGCCCCTTGCCTTTGCTTTGGCAGGCTGTCAAGATACCTGCCTTCCGGCGTTCTGCCCTGCGGGCGTTTTGCTTCCAGCTTTGACAACCTCTTATCCAAGCCCTCGGTTTCCTTCGTGATAGCCTCCAGCATGGCAAGGATGCCGTTGAGCATCTCGCGGAGTCGAGCAAGCTGTTTTAGGCGCGGCATCCATCGCCCCCTCGGCACTCCTGTTAGTTCGGCGCGGGGGGTTCACAGCAGGAAGGAACCGCAAACCGCACCCGCGCCTACTCACCTTTGCAAAGCTCCATCACCCTAACCGCTGCGTTCCGTTTTCATCACTCAACCACCAGCACCAAGCGACTTCACCTCGGTCGGAAGCACTGGTATCGGCTCCGGCGGCGGTCCTTCCCGAAATACAAGCATGTCGCGGAACCGCTTCGCCGACTCCACCACTTTCGGGTTGTACCACTTGGCGAAATTGCCGCAGTGCCCAAGCCATAGGTGACAGTTCAATGTGTCGCCCTCGCACAAAGTAATCAGGTTTTCAGGGTCAAGCTCCAATTGCGGAAACCACTGAAACGGCTGCTTGTGGTGGACGGCTAGATTCTTGCCGCTTCCACAAGCCATGCAGCGCGGCTGCTTTTTCAAGTGCGCGGCCCGAACCTTCGGCCAGTCCTTTGACCTGCCGTCGCTGAACAGGCTTTTGAGCCATGCGAGCATTATTCATGCACCTCTCCGTTGGTGACAAAGCCGTGCCACTGGCATCCGCCGACTCGTTGGATGGACGGGCGCAAGGTCAAATTCTCAAAACTATCACCCGTCATCGTCCATGATGCCCTGTCCGGGTATACAGATGGTCCGCCATCCGGGGGATTCATGATGGGTATGGCGATTTTGAGTTCCCAATTTTCATGATCCTGTCCACACGGGCAATCAAACAAAACCATGACCCTTTCGCGCCGTGGCACAGGCGAGCCGTCTATATCAGCAACACCTTCGCCGCCACAGCATGCCCAGAGTGGATTCAATTCGGCCAGCTTCCTACGCATTAAGGCACGCTGATTCCTTTCGCGGGGTCGTAAGGCTTCAGTTCACTCCACACCCCACCAGGCGCATAACGCCAGCGGTAAAAATCGGCCTTCTTGCCGTCAACAATTTTCCAGCTCAACTCCACGTCTACCGGCTTACCGGTTTTGTTTTATACGCGCCCGAACCTTCGGCCAGTCCCTGTGGCGGCGAGGTCCGCGTTTGAACAGTTTGGCAAGCCAAGTGAATATCATGGCACAGTAATCGGACCTTCAGGCTTTGGTTTCCACTCACTCCATTCACCATCCGGCAGATACTTCCACCGATAACGGTTGCCTGCCGGATCGACGTATACGCGGATCGGCTTGCCGGTATTGTTCACAATCCCATTCGGCGTTGTGGCGGGAAGGCTCGGTTCAAGCTTGCCGAACTTACCGATTGCCAGCGCTCCAAGACCTATTCCGCCTCCTAGGATTCCTGCCCCTAATAGCCCGGCCAATAGCCATTTACCAATGCCAAACTTTGGCGCTGCCTCATTGATGCTTATACTCACCGGCCCAGGCGTGCCCGGAAACGGCGTGGCATACTCGTTGCTATCAAACCCCAACCCCGCCGCCGTCGCCTTGCGAACCAAACGCTTCATCTCGGCGAAGTCATGCACCACGACGCTGCCAATATTCCCAAGCACCCCGGCGCGAATCTTCCCCAGCGCTTCCTTTTCTTTGTCGCTCATAGTTTCGGTTCCTCCGAAGAGGAACTCGGCAAAGGGGCGGACTCCCCCGCTTTCAGCAACTCTTGCAGCCGCTTGGCCATTGTCGGATTGCCTTGCAACTGATCGAGGAACGACGCTGCAGCCTCTTCGACCAGCTTACTATGCCTTTCCAATGCCGCCGCCGCTTCCTCTTGAAACCTCTTTTGCGTCTCGTCGTTCTTGGCAACCATGCGCGCCGCCACGGCGGCAGCATCCGACGTGGTGGCGCTCATGGCCATTTCGATTTCCTGATATGTCTGCTTAAGATTGGCAATAATCGCCGTCAGAGACGTTGCGGAGACTGAGACCGGCCCATTCTTCGCAAGGTAGCTCAGATCGATGAAGTATTGTAAATCCGTCCGCAGACGCTCTATCGTTTGCGGCCCCATGATTTCCTCCTAGCTGGACCAAAGAAGAAAATCGAAAACTACTTTTGCACCACGGCATTGGGGTGATCGAGGGTTGTTGGCACTCGTACCGCCGCGTTCAGGCGGCTCATTTCGCTAGGGTCATTCGACACCAGCAATTCCGAGCTGCCGATGTAACCCAAGAGCCGCAGATCATACAGCGCGGAATCACGGGTACGATTGATGGCGAGCTGGGTATCGTCCCGCCGCCGAGAGATTGCTTCCGCCGCATCGGCGGAAAACAGGTTAACCAACGCTGGTTCCATACTGGACCTCCTATAGGGGCTATGAAAAAGGCACGGCCAACACGACCGCAACCTATGTCCAGCTAGGCCACAAATCGGTGGCCGTGCTTGCCCCCGTCTGCTGGACCAAACCTATTTATTCGGCATTACGTCAATCGTAATGCCGTTGGCAAACTGTTTTTTCAACGCGGCGATTTCCGCCAAGACGTTGGCATTGTTCGCCCTCACCGAATCCACGTCGGCCTTCTGCGCGTTGACCTGGGTTTGCAAGGTAATTAGGTCTTTACGCAGTTCCTTGATCTCGTTTAGCAACGCGGACACGTCAGCGGCGTTGCCGTCTTTACCCGCCGGGCCTTGCGGCCCTATTGGCCCTGCCGGACCTTGCGGTCCCGCCGTGCCGCCTACTTTCAGTTTAGCGATTTCGGCTTCCAACGCCGCGATCTTCTCCGCGTTGGCATGATTGCCGATACAGAGTTTGTCCGGGATCGCGGGCAATTTCCCTCGCGATTCCGGCGTGGTCTTTGCGTGCTCAACAGGCGATGGGTTATCGCAGCCGCGCTGCGCTGTGATGCGCGGCAGCAGGTCGCAAGCATAGGACGGGACTGTAAGAGCGAGCAAGACAATCATGGCCTTCATACTGGACACTCCTATCGTTTTTTGAGTAGGCCCGCGTCCACCAACTTTTGCCGCATGGCGACGGGCTTTTCGATGCCGTTGTGTGAAATGCACTCCACCGCGAACGGGTGAAAACTGAATATGCCGTCATCCCCTGAAATGCGCCCGTACCATTCGCGGTTCGGCGCGAACGAGCGGGCCTCCTGGCGACAGGTTTCATGACAACGCATGCAGCTCTCCTGGCCTACAGCAATCACCCCGCCCTCGTAACCTTTGGGGACGATGCCGAAAGCCTCTTTGCTGATCGGCGCGAATGCCGCCTTGCCGGGAGTCCACGATTCGCCCAGCGCCGACTTAAAGGGCCGGGCAAGCAAGACGCGGACTAGATCGCCGTCCATCGCGGGTAATACCTCCAGGTCCGCTTCAGCGTCTATGACCCGTTTGCGTGGTTGCCTGTCTTTGATAATCACGCGGGTGGTTGGCATGGCGGGCAGCTCGCAGTCCAGTTCCTTGCATGCCGCCTCCAGTTGCCTTCGGTTGACAAATGGGCGGAATACGTCGGGATGCCATTTGCCGTCGCGCTTGGTCCGCGTCCGCATTTCAAACGGCCACGCCTTGCCGTTTTCATCTTTAATAAGCAACACCTCGCCGAACACCGTGCGATCCGGGAACTCCCAGCGGTAAAGCGGCTGACGCTCTTCTACTGACCTGCCCCCGGCAATGATGCCGCGCCCGTCGCGAGTCTGCTCAATCCACCATTCCACCGCGCCGGGCAGATTGACGAATCGGAACGCCAACAGTTCCGGCCCGCAGCGGTGCGTTCCAAACGGCATGCCCCAAGGCATTTCCCGATTGGCATTGCCAAACGGATCGGGGTTGGCGGCGATATTGTAATTCGGATCGTGGACGTGCCCGACGTGTTGGTACGCGCCCGGAATGTGGCTGTTCGTATAAAGTATCGTCGCGGGATCGTCCAAAACCGCTTGGATCACTTTGTTGTCCACCTTGGGCAGGAACTTGCGGTAGTGGGCCAGATCGTCGGCGGTCATGAATTGAAACGGCGGCCTTTCAGCCGGCACTGGCGCGGCCGGCAACTGAGCGATAAGGGTAAGGGGCAACAACAAAGCGATAAGCAAAAAACGCATGTTTCCTCCGTTACTCTTCCACCGTGGGCCAACCCCAAAACGAATGACCGGCAACCTTTTGCCGTTTCAATTCTGTCAGTATGTCCGCCAACAGCCTGCCGTTGTCGCGGTTGGACTGTTCAATGGCGGCCAGCTTTTCGGAAATGCGCCGGGTGCGATCCAGGTCATGCTCACGCTGGGACTTCATCTCGGATTGGAATACGTCGGTTTCGCGCCGATGCGATTCAAGCATCACGTCGAATCGCACCTCGGCCCGCCAGGTTTGGAATAGGACGATGGCGATGATCGCGCCCACGGCGGTCATGTTCCCCGCGTACTTCAGCCAACCGCGCCCCAACCCGTTATCCACCTGCATATCGCTGACGCTGCGCGGCATAATGAGCCTCCGGCTATCTCTACTCCAGCCTAGTAAACGCGCTGGCCCGTAAGTTGCCGAACTCCACCGGAACCAGCTTCTGACTGTCCCGCTGCAACTTCAACCCCGCCAGGAGCAACGCCTGCGCCATCGTCTTTTTCTGACTCAGGGCTTTGAATATGATCCTACTAAACTCCCCGGAGTTGCTCAGCTCCCGCATGGGCTGCTCCAGGAACTTGGCCTGTCCGTGCGGCCCCCAATAGAACCCTTTGCCCTTGCCCTTGGCGTGCCCGGTGGTCACCGTCCGTTCTCCACCCGCCCCGCTTAGCATCCTCACCTCGCCGCTGCGGGGAAGACCTTTCCATTTCATCTCCACATTCTCGTGGACATAAACGGCATACGAAGCGGTGTAGCCCACGATCGCGCTGACGTTGGACTCCTTGCTTGCCTTGGCTGCCATTTCCCGGAGCTTGCCCACCAGCGATTGCAACCCTCTAATGCTGGCCATGCCCGTCGCGCCTCCACCGCTTGGTTGTCCTCCGCCCGGCGGCTGTGCGACCGCTGACTACCCGCTCGGCGGGCTGTCGCGATGCCTGGCAAACCCCGCCTCGTACCTGGTCGCCCTACCCTTGATGTCGCTAGTCACGTCCACGCTGATTATCTTCATCACCTCGGTGGTGTCGCCCACGGACCCAGTAGAGTTCCAATCGGCCAGCGTGCCGAGCCACACCAAGCTGCCGACCATGACCGCCTGATCCAACACCAAGTCGCCGTCCAACGCCACCGTGTTGCCTTCGGGATCGGTTCCTTGACGTCGGCCCTGATTCCAGCGCGCCTTGATGTCCACCGGGCTGCCCACCGCCCAATCCCCGTCAGCGGCTTGACCTGACCTCGGCCAAAGCACCACGTCATGGATCAAGCCGGTTTGCTCCAGCGCGGGCATCAGTTGCGGTCCTCCCACGCCAGCTGCTCGCTGCGCGGCTTGCCCGCCCAGAACGCCCCGGCCCGCTGCCGGTTGAGCAGCGCCGCCACGCAGCCGCTGGGGTCCAACGCCATAGCCCCGGCCTTGTACGGTTCGGGCACTTGAGGATCGTTGACGTAGCTGCCGCTGGCCTTGCTGGTGCTTTTGGAGGATAGGGTGCGGTCGGTCTTGGTGTAGAAGTGGGCCGCCATCCACCGCTCGATCAGCTCTAGCTCCGCATTGGTCAGCGGCACGTCCTTGCGGACGGCGCAGACGGCCACCCGGTCGGTGAACGCATTGGCGCTATCGATGAACGGTTGAAGCGACGGGGCGTTGGCGGAGTCATAGTCGCTCTCCCCGCCTGCGGTTGCCCGCATCAGCTCCTTCACCGCGTTGGCGTCGGTCCTGGCCATGCTCGCGGCCCCCTGCCCGGTTATCGCCACACAACTGACGGACGGCCTGCTGCTCGTTGCCGCTCCACCGCACTAGGCGGCCGCCGTGTCTCCGGCCCGCGCGCCCTCTCCTTCCCTCCAAGCCCGGATGGCGCGGATCACGTCGTCCTTCTTAGAGTTGGCTCCCAGCTTGCCGAGGTCGATCTCCTCGGCCTCGGCGTACTCGATCAACTCCCTGACCGACATTTTCTCCAGCGCCTTGACCAGCGCCGCCTCCGCCCGCGCCGCCTTGCGGGTGGCCGCAGCAAGTTGATCGAGCTGGCGGTTCTCCCCGTTGAGGCGCATGAACTTCATGCTATTGGGGGTGTTGAACAGCCCCGCCAAATCGGGGCTATGCTCCACCCATTGCCATTCCTCTTTGCCGTCGGGGAGCTTCACCTTCTGGCGGCGGAACCCCTTTGATTCCACCACGTCGCCGTTGTCGGTTCCGGGACCGTATCGCTTGATGATCTTCTTGTCGCGCTTGCCGCCGTCCTCGGTCTCTATGGTTTGAATCTCCTCTACTTGCTCGTGGTGTCCGTGGAGAACCCGGAACACTAGCTTCTCGCTTGCAACCGTGGCCATGATGCGTAGCTCCTGAGAGTGACCTTGGAATAAAAGAAATCAGGGCGATGTCAAATAAACAAAAGGGCGACCGCACCGCGCAACCCGGCAAACTAAAGACCCGCCGGACGCTACGGGGTGCGGGCGTGCATAATGCCGCAAGTGCCGCTGTAGTCGCTACGGCATAGGATGCTCTGGATCGCCATGACCTTGAAGTTCTTACGCATGCCGCCCAAGGTTTCCCATTGGACGGTGGTCACGTCCATCGCGTTGACCGCCTGCACCACGGTGCTGTTCATGCTCACCACGATCATCGTGAAGGCATTGGACAGGGCCGGGGTGAGAAAATCAAGGCGCTTAACTCCCAGAATTTGCTTGCCTTCCCCATCCTCGGAGCCGATCTGGGCGATGCGCTGGCGCAGGGTCTGGCTGGGGACTGAGGCCCAATTGGTCCCGTTGGTGAAGGCATAGTCGTTGTCGAGATGCTCGTCCCAATCGGTGCTGTGGTAGATCATGTACGGGCCGTACTGCTTGGCATCGTAGAGGGACTGGCGCAGGTCGAGCACGTCGGCCAGTACCGCCTGCGGGTTGGCCCCGGTGGGGGCCGTCAGCGTGGTGTTGGTCAGGCGGTTGGTGTAGGTGAGCAATCCGAACACGGTGCTGGTTAGGTCGTGCGTGCCGTAGCCCACGGTCTGAGTGCCGAAGCTCACCCCAACGTCAACCCCGATTGCGGTGCGCTCGATCTTCTCGGCCACCCGCCTTCCCGCCGCCTCCCCGGACACCTTGTCCAACGGGGTGTTGCTATTGCGGCTCACCTGCAAGCGCCGCTCGGAGTACCAGAAATCGCTGTGGGTTATGGGCAAGGGCAGCGAGCGGAGCTTGAACAGCGGGCTGTCGGCGTTTCCGTCGGTCATGGCATCCATGTCCACCACCGCCTCGCCGGGGTCGGACATCGCCTCGTACTCGTAGGTGAGCTTGTTCATGCCGTTGAAACCGCCCACCGGCACGCGCTCCATAAGGTCCGAGAACAGCCGCAGCCGTTGACGGTAGGCCATCTGCACCTGGGCGTCGAGCTGAATCCATTCCTCCTTACGCATACTGGTGGCGTTGAGGGTGAAAATTGGGACGTTGTAACCCTCGTTGAGCAGGTCCATGATCCTCTTGCGGCGGCGTAGGGGGTGCTTCTGCCCCTTTTCCACCGTCCATTGCCCGGTGTTGACGGTCACGCATGGCTTGCCGTGGTCGTCCAGGTAGGGGCGGCGGAAGTGGATGTAGTTGATGTCGTTCTCAACGTCCTGGGGCAGCCCCCCTCGGTAGCTGAACCCGGCCCCCGGAACCGGGATGTAATTGTCGATTAGTGGCATCGCGAAACTCCTCAATGGTTCTGATTGTTGATTGGGAAAGCAAAGCAGCTCCGGGAACGGTTGAAACGTCAATCAGCCTCGTCAGCCGTCTGTACACCTCATTCGCCAGCGCCTAGTAGCCGGTGAAGAGCGCATGCACCAGCTTGTCCGCAGCGGGGTCGGTGTAGTTCTCCAGCGCTATGAACGGCTCGGACTCCGGCGTGCTGGCGGTGGGGAGCAGTTTGCCGGTTCCGTCGTCCACGATCATCTTGGTCGTGCCCGCCGCCAAATCGTCACCGGTCCCGGCTTGGTTGCCGAAGAGGACGTTTAGCGTCTCTCCGGCTATGGGGAAGTACACCGTGGCCCGGTCGCCGTCCACGTAGGCGTCAGTGGCGGTCCTACCCGGCGGACAGGCCGCCTCACCGTCCGCGCCGGAGAGCAACACCGCGATTGGGATACGGTCGCCGTCGGCGGCCATCAGCCCAGCGCTGGCTCCGGCGGCCTCGTACTCCGGCGTACCGTTGCCGTCCGGGGTCGTGCCCGGCTTCACGGTCATAATCGTGCCCGGCTTGGGCGTGCCGTCAACTATCACCTCCTGAAAGTGCCCTTTGGGGTTGGCACTCACGATGATCCTGTTTCCACGTGCCATGTCGTCTCCTCGTTGGCTCTGTTGTATTAGTGGGCGATTGACAATCTTAGTCTATTATTACGCGGACTTGACCCGCTTGGCGCTGCCGTTATTGGCCCAAAAATCTTGGTTGGTGGTGGGCAGCTCCAGCACGTCTCCCTCGCCGCTGTTTTCCACGTGGTCGTTGCCGCCGTAACCCTGCCCGCTGTAATCGGGCGGGTCTTCATAATCGTCGGGCTGCCGGTACTCGCGGGTGTTGCCGACCGGCATGTCGCCCACCAGCAACCGCATCTCCTCCAACCGCTCCAGGGACGGCTTGCGCTCCAGTTGGTTGAGGATGAACCGCTTGCGCTTGGGGGTGGAAACCTCGGCCAAGGTGCGCAGCTCGCGGACCAGGGCGTTGCGGCTCTTGGCCTCGACTCGCTTGGCCGAGTTGAGCGTCGCCCGCATGTGGGAAACCGACTCGAAGCCGAGGCTCCTGGCCAGCCCGGTTTCGATAGCGCGCTGGTTAGCCACCGCCGGAATCACCTTGCCTTCCTCATCTTCCTCGTCCTCGCCTTCCTCCAGCCCGACCGCGCCGTCCTCGCCTTGCTTGGCAACCGGCCCGCCCTTTTTCTTGACCGGCGGCGGCATCTCCTCCACCTCCTCAACCATATCATTAAGAGCTAGCGAGGGGTTGCCCAGCTTCTTCCGCAGCGCGTTGACCACCACCCCTTGCGCCCGCTGCTCTTGCGCGGCGGAGAGCAGCTTTTTGATGTCATCATCGGAGAAAGTTTCCCGGTTAGTTAGCACCTTCTCCTTTCCCTTCCAGCAATCGCAGTTGGCCGTCAGCCACTGGATCGTTTGGTCTCGGTTCATGTCGGTCTCCCCTGTTAGAAAATTGAGATCGGTGGCTTGGTTCCTGACAATCGACCCGCCCAGCGCTTGATAGATGGCAACCGCCCTGGCGTAGTCGCAACCGTTGCCCTGCTCCGCCGCGCCTGCCGCCTTGCTCCAAAGGTTGCCGTTTGCCGCCCAGCTCGGCTTGTCAGCGCCGCCCGTCATTTGCTCTTCGGCGTCGGCCCCTAGCAGCTTATGGGTCTCGGATACCTTCAGGTCCAAATGCCCCGCCTGCGCCGCCTCGTGGACCTCACCCTTGCCGGTCCCTGCGTTGCCGGTCTTGTATCGGCCCGACACCAGCGACTTGGGCTGAGCGTTGTCGGCCAACTCGTCCTCGCACTCCGCGCATTTCTCGCCGTCCGTTAGCATGCTCTTGCACGCGGGGCATTCTTGATCCGTCACGGCGTTGACCCCTATGCCGCAACCGTCGCTTATGCTGCACGCGCCCTTTTGGTCCACCAGCACCGCCAGGTGATCGGGGCGGTAGTTGCGGGCAACGAAGTCGTAGTTGCGACCGTTGTACGTCCCGGCGCTGGGGTGGTTGTCAGTGAAGAGGCCGGTGGACAGTTCTATTTGCCTGCCGTTGTTGAGCAGGTTGTAGATGCGCTCGTCGATACTCTTGGTTTTCTCAGCGTCAAACCATGCCTGACACACCAGCTTGTCCTGATAGCGGGTATTGTAGACGTGGCCTATCCCGTGGCTGTCCATCACCTCCGGGTCGCGGGCGGAAACATGGTTGCCGTTGCGGGTGGGATGCCCCGCCGTCAGAGGAATGCCGTTCCAGGCGTCGATGTTGATTTGGATTTCTTCGGGGGGGTAGTACAGCGCGCCTTTGGAACCGGCGAGCACCCCCGGCACGATCATAGTGGCTTCGCCGACGAACCAATCCCTGCCGCCGCGCTTCACCCGGCGGTAGGCTGGGACGTTCACGATCATCGGGGTGGTCTCAAGCAATTGCCGGTCCTCTGCCACGGCGCGGCGCACAGCACGCTTAGGTAACTATACGCGCCGGTGGGGGGAACGGTAAATGCGAGCGGAGGGGATATAAGCGATAGGCTTAGTCGGAGGCCAGGTAGCGGATGTGGCGGTAGTGGATTTGCCGCTTGAACAGCTCGCAGATGATGTCCTGCCCTTGAGGTCTGAGGCGCTGGCGAATCTTGGACAGGTGGAATTGGATGGTTCGCAAGTATGACTTGTCGTCCCACAGGCAGCCGTGCAGCTCCTCGCGGGTGTGGGGTTTGCCGTCGGAGAGCAGCTGGAGCATCTTAGTTTCCACCGGCGTCCAGTGCACTCCGTTCGCTGCGGGCTTTCCGTTCCTCATGTCAGCTCCTGGCGTCATGCGTTTCTAAGCAACCGGCTGAACGTCAGCAAGTCCGGGTCCACCGCAACCGTCCTCTTGTTGGAGCGAGGCAGCCGTTGACCGGCATTCTCCGCCGCTTGGTTCAATATGCTCTCCGGCCTGGACCGGCTTATCGGCGCGTTCGGCCCCCAACTTTCCTCATCCCCGCCCTGGCTCTCCCGTATGGCAGCCTTAACCCCGGCGGCGGTATCCACCTGGTCATTATCCTTCTCGCCCACGTTGGCGGGCAAAAATGCGCAACGACATCCTGGATGGCGCGGAATCATGTTGTGCGCTTCCTCGATTCGCAGTACCACCCCGCTCATGGCGGCGCATTCCTCGCACAGCACCTCGTCATCCGTCACCGTCCATTCCACCGCCACGCCGACTTCTTCCACGCCCATGTCTTCCAGCGCTTGCAATTGCCCCTCGGCGTGAGCGCGGATAAACTCAGTGCGGGCGATCAGCTCGGCGCGGTTGCGCCCGATGTCCAGCGCATCTTCCATGTCGCGGGCCACGTCTAGCGGATGGCGGCCTTGGGTCAAACCGTCCACCAACGTGCGGCTCATCCTCACCGCCATGTCATCGGTGACGTTATCCAAATCCTGGAAAGTCCGGCCAGCCAATAACTTGACCTTCTCCACCGACTCCGGCTGGCGGAATGACGAGCGCAGGAACTGATCCTTACTGCCCGCGTAGAAATCCCTCAGCTCGTTTTGATCGAACAGCGGGGTTTTCACCGCGTCGTCGTATGACCGCGCCGCGCCCTTCTTAAACCCGCTCTCAATGTACAAGCGCCACAGATCGTCCTCACTCTTGGACCGCAGCGTGGAGTCCACCTGCTTCTTAATCCATGCCAAGAACGCCTGGCGCTGCTGCTCAGTAGAGCGGAACTCAAATCGCGGAGCGTTAGCGGTAGGTATTTCCTTTCTCTTACACGCGGCAAAAAAGTCATTGGCGTTCTCCGTCACGTCCCCTTCCTCGTCCTCCCATTGTTCCTCTTCTAGCTCGCGGCGCAATTCCTTGGCGGCTTCCTCGATTTCTTCCGGGGTCATTTCATCCGGCGGGGCGGCGTTGGCCGTGTCCACCGACTTTGGCTTGATTCCGTATGCCTTGGCGAAGGCGTTGGCCTCGGCAACTCCCCTACCGATCTCCATGTCCAAGCGGTGGACCGGGATTTTCAAGTCCCTACCCCGCGCGTACCCTTGCCCTATGATTGCCGCCCAATGGTGGTGGCCGTCAAGAACGTAGTTGTCGCGGGTGACGAAAATCTCCCGCTCCCTTAAGTTCTTGCCTTCCTTCGCCTTGCCCATCAGCTCAATCACCCTGGCCCCGTCAATCTCTAACTGGGAAGCTCGCAAGTGTGACGCCCTAACGGTGGTGGTCTCGACCTTGACGCCTTGGGATTCCAGGTGAGCGATGAACTCTCGTCCTATGTCCACCTTGCCTAGCTTGTTCACCGGCTCTTTCAGCGCCGCCTTGCTGTCCGGCTCCGGCATGCCGCGCATCTGAGGCATCTGGATTCTGGGGATGCCTTTGGTTTCCTGGCAGAACAAGTTGGTTCCGGGAACTGACACCTTGCATAGGTCAATCTTAGGCTTGGCGATGCCTTGCTCCTCTGCCCTGCGGATGATCTTGCCCAGCTTCTTGATGAGCGTGGATACCTGGTCCGGCTGGTCCAGCTCCACGTACCTCCCGGCTGACAGCAACTGCGCCGCCAGCTTGATGTTGCTGCCGCACTTAACCGGCCTCTCCTTGGTCCCGGCCCCGATCTCGGTTCCCCTTGGGCTACAACCAGGGTCTACGCCACCCCCTTCTCCGGTAGGACAAAATATATTGGTCGCCGGCCCGCCGCTGACCCACCTATGCATTTCCGCCAGCGCGATGACCGGAGCGGCGGTGATGAACGAGGAACCGGGGATGGGAACCGGAATGCCCGCCAAAGCCGCGCCTATGATCGCCTTGGCATACTTGGGTCCGTAGCGGGCGGATAGCTTGGCATACTTGGCTTGGGCCTTGTTTTTGATGGAAGAAAGCAACCGGCCCGGCGCAGACGCGGCCCAGCGGAGGATGGAACCTGCCGCGCTGCCGCCACTGCCACCACCCGTGGAAGGGCATGATGGGTCCACACCGCCACCCTCTCCTGTGGGACAGAACTCATTTGCCACCGGCCTGTCACTCCTGATACCCTCTTCCCATTCATTGTTATGAACTACTCCCATGCCACTGGTCTTTAGAAGTTTATTTAGAGCACCCAAAGCGCTGTTAATATCATCCTTGGTGTACGGATCAATGCTGACGTCAGCCGCGCTGTGCCTGATCCCGCGCGCGCGGTCAAACCCCCCGACCGGTATCACGCGGTCACCGACTTGTTCCATTGGCTGCCCATGATCGGCAAATCGAATCTTGAATTCTCCGCCCTTTGGCATTTTGGCGAAAACATAGCGACTGTTGCTGTCATCAGGAACCGAAATTCGCACCGGGAGATCGAAGTCTTCCCTGATCCTCTTCGCGGTTTTTAAGGCGTCGCCGTCAAATTTGGTCTCTTTTGAAAACCTTTTTTCCGCCGCTATCTCAGCAATCTCCCTAACGTCTTTCAGTAAAACCCTTTTGCTATCCCCGGTCGCTTCTTCCAACTTGTTCCCCCTGTTTACGTACCACTTTCCGTCAGACCCTTTTTTGTAAGACCGCAGCCGTGATTCAAGTTCCCTATCTTCCGTCAATAGAATCCCGCCGATAGATGCCAGCCGGACGAACTTACTCTTGCCGGTCTTGTTATCCACCACTTTGCGTTTTTTATCGGACTTCTCAACCTTAGTTATATCTTCCTCGACCTTAGTTATGTACTCTTCTCTTGCTTCCCCTGTGATCTTCTCCGGGTACAGTTTCCCGTCCGCTTCAATCCCGGCTTGGCTCAATCCAGGAGAACATGATGGGTCAACCCCGCCGCCTTCACCTGTCGGGCAGAATTGGTTGTTAACCTGTTCTACCAGCTTCTGGCGGCGCAGCATGCCGAAGGCGTCCTGCTTGACCAGCAAATCGTGGACGGCCAGCTTGATCCTGGCAAACTTGGCGCGCACGCGGGCCGCGAACTTATGCCGCTCGGATATGGACCGGGTGGGGTCGATGCGGGCCAGGCGGCGGGTTTGCTCCAACAGCGCCCTAGATTGCGCGGAACCCTCGGCGGCGAACCGCTTTTTGCGCTTGAACTTTCGCCGCTTGGCGTTGGCCGTAAGCCCCTTGCCCTTGCGCCGCCTGCGCTTGGGCAGCTTAGCGTCAGAGGGAGTATGATCCTCCCACCGCTCGGCCATCGCCGGGCGGTTGGCGTGCATCCAGGCTCGCTGCGCTTGGCTCTCAAACGGCATGGGACGCCCTCGCCAAAACTTGGGAAAAGTCATCTTCCATCAGGTTGGAAAGAATCTTGGAGAACACGTCAAACGTGACCCCGGCGGTTCCTACCTTGTCCTTGGCCCGAATCCATCGGCGCTGGTCGCGGGCAAGCTCTAGGAACTCGTGGCCGTGCCAGGTCATCTGCAACAATTTCTTGTCGGGATGCGCCAACCACGTGCGCTCGATCAAGTTTGCTTGCTCCATGATGTGGACGTGATCCTCAATCATCGCGCGGGGGTATACGTACAACTCCAGCGCCTCAACCGGGATTGGTGTCTCGATTGATTCCAGCTTCATCAGGATCATCCGCAACAGGTCCATGTTCCGCTTCATCGCAGTTCCCCTGTTGTCCCGTCGTGCCTGTTCATCCCCGTCTGATTCTCACTCTTGCTCTTGCCGCTCGTCAGCGTCTACCGCTGCCATTGCCGCCTTGCATGCGTCTACCAGCTCTTTTAGCTTATCCGGGTCATTAGCAATGCGGGTCAGCACCTGTTCCAATCTTGCGGTTGCGCGCTCCATCGCCGCATCGTCGGCCAGGCTTGCCGATTCCTCAACCGACTCGTCGTTGGCCACGAACTCCAAAAACGCTTCCA
>Ga0187893_10006529_pt1 | contig 19873 bp, 18 predicted proteins | sample MA1701074metaG_FD_139574 | JGI IMG/M metagenome (GOLD analysis project Ga0187893, IMG submission 139574) | White microbial mat communities from a basaltic lava cave in the Kipuka Kanohina Cave System on the Island of Hawaii, USA - MA170107-4 metaG ...
AGGCCATGATGCAAACCGATACCGTGTTGTCCGCCGAAGAACTCGCGGCATTGTGGCGTCAGCTCGGCGACGACGAGAGCCTGACCGAGCCGTACGAGCTGACCGAGCATGGGCAGATCGTGATGAGCCCACGGCCGACGAATCGCCATCAGCTGATAGCCGCCGAGGTTGCCTTCCAATTGCGCAGCCAGCTGGGAGGGAAGGCGGCCACCGAGGCCGCGGTCCTCACGACTCACGGTGTGCGCGTCCCCGACGTGGTCTGGATGCCGGACGAGCGCTGGGACGTGGGTCAGACCTTGATCGTCGCACCCGAACTCGTCGTCGAGGTCCTGTCTCCGGGCAACCGCAAGACCGAAGTGCAGCACAAGGTCGACGCTTACCTGGAAGCAGGCGTGCGCGAAGTGCTCGTCGTCGGCGTCAAAGGAACGCTCGACTTCCATCGCGCCGGCGGCGTGCACCGCGCGTCGGCGTTCGCTCTTTCGCTCCTGCTCGCCCCGCACCTGTTCGAATAACCGCGCGGAGTCGCGGGAACGCCGATTGCTGTCCGGTCCTGCGGGTATCGTGATCGGCATCCACAACCCTTGGCTGTTCGCCCTTTCGCTGGGCCTCGCGTTGCTCGCGGCGGCCAGCTTCGTCATCCTGGCCCAGCAGGTGGCTCGTTCGCGGGCGACCGAGAGCGTGCCCTGGATCTTCGCGGGCGGGCTCGCGATCGGGCTCGCGCTGTGGACATTGCATTTCGTCGACCGGCTCGCGCCGCGTCGCGCCGAGCCGTCGTGGGACGAACTCGAACTGATGCTGATCGCGCTCGTGCCGGCGGTCGCCGCGGCCGCGCTCGCGCTCTACGCGATGAGCGAGCCGCGCCGCCACGCGCGCCGCGCTGCAGCCGCGATCGCGTGGGTGGCGAGCGCGCTCGCAGCGCCGCTCTTGATCGAGTTCGACGCGAGCGCCGGCGCGCTCGTCTCTCCGGCCGGCCTGCTGCTCGCCAGCGCGAGCGGCCTCGTGCTCGCGTTGCCCGGCCTGTGGCTGATCCCCGAGGAGCGGCGCTCGCCGCTGCGCAGCGCCGCAGCCATCGCGCTGCTCGCCGGCGCGGCGTTCGCAGCGCACGCGCTGACCCTGCCGGCGCCCGGACCGGTTGCTCCGCAGGGCGGCCCGCTGCCGCTGGTGCGCCAGTGGCTCGCGGTCGGCGTGAGCCTCGACGTCGCGTTGTTCGCGGGGCTGCTCGTGCTCGCCAGCCTCAACGCCGGGCGCCTCGCGCGCCAGCGCGGCAACCTGATCGGCGAGTTGAAGGACACCAACCGCCTGCTCCAGCAGCACGCGCTCCGCATCGACCACGAACGCGCGCGCCTCACGCGCGAGGACGCGCAGCGCTACGAGCGGCTGATGCAGAGCGCCAACGTCGGCTACTTCGACTGGCACATCGACACCGGCCGCGTCGAGGCGGGCGGGTGCTCGGCGAGCATGCTCGGCTACGCGCCCGGCCGCCTCGGCCCGGCGCCCGAAGCATGGCGCGAGCTGGCGCACCCGCAGGACCTGCCGCTCGTCGAGCGGCAGGTGCGCGAGCACTTCAACGGCGAGCGCGAGCGGGTCAGCGTCGAAGTGCGCCTGCGCGACGCGGGCGGCGGCTGGCGCTGGGTGCTGCTGCAAGGCCAGGTCACCGAGTGGAGCGAAGACGGCCGCGCGCGCCGCATGATGGGCACCCAGACCGACATCGACGAGGGCAAGCGCGCGCAGTCGAGCCTGCGCGCCGAGCGCAGACTGTTCGACTCGGGAGTCGTGATCGCGCTCGCGTTCGACACCGAGCCGCCGCATGCGCTGCAACTCGCGTCCTCGAGCCTGCAGGAGGCGCGCGCCGCCGACGGGCGGCCGCCGCCGCTCGGCGCGCCGCTCGCGGTGCTGATGCATGCGGGCGAGCGCGACGCGATCGCAGCGAGCGCCGCGCGCGCGATCGAGCGGCCGGGGGCCCAGCAGCAGTGCGAAGTGCGGCTGCTGCGCGAAGACGGCGGGTCGAAGTGGCACCTGCTGCACCTCGTCGCCGATGCGCCGGGCGGAGACGCGAGCCTGCGCGCCTACCTGGTCGACATCCACGGCTTGAAGCAAGCCGAGTCGCGCGCGGCCGAGCAGAGCGCGGGGCTGACCGCGGTGGTGCAGCGCATGAGCTCGACGCAGCGCTTCATGGAGAGCCTGCAGCAGGTCACCGAACTGCTGCAGCAGAGCGAGGGTGAAGCCGAAGCCGCACCAATCGTCGCTGCCGGCGCGCGCGAGCTGTTCCCGCAGTGGGCCGGCGCGCTCGTCGTCTCGGGCGGCGAAACGTCGAGCCCACTGCGCGCGCGCTGGGGCGACTACGACGAGCCGGCGGGCGCGCCCGAGGCCGACTGCTGGGCGGTGCGAAGGCGCCGCCTTCACCTCGTCAACGGCGAACGCGGCGTGCCGGTGTGCGGTCATCTCGGCGGCGGCCCGCGCCTCCCGGACGGCATCGTGCACGCGCTGTGCGCGCCGCTGTCGATGAGCGGCGAGCGCGGCGGCGCGCTGCACCTGATCGCGCGCGAGAAGCTCGGCGAAGAGGAGGTGCGCGCCGCGAGCTGGGGCGCCAAGGTGTTCGCCGACACGCTGACTCTGGCGCTCGACAACCTGCAGCTGCGCATCTCGTTGCGCGAGCAGGCGGTGCGCGACTGGCTGACCGGGCTCTACAACCGCCGCCACTTCGACGCGGTGTTGCGCATCGAGCTGGCGCGCGCCGAGCGCACCGGCGACAACATCACGCTGGCGCTGCTCGACATCGACCGCTTCAAGTCGTTCAACGACGCGTTCGGCCACGAAGCGGGCGACCTGGTGCTGCGCGCGGTGGCGGGGCAGCTCATGCACTTCGTGCGCTCGTACGACATCGCGTCCCGCATCGGCGGCGAGGAACTGGCGGTGCTGATGCCGCGCGCGCGCCTCGAAGAGACCTGTGCACGGCTCGACCGCCTGCGCGAGCGGATCGCGCGCTTGGCGCTTGCGCACGACGGCGAGCGGCTGCCCAGGGTCACCGTCTCGATCGGCGTGGCCGACCTGTGGGACGGCGCGAACACGGACCTGCTGCGCCGCGCCGACCGCGCGCTGTACGCGGCCAAGCACAACGGCCGCAACCGTCTCGAATGCTGGGACGCGACGATGCGCGCCGACAATGATCGCGAAGCGGCGGTCTGAATCCGCGTCTCAGCGCGTCTTGTCCGGCGGCACCTGCTTGTCGGCCGCGTATTCCTTGAGCCGGTTGTAGAGCGTCTTCAGGCTCACGCCGAGCACAGCGGCGGTACGTTCCTTGTGGTTGTTGTAGTGCGCCAGGGTGGCGAGGATCAAGTCGCGCTCGGCGTCGGCCATCGACGTGCCGAGCCGCACCGTGATCGAGGCGCCGCGCGATGCGGCCGGCTGCGCCTCGCCCTGCGGCTCGCCGATGCGCGGCTCGGGCACATCGCTCGGCAGCCATTCGTCGCTGACGACGTCGCCCTCGGCCATCACGTAAGCGCGCTGCACCGCGTTGCGCAGCTCGCGCACGTTGCCCGGCCATCGATACGCCGCGAGCTTGGTCAGCGCGGCAGGCGAGAGCCGCTTCTTGCGCGACTCCTGCTCGCTGATGCCGGCCAGGAAGTGCTCGGCCAGAAGCGCGATGTCCTGCGCCCGCTCGCGCAGCGGCGGCAGCTCGATCGGGAACACGTTGAGCCGGTACAGCAGGTCCTCGCGCAGCTTGCCCGCCGCCACCGCCTCGCCCGGCGAGCGGTTGGTGGCCGCGATGACGCGCACGTCGGCCTCCTGGCTCGTCGTCGAGCCGACCCGCATGAACATGCCGGTCTCGAGCACGCGCAGCAGCTTGACCTGCAGCTCGAGCGGCATCTCGGTGATCTCGTCGAGGAACAAAGTGCCGCCGTGCGCGCGCTCGAAGAAGCCATGGTGCTGGCGGTCCGCGCCGGTGAAGCTGCCTTTCTCGTGACCGAAGATCTCGCTTTCGATCAGGTTGGGCGAGATCGCGCCGCAGTTCACCGCGAGGAACGGCTGCTTCCTGCGCCGCGACAGCTCGTGCACGGTGCGCGCGACGACTTCCTTGCCGGTGCCGCTCTCGCCGGTGATGAAGACCGTGACCGCGGTGCCCGCGACGCGCGAGATCTGCTCGTAGATGCGCTGCATCGGCGCCGAGCGGCCCCACAGGTGGCCGAAGTGCCCGGTGCGCTCCCATTCGGCGTGCATGCCGGCAACTTCGGCTTTCAGCGTCGATGGCCGCATCACGCGCGACAGGATGCCGTGCAACTGCTTCAGGTTGACCGGCTTGATCAGGTAGTCGGCCGCGCCGAGGCGCAGCGCCTGGATCGACGTCTCGAGGCTGGCGTGGCCGGTGATCAGCACCACCTCGGAATGCGCGATCAGCTGCGGGTCCTCGAACAGCTCCATGCCGCTGCCGTCGGGCAGCTGCAGGTCGAGCAGCACGATGTCGGGCTGCTGCAGCGCGATCTGGCCGCGCGCGTCGCGCAAGGTGTGCGCGGTGGCGACGGTGAACTTCTCGTTGGCGATCAGCGCGGCCATCATCTGGGCCGAGTCGACGTCGTCATCGACGATCAAAGCGTGGCTCATTCACAACCTGTACGTTGAATCCAGGCATTGTGGTTGCTTTTGCCCCGCGTGGAGCACAAAGCACCGCCGCGATCGCGGCCGCGCGCAGAGCCGCTGCCGAAAAGCGCCCGCGTGCTGTTGCTCGTCGATTTCATCAATCCGCTCGACTTTCCGAGCGCGAAGGATATCGCGAGCGCCGCGGTCGAGGCGGCGCGAATCACCGCGACGTTGAAGCGGCGACTCGCGCGCCAGGGCGTCGCGGTCGTGTATGCGAACGACAACTACGGCGTCTGGCGCTCCGACTTCGACGACGTGCTCGCCGACTGCCTGCAACGCGAGGGCGAGGCGGGCGAACTGGCGCGGCTGCTCGTGCCCGCCGAGGCCGACCTGCGGATTCTCAAGCCGCGCAACTCGGCCTTTCATGCCACCCCGCTTGCCTTGTTGCTGCAACGAATGGAGACAAAAGAACTCGTGATCGCCGGCCTGGCCACCGACCTGTGCGTGCTGCACACCGCGATGGACGCGCACCAGCACGGGTTTTCGCTGCGCGTGCCGGCGGACTGCACCGCCGCCGAATCGCCCGAGGGCAAGCGGGCCGCGCTCGACACCATGCGCCGGCACCTCGGCGCCGACACGCGACCCGCTGCCGCCCAGGCCCCGACCGGGGACCCGCGGCACGCAGTTTGCTGATGCGCCGTGTGCGATGCCGCAGCGGCGCGCACCCCATCCTCAACACAGGAGAACAGCAGCATGATCAACCTACTCGTCTGGCTGATCGTCGGCGGTGTCATCGGCTGGATCGCCAGCCTGATGATGCGCACCGACGGGCAACAGGGCATCTTCCTCAACGTCATCGTCGGCATCGTCGGTGCATTGCTGGCCGGCTGGATCATCTCGCCGCTGATCGGCGTGCCGACCATCAACCAGGACGCGTTCAGCATCGGCGCGCTGCTGGTCTCGCTGGTGGGTGCCGTGATCCTGCTCGCCATCGTCAACCTGTTCAGACGCGGCAGGGTGCGATAGCACGACGGGCAAGTCGTGCGGCAATGCTTACCGACTTGCCCGACCCATGTCTTCAACCTTTCGGAGCCTTCTCATGGCGACCCCCGAAACGACACCCTTTCCGACTTCACCCACCAACCCCAGCACGCTGCCGGAGTCCGGCGAAACGCTCGGCGAGGGCACGGCTTCCTACGGCGGCGGCGCGACGAGCGTGATGGACCGCATGGTCAAGGGGGCGCACGAGGCGGTCGACCGCTTCGCCGAGCGCGCCCGCCCGACCGTCGAGCGCATGCAGGGCTCGATGAGCGGCGCCAGCGACTCGATGCATTCGCGCGCAGACCAGCTCGGCGAGATGCAGGAGCAGTGGATGGAGCAATGCCGCACGACGGTGCGCGAGCATCCGATCGCCGCGGTCGGCGTCGCCGTGCTCGCCGGCATGGTGCTGTCCAAGCTGATCTCGTCGCGCTAGCCTCGCCAGGCCGCGATGGAGAGCGCCGAGGGCCCCGAGCCGCCCAGGGCCGAGCGCGCCGGGCCGGGGTCGCTGCTGCACGCGCTGCGCGACCTCGTCGCCGACGTGCGGGGGCAGGTGAGCGATCGCGTCCACCTGTTTGCGCTCGAGATGAAGCGCGCCGGGCTCGCGCTGGCGCAGATCGTCGCGCTCGGCGTCGCCGCCGCGTTGTTCGCGCTCACCGCGTGGTTCGCGTTGTGGATGGGTCTTGCCGCAGCGCTCATCGACTGGGGCCTGGCCTGGGGCTGGGTCTGGCTGCTCGTGCTCGTGCTCAACGCGGCCGGGATCGCGTTCGCGTTGCTGCGCGTGAAGAAGCTCGCGCACGCGCTGACCCTGCCCGCGACGACGCGCCACCTGAGCGTCGCGCAGGCGCCGCCCTCCGGCGTGATGCATGAACCACCAGCACAGCCTGCCGCTCCCTGAGCGGGCACCCAAGCTCGACGCGTTGATCGACGCGGCCGAACGCGCCGTGGTCGAACGCGACCTGCGCGTGCAGGGCGACATCCGCGGTCTGCGCGAGCGCTTGCGCACGAGCGTCGCGAAGCGCGCCGGAATCGGGCTGGCGGTCGCGGCCGGGGGTCTCGTCGTCGGCCGCATGTTGTGGCGCAGGCGCCGACGGCCGGTCGGAGCGGTCGCGGCGACGAACCCGCCGCCGGCGCGTCATGCCGCGTCGTCCGCGCTGTGGGCGCACCTGCTGCCGCTCGCGTGGCCGCTGCTGCCGGTCGGGGTGCGCTCGCGCATGAGCCCGCGCACCGCGGCGATGGTGATCGGGCTCGCGCTACCGATGTTCGCGCGCTTGTCGACGGCCAAGCCGACCACGACGGTGCAGAGCGCGCCGCGCGTCGACCTGCCGCTGTTCGCCGGGCACTGGTTCGAGATCGCGCGCCTGCCGCCCGGCGCCGAAAGCCGCTGCGTGGCCGACGTGACCGCGACCTACGCGCTCGCCGCCGACGGCCTGCGCATCCGGCACTGCTGCCGGCTCGCCGACGGGACGATCGAGGCCATCGACGGCGCGGCGCATCCGGTCGAAGGCGGCAACGGCGCCAAGCTGCGCATCAGCATGGCGCCGCCGCTCCTGCGCGGGCTGCCATGGGCGTGGCACGACTGGTGGATCCTGCGCGTCGACGAGGGCTACACGAGCGCGCTGATCGGCACCCCCGACCGCAGGCACCTGTGGCTCTTGTCGCGTGCGCCGACCCTCGGCGTCGCGCGCATGCAGGCGCACCTCGATCACGCGCGCCAGCAGGGTTACGACACGAGCCGGCTCTTGCACACGCCGCAGACCTGACCTGCGTCGGCTAGGGCGACGATGATCGACTGGTCCGAGGTGTTCCGGCTCGGCGATCCGCTCGGGCTGATCGTGCGCGGAACCGCGATCTACTGGTTCCTGTTCGTGCTGTTCCGTTTCGTGCTGCGTCGCGACGCCGGCTCGATGGGCATCGCCGACCTGCTGATGATCGTGCTCATCGCCGACGCGTCGCAGAACGCGATGGCCGGCAGCTACGAATCGGTGAGCGACGGCTTCGTGCTGGTCGCGACCTTGATCTTCTGGAACTACCTGTTCGACGCGCTCGCCTACCGCTCCGAGCGTTTGCGCAGGTTCCTGCAGCCGCAGCCGCTGCTCATGGTGAAAGACGGCCGCATGCTGCGCAGGAACATGCGCCGCGAACTCGTCACCGACGAGGAACTGCAGGCGATGCTGCGCGAAAACGGCATCGAGGACATGTCCGAGGTGAAGTCGGCGCACATGGAAAGCGACGGCCAGATCAGCGTGATCCGCAACGAGCCGCACGCGGGCGGCGCGGTCAAGAGCCGCGCCTCGCGTCGCAAGGCGAAAGTCCTCTGAGTGAGGAGACTCGCTCCCTCGCCCTGGAGAGGGTTGCGGCGAGGGGCGAAGGCTCTAACTTAACTAATTAAGTCCGCGGCGTATTCGGCGATCCACCCGCGGGCCGGCTCAACGCGTCGCGATTCGCGTCGTCGTCGAGGTCGTCGTCGGGCGCTTCGGGCCGCTCGCTCGCGTCGCGCGTCTGCCGGCCCGGGCGCGCCGAACCGCTGCCGCTCTGCGCTGCGCTCGAGCGCCCGGACGATTCGAGGTCGCTGCCGCCCGATTGGCGCGAGCCCTGCTGGCTCGATCCGGTCTGCATCGGCTGCGTCGGGTCGATCCCCGACTGCTCGGCGCGAGGTTCGCTGTCGGAGGCGGCACGATCCTTGTCGCCGCCCTGCATCTGCTGGTGCTTCGCCGACCCGCCCTGCCGCGTGCCCTTCTGCTCGCCTGCCTGGTTGTTTTGCGATTGGTTCGCCATCTTTCGACTCCTGTCGTTCGGCGCACGCCCGTTGCGCGCGCTCGGGATGCGCGGTGCAAGGCACATGCCGTCGCCGGCACGCCGTTTGCACTGCAGGGGTCATGGACCCGATGCAATCCGCGGCCGGCGAGGAGGATCCAGGCTCCTCGCTGGACCTGGTGCTCGAACAGCCGTACCGCTCGCCGCAATCAGACAAGGAACCGCCGATGGCCACCAGCCCGTTGCAAGGCGTCCCGCGCCGGCCCCAGACCGAGGCGCCCGGCCGCGACAACGACGCGCTCGGCCCGAGCGACACGAGCGACAGCGGCAGCGACGTCGCCGGGCTCGCCGACCTCGACCCGAACGACCAGGACGCGCCGCTCGACGTCGCGTTCGACGTCGACAGGCAGCGGCCCGAGACCGCGCTCGACGCGCTGGCGCCGGGCGCCGACAGCGATTCGAGCGGCACCGGCGAGCGGCGCAGCGCCGGGCTCGACGCCGGCGAGCGCGAGGCCGCCGACATCTTGCCCGACCACGTCACGGGTGGCCGCGGTGCGATCGACGACGCGAGCGCCGGCGAGTTGCTCGCGCGGGCGGACGACCAGGACGCCGAGGACCAAGAGGGCGAAGAAGACGAAGAAGACGAAGAGAACGAGGACGCCGCTCAGGGCGGCGACGGCAGCGACGAAGGCGCCAACGACGAAGGCGACGACGTGGTCCAGGTGCCGCGCCGCTGACGCCCTCAATCGTCGTACAGCATACGGTGCAACTTGTCGCCGTCGATCGGCTTCGAGAAGTGCGCGTCGAAGCCGTTCACCAGCGCGCGCTTCACGTCGCTCGCCTGGCCGTAGCCCGATAGCGCGACGAGGCGGCCGGCGTATCCTGCGGCGCGGCTTCTGCGCGCGACCTCGTAACCGTCGAGGCCCGGCAGCCCGATATCGACCACGGCGACGTCGGGCCGCTTCTGCAGCAGCCGGTCGAGGCCACCGTTGCCGTCGCTCGCGGTCCACACGCTGTGGCCGTCGAGTTCGAGCATCGCAACGAGCGCCGCCATCGCGTCCTCGTTGTCCTCGATCACGCCGACGCGGCGGCGGCGCGATTCGGGGATGCGCGGGTGCGCCGCCGCTGCCGCGGGCGCCTCGATCGCCGGCAGCCGCAACGCGAACACGCTCCCCAACCCTGGGCCGTCGCTCGTCGCGCCGATCTTGCCGCCGTGCAGCTCGACGAGTCGGCGCACCAACGTGAGCCCGATGCCGAGCCCCCCGGCGCGCCGGTCGAGCGTGCGCTCGCTCTGCACGAACAGGTCGAAGATGCGCGGCAGGAGCGCCTTCGAGATGCCGGCGCCGTTGTCCTGCACTTCGAGCAGCGCCTCGGCGCCGTCGCGCCGCAACCGGAGCGCGATCTCGCCTCCTTCCGGCGTGTACTTGAGCGCGTTGGTGAGCAGGTTGTTGACCACTTGTTCGACGCGCGTCGCATCCACGTCGACCCAGACCGGGACGACGTCGATCGACAAGGTGTGGCGGTCGGTCTCGCCCGTCAGATCGAGGGTCGAGACGACGCGCCGCGCGAGCTGCGACAGCTCGACCGGCGCGAGCGACAGCAGCACCTTGCCCGCGATCACGCGCGTCACGTCGAGCAGGTCGTCCATCATGCGCGCCAGGTGACGCGTCTGGCGCGCGATGATCTCGCGCGCGTTGATCGCGATCTGCGCGCCGGCGTCGACCCGGTTCAGCACCTCGACCGCAGAAGCGATCGCCGACAGCGGGTTGCGCAACTCGTGTCCGAGCATCGCGAGAAACTCGTCCTTGGCGCGGTTCGCGGCCTCGGCCTCGAGGCGCGCCGTCTGCTCGCGCTCGATCAGCGCGGCGCGCGCCCGCTCGGCCCTCTTCTGGTCCGACAGGTCGACCGTCACGCCGACCATGCGCAGCGGCTTCCCGTCTTCGGCGTAGCTCACGAGCAAGCGGCACGACAGCCAGTGCGACGAGCCGTCGGGCCGGCTGACGCAGAAATCGATCGTCTCGGTGTCGCGCCGTTCGTCGACGACGCTTCGAAGCTGCGCCTGCACGCGCGCGCGATCCTCGTCGTCGATGCGCGCGACCCAGTCGCCGAGGCTGCTGTGCACCGGCTGCGTGTCGAGGCCGAACAGCTTCGCGAGCCCCGGCGTCCACGCCAGCGCGTCGGTCTCGAACTGGTAGTGCAGGAAGCCGACGTGTCCCGCTTCCTGCGCCAGGTCGACGAGGCGCTGGCTCTCGCGCAGGCGCCGGTCGAACGCGTACAGACGCGCCTCGGCGTGCTTGCGCTCGGTGATGTCGACCACCGCGCCGATCGCACCGCGCGGTGCGCCCGACGCATCGCGCAGCGGCACCGCGCTCGCGAGAACGAACGCCGGCGGCCTGCCTTCGATCACCAGTTCGAGCTCGAGCGCGGTCACCGATTCGCCGTGCGCTGCCGCGCGCTCGAGCGGCTGCTCGTCGCGCGGGAGCGGGCGCCCGTCGGCGAGCACCGTGACGGTGCCGACGTCGGCGCCGAACAGCGCGTTCATCGCCGCGTTGTGCAGCACCACGCGCGACTTCGCGTCCTGCGCGAACGCGAGCCCGATCGGCATGTGGTCGAACAGCGTGCGGAACTCGTCGGCCTGCGCCTGCAGCCGCTCGCGCGCGACCTGATCGTGGACGCGCGCGGTCAGCAGCGCTTCGTTCAGCTGCGCGATCTCGCGTACCCGGATCGGCTCCTCACGCTCGGCAGGTCCCTCTTGCGCGAGCCGGGCGAGCGGGTCGGTCAGGCGGTGCGCGACGAGCAACGCCAGGACCACGCCGACCAGCAGGCAGCCGGCCGCGGTGATCAGCGCGGCGACGATTTGCCGCATGTGGGCCGCGTCGAGCGGCTCGGCGCGCAGCCCCGCGCCGACCCCCCAACCCGAGAGCGGCACGACGTCCCACGCCACGTAGAGGGCGCCGCCTTCGAGGCGCTCGGCGCGCGTCAGGCCCGACGAGGCACCGCTCATCGCGCCGAGCGCGGCCGCGGGCAACGGCTGGCCGACGCTGCGCTCGGGGTCGAGGGTGCGCGCGACGATGCGCCGTTCGGTGTCGAAGATGCTGAGCAGGCCCTCGGCCGGCGGTGCCGCGCGCTCGACGACGTTCTGCCAGTACGCCGCGTCGATGCGCGCACCGAGCACGTAGCGCGGCGCGCCGTTGACGCGTACCGGCACCGCGATCACGGTCGTGTACGCGCCGTGCAAGGTCGACAGATCGCTCACCAGCGGCCGCCCCTCGGCCACCAATTGCTGCAATTGCTGCGCGCCGAGCGGCTGCGCCGCCGGCAGCTCGGCGGTATCGAACAACCGCGTGCCGCTCGCATCGACCAGGAAGGCGCTGCTCCACGTCGGGCGCAGCCGCGGGTTCTGCGTCAGCGAACGCTCGAAGGCGAGCACGTCGCCGACCTGGATCGAATCGGCGTACGACAGGCTCACCAGCGCGTCGATCGACGATGCGAGTTCGCGTTCGACGCTGCGTGCGAGCGAGGCGGCGCGCGCTCTCAGGTTGTCGCCCATCAACTGCCGCCGGGCTTCGAGGTCGCCGTAGAGCTGCCACGACAACAGCGCGGCCAGCGGCACCGTGGCGAGCAGGATCACGGCCACGAGATAGGTGCGCAGCGAAGCCACCGGCCATGACATGCGCAGGCGGTCGCGAAGCGCGCCAATCGACTTCATCGAAGACACGTCTTGGGCAATCGGGAAGCCCGAGCGTAGCCGAGTCCGGAGCTTCGAGTCGGCAAGCGCTGACTGGCACATCGATTGCAAGTCCTTGTGTTCATGGAAAAAGGAGCTACGTCGATGAAGCGACACAGGATTCACCTTGCCCTCTTTGCAGCAGCGGTTGCAGCCGCGTCGGGTGCGATGGCGCTGCCCCAGGGCGAGCGCACCGGCGAATACAACGGGCCGGGCGCCGCCGGAAGCGGCGTCTCGGGCGTCGAGCAACAGGGCGGCGCGCCGATCGTCGATGCAGAACTGCTCGGCGCGATGGCCGCAATCGAGGCCGGCGGACCGAACGGTGCCCCGCGTGCGCTCGACGACCCGCCGGCGACCGTGATCAGCGCGCGCACCGGCGGCGGCGAAGGCTCGTCGCGCGCGAATTCGAACCAGCCGACCGGCATCTACAGCGGCGCGGGTGCGGGGGGCAGCGGAACCGCGCTGCCGAACCTCGGCCGCGGCAGCGAGCAAGTGGCAAGCGAGCAGCACGCGCGCGCCGAGGACCGGTTCCAGGATCGGCGCACGATGAGCGAGTTGCTCGGCGCTCCGGTGCGCAACGGCCAGGGCGAGAAGATCGGCGAGATCGAGGAAGTGGTGCTCGACCCGCAGGGCAACCCGACCTTGGCGATCGTCTCGACCGGCGGCTTTCTCGGCATCGGCGAGCGCATGCACGCGGTGCCGTACGAAGCGCTCGAACTCGGATCGCGCGGCAACGACCGCGTGCTCGACATGAGCCGCGAGCAGTTGCGCGACGCACCGAGCTTCAGCAGCAGCGAACGCCCGAACATGAACGACCCCGCGTGGCAAGTGCGCAACATGCGCTCGTACGAGCCGCGCTGAAACGCAGCTTTTCCAATCACTTTTCAGGAGTCAGAAGCCATGACCTTGCATCGAACCGCACTTGCCCTCGCCGCCGTCTCGCTGATCGCAGCCGGATGCGGTACGACCGACAGCCGTCGCACCGGCGCGTACACGGGCCCGGGTCCGGCCGGAAGCGGCACCGCGACCACTCCCCAACGAGGCGGAGCGCCGATCGCGGGCGCCGACCAGATCGGCGGCGGAACGACGGGCGCGACGCGCACGCCGCGCGCCGGCTCGTCGACGACCGCCACCCCGCCCAACATCTACGTACCGGCTGCGGGCAGCGGCGAGGGATCGTCGCGCGCGAACTCGAACGACCCGACCGGCCAGTACAGCGGACCGGGTCCGGCGGGCAGCGGCACCGCATTGCCGAACCAGGGCCGCAGCAGCGCGACGATCGCCGAACGCGCGCACGACCAGGCGGTCGATCGCCGTCAGATGAGCGAACTGCTCGGCGCCGACGTGAAGACGCCGCAGGGCGAGAAGATCGGCGACGTGACCGAAGTGCTGCTCGACGCCAACGGCCGGCCGGCGCTCGCGATCGTCTCGACCGGCGGCTTCCTGGGCGTCGGCGACAGCAAGCACGCGGTACCGTACTCGGCGCTCAAACTGGCCAACGACGGCAGCACCGACCGCGTCCTCGCGATGACGAAGGAAGAGTTGCGCCAGGCGCCGAGCTTCAGCGACGCGAGGCGCCCGGACATGAGCGACCCGGCGTGGATGGAGCGCAACTCGCGCGCCTACCCGCAGAACTGATGCGGCATGGACCTGCAGCCGATCGAGCGCCGGGGCAGGCGCGGCCCTGGGCCGCGCCTCGCACTGGCCGGCGCGATGCACGGCGAGCGGGTCGTCGCCGCGAGCGGTGAAGCGCTCGCGACGATCAAGGACATCCTGGTCGATGCGGGCCGCGGCCGCATCGCCTATGCCGTGCTCGGCGTCGGTGGCTTCATGGGCCGCGGCGAGCGGCTGATCGCTGTTCCGTGGAACGCGCTGCAACTCGATGCCGCGCGCAACCGCTTCGTCCTCCTTGCCGAGCCGAGCGCTCTCGAGCGGGCGCCCGATTTCGATCAGCAGAGCCTGCCGGCCTACGCTGACCTGGCTTGGCACAGCGCGCTGCACGCGCACTGGAGGGTGCGCCCGTACTGGGACTAGCTGAAGGACTAGCCGGGATCGGCCGGTCTTTTCCCCAGCAAATCTTTCCCGGCCAACGCAGCGTTTACAGGGGCAGCGTACGCGCCGCTGCATTCGAAGCGCGCCGCGGCTTGAGCAGAGCCGCAGCGGAGCGAGGGCGTTCCAAACGGCACGCCGTTTGCCTCTGCTCGCGAAACGCTTCTCGACGACCATGCCGCCGCTGCTTCGAATCGCGCTGATCAGCGAGCACGCCTCCCCGCTCGCCGCAGTCGGCGGCGTCGATGCAGGCGGCCAGAACATCTACGTCGCGCACGTCGCGCGCGCGCTCGCCAGGCGGGGCCATCACGTCGACGTGCTGACGCGTCGCGACAGCCTGGACCCGCGCGCCGCGGTCGACCTGCGCCCCGGTGTGCGCGTGCTGCACATCCCCGCCGGACCGGCGCGTTTCGTACCCAAGGAGCGGCTCCTGCCGCACATGGACGCGTTCACGCGCTCGTGCGGGCGCATGTTCGAGGCGAGCGTCGCGTACGACGTGATCCACGCGAACTTCTTCATGTCGGGCCTCGTCGCGCTTCGGTTGAAGGCGGCGTTCGGGGTGCCGATGGTGATGACCTTCCACGCGCTCGGCCTCGTGCGGCGCGAGCACCAGGGCGCGGCCGACGCATTCCCCGCCGAGCGCATCGAGATCGAACAGCGCATCGTCGATGAAGCCGACTGCCTGATCGCCGAGTGCCCGCAGGACAGGAACGACCTGATGCGGCTCTACGGCGCCAACCGCGCGCGCGTCTCGATGGTGCCGTGCGGCGTGGATCTGGACGAGTTCGCGCCCGGCGACAAGCGCAGCGCGCGGCGCTCGCTCGGGCTCGCCGACGACGAGTTCGTCGTGCTGCAGCTCGGCCGCCTGGTGCCGAGGAAGGGCATCGACAACGTGGTGCGCGCGCTGGCGAAGCTCGACCCGGCGTGGCGCGCGCGGCTCGTCGTCGTCGGCGGCGAGACGGCGCGGCCCGACGCGTCGGCGACGCCCGAGATCGCGCGGCTGCGCGACCTCGCGGCGCGGCTCGGCATCGCCGATCGCGTCACCTTCACCGGGCACCGGCAGCGCGCCGACCTGCGCGCCTGCTACCTCGCCGCCGACGTGTTCGTCAGCACGCCGTGGTACGAGCCGTTCGGCATCACCCCGCTCGAAGCGATGGCGTGCGGCACGCCGGTGGTCGGCAGCGCGGTCGGCGGCATCCAGTATTCGGTGCAGCACGGAACCACCGGCTACCTCGTCCCGCCGCACGACCCGGCAGCGCTCGCCGAACGGCTCGCGCTGCTGCACGCCAACCCGTCGCTCGCCGAGGCGCTCGGCCGCGCCGGGGTAGCGCGGGTGCGCTCGATGTTCACGTGGGACAAGGTCGCCGCCGAACTCGCGAACACCTATCACGCGCTGCGCGCCCCGCGCAGCGGGCGGCCGGGCGCGGCACGCGCGCTGCGCCTGGTCGAGCAAGCAGGAGCCGGCGCATGAAGGAGCGCGTCGCCCTCGTCACCGGCGCGGCGAGCGGTCTCGGCGCCGCGATCGCGACCACGCTGGTCGAAGCCGGCGCGCGCGTCGCGCTCGCCGACCTGGCCGAGGATCGCGCGCGCGGCGTCGCGACGCGTCTCGATCCGCAGGGCACACGCACGCTCGCCATCGGCTGTGACGTCGCCGACGCCGCGGCGGCGCACGCCGCCGTCGAGGCGTGCGTCGCGCGCTTCGGAGCGCTCGATGCGCTCGTCAACAACGCCGGCACCGACGTCACCGAAGCGATCGACGCGCTGTCGATCGCCGACTGGGACCGCGTGCTCGCGACCAACCTGCGCGGCCCGTTCCTGCTCAGCAAGGCGGCGCTCGGCGCGCTGCGCAAGGGCGATGCGGGCCGGGGCGGCCACATCGTCAACATCGCGTCGACCGCGGCGCGCAGGGCGTGGGCCAACGCGAGCGCGTACCACGCGAGCAAGTGGGGACTGGTCGGGCTGTCGCAGGCGCTCTACGCCGAGCTGCGCGGGCAGGGCATCCGCGTTTCGAGCGTGATCGCGGGCGGCATGCGCACGCCGTTCCTGCTCGACCGCTTTGCGGACCTCGATCCGGCGAAGCTGCAGGACCCGATGAACGTCGCGCGCGCGGTGCGTTTCGTGCTGGAGATGCCGCGCGAATCGATCGTGCCCGAGATCATGGTGCTGCCGCTCGAGGAGTCGTCGTGGCCGTGATCGCGATCCCCGAAGCGGCCGTACGCCCGCCGCCAAGGCGCCCGGCGGTGTTCCTCGACAAGGACGGCACCCTGGTCGAGAACGTGCCGTACAACGTCGACCCGCGCGCGCAGCGCTTCACGCCGCGCGCGCTGCCTGCCTTGCAGATGCTCGCGCGCGCCGGCTTCAGCCTCGTCTGCGTGACCAACCAGCCGGGTCTCGGGACCGGACGCATCACGCGCGCCGAGTTCGCGACCTTGCAGCGCGCGCTGGTCGAGCGCTTGCGCCGCGAGGCCGACGTCGAACTGCTCGACCTCTATGCGTGCCCTCACCCGCCGGCCGCACCCGGATGGAGCTCCCAGGACGCCGCACGCCGGTCCCCCGAGGGGGCGCGACCGCGTTGGGAGCAGCCCGGCGTCGCTCTGCGCCCTGCCTGCCTGCGCCGCAAGCCGGCCCCCGGGCTGCTGCGCCAGGCCGCGCTCGCGCACCGCCTCGACCTGACGCGCTCGTGGATGATCGGCGACATCCTCGACGACATCGAAGCCGGGCGCCGCGCCGGCTGCCGCACCGTGCTGCTCGAGGTCGGCAACGAAACCGAATGGCGACTCTCGCCGCTGCGCACGCCGCACCACTGCGCGCGCGACCTGCTCGACGCGGCGCGCCACGTCGTCGCCGCGGCAGCCGGCAAGGCCGACGCCGCATCGGCCACGGTCCACGCGCTCGGGTCGCGGCGCAGCGCAGGCCCCGCCGCCGAGGCATGAAACCCGACGCGCCGAAGGCCGACACCCTGCGGCGCTGGGCCGGGGTGAAGAAGGTGCTCGCGGTGCGCCTCGACAACCTCGGCGACCTGCTGATGACGACGCCGGCACTGGCTGCGATCCGCGACAGCGTGCCCGACGCGCACATCACGTTGCTCGCGTCGCACGCCGGCGCAGCGCTGGTGCGCCACGTGCCGGTGGTCGACCAGACGATCGCGTTCGAGGCGCCGTGGATCAAGGCGGCGCGCCCCGCCGACGACGTGCGCGCGCTCGGCCAGAGCGAAGCCGCGCTGATCGACCGGCTGGCGCACGAAGGCTTCGACGCCGCGATCGTGTTCACCGTCTGCACGCAGAGCGCGCTGCCGGCCGCGCTGCTGTGCCGGCTGGCCGGCATCGAGCGGCGGCTCGCGCATTGCCGCGAGAACCCGTACGCGCTGCTCACCGACTGGGTGCCCGATCCCGACGTCGTCGCCGACGGCATGCGCCACGAGGTCGCGCGGCAGCTGGCGCTGGTCGCGACGGTCGGCTACTACCCGCGCGACGAGCGGCTCGTGTTCCGCTTCGGCATCGAGCACGTGCAGTCGCTCCGGCAGCGCATGCGCGCGGCCGGCCTCGACGCGAGGCGGCCGTACTTCGTCGTGCACCCCGGGGCCACGGCCGCGTCGCGCCGCTACCCGGCCGCCGCGTTCGGCCGGGCCGCCGAGCTGGTCGCGCTGCACAGCGGCTGCACCGCGGTCTACACCGGTGACGCGGGCGAACACGCGCTCGTCGAGCAGGCGCGTGCCGGGATGACCGCACCGTCGGTGTCGCTCGCCGGCCAGCTCGAGTTGGGAGAGCTCGCGGCGCTGATCGCCGACGCGCAGGTGCTGATGGCCAACAACACCGGGCCGGTGCACATCGCCTCCGCGGTCAACACGCCGGTCGTCGACCTGTACGCGCTGACCAATCCTCAGCACACGCCGTGGAAGGTGCGCTCGCGCGTCCTCAACCACACGGTGCCGTGTCGCAACTGCCTGAAGAGCGACTGCCCCGCCGGCCACCACGACTGCCTGCGCAAGGTCGAGCCGCAAGCGGTGGCCGACGCGTCGCTCGAGCTGATGGGGCCGGGGCCGGGGTTGCGGCTGCGCGAGCGCGAGAAGCTTCCAGTTCGAGCGTCGGGGGCCCTCGCTTGATCACCCTCGGCATCAACGCCGCGTTCCACGACTCGGCCGCCGCGCTGGTGATCGACGGCGCGTGCGTTGCGGCGGCCGAGGAGGAACGCTTCACGCGCATCAAGCACGCGAAGCGCCCGTTGCCGTTCTCTGCCTGGGAGCTGCCGTACCACGCGATCGACTTCTGCCTGCGGCACGCGGGCATCGGGCTCGCCGACCTCGACCACGTCGCCTACAGCTACGACCCGCGACGCTTTCTCGGCGATCGCATCGCCGACGGCGAGCCGGCGCTGGCGCTGCCGCTCGAACCGTCGGCCACGCCCGACCCGCGCTGGGAGAACCCGTGGGACCCGCTGTTCGCCGCCTACATCGTCAACGCGCCGCGGCAGTTCAGTGACGGCTGGCCGCACCACCTGCGCCGCGCTGGCGATGCGCGCCTGGCGCGGCATCGCTGGCACTTCATCGACCATCACCTGTGCCATCAGGCGAGCGCGTTCCTCGCCGCGCCGTTCTCGAGCTGTGCGGTGATGACGCTCGACGGGCGCGGCGAGCACGCGACGACGAGCTACGGCGTCTATCGCGACGGCAGCTATCGCTCGCTCGGCGAGGTGACGATGCCGCACTCGCTCGGCATGCTCTACGAGCGCGTGACGAGCCACCTCGGCTTCCTGCACTCGAGCGACGAGTACAAGGTGATGGCGCTCGCCGCGCTCGGCCGCCCGCGCGAGCGCGGCCTCTTCGCCGAACAGTTGCGCGTCGGGCACGGCGGGCAGTTCACGCTCGCCCCGTTCGAGACGCAGGCGTTGTTCGGCCCGCCGCGCGTGCCGGGTACGCCGCTCGAGCAGCGCCACTTCGATCTCGCCGCATCGCTCCAGGCGGTGCTCGAAGACACCGCGCTCAGACTCGCCGCGTGGCTGCGCGAGACGAGCGGCGAAACGCAGCTCGCGCTCGCCGGCGGCGTCGCGCTCAACTGCCTGATGAATTCGATGCTGCGCGACGCCGGTTTGTTCGACGCGGTGTGGGTGCAGCCGGCGGCCGGCGACGCGGGCACCGCGCTCGGGGCGGCGTTGTGGCTCGACGCGTGCGGCGGCGATCCGGCGCGCGACTGCGGACGCCCGAGACGACTCGCCGCGCGGCGTTGGCGGATGGACGACGCGTGCCTCGGCCCTGCGTTCGACGACAGCGAGGTCGCCGAACTGCTCGCTTGGTCGAAGCTCGCGTACACGCGCCCCGACGACCTGGCCGGCGCGACCGCGCGGCTCCTCGCCGACGGCGCGATCGTCGGCTGGTTCCAGGGGCGCATGGAGTTCGGCCCGCGCGCGCTCGGCGCACGCTCGATCCTCGCCTCGCCGATCGATCCGGCGATGCAGGCGCGCTTGAACGAGCTGAAGGATCGCGAGGACTTCCGGCCCGTCGCGCCGGCGCTCCCCGAGGAGGAACTCGGGCACTGGTTCGCACCCGCTGCTGCGAACGGCGGCGTCTCGCCGTTCATGCTGTTCCTCTACGACGTGCTGCCGGGACAAGGCGAGCGCATCCCGTCGGCGTGCCACGCCGACCGCACCGCACGCGTGCAGACCGTGAGCCGCGCGCGCAACCCGCGCTTTCACGCGCTGCTCGAAGCGTTCGCGCGGCTCACCGGCGTGCCG
>Ga0187893_10006530_pt1 | contig 19871 bp, 18 predicted proteins | sample MA1701074metaG_FD_139574 | JGI IMG/M metagenome (GOLD analysis project Ga0187893, IMG submission 139574) | White microbial mat communities from a basaltic lava cave in the Kipuka Kanohina Cave System on the Island of Hawaii, USA - MA170107-4 metaG ...
GCCAGCGTCACACGATCGATGCCGGCCGCACCGCGGTTCCGCTTCACGCGTCGCCATGCTTCCCACAGGACGTCACGCCTGTAGATGCGGTCATACAGTGCATGGAAACGGCGGCCCGGCTGCCGCTTGGCCGCACTCCACAGTCGGCGTTGCAATTGGCGCACGTGGTCGACGGACTCGGGTCCGCCGGGGTGGTTGGACCTCGCGGTCATGCCCTCGCGCGTGCTTGCTCGGCCGACGCTGCCCCCGCAGGGACCCTTCGCTCCCCGCGCGTTGTTCGTCGCGCGGCTCGCCACTACTACGATCCCCTCGGATTCCCGCTGCGCCGCGCTCGATTTCGCCGGTGGCTTATACGAGCCGCGTTGCCCTGACCCCGGCTGCGCAGACGGGTCTCTCGTGTTCCGTTCGGCTCCGTGTCCGCGTGCTGCGCCCCGTACCCCGCCGAGACCTCCCGCGTCTACTTCTCCGGACTGAGACAGGGGAGGCGTGGCCTTCGCCGGGACATGAACGGCTCGGCTCTCGGATTGTGAATCTGTCGAGGCTGCAAGCTTCACGTGATGTTGCGGCCCGCGGACTTGCTCCCTCCGTAGAGGCTTTCGACACCCCGCTTGGCCCACGCGAGTCTCCTCGCGCGTCTGGGGTCTGCTACTCGGCGCTCCGGCGCTTACCGAGGCGGGACTTGCACCCGCTGGAGTCGAACGACGAGACGGTCGCGCTCGCGCGCTTCCGTCGTCACGACGCGACATGTGCTGCATTCTATAAAATCCAGCCAAGACACTGATAATCAACAGTTTGTTCTGTAGACACGTATTTTTCCACCGACCACACGGTCATCGGTCTGCTCTACGGATTCACCCGCCTCTTCTTTCTGCTGGTGGGGCTTGGCCTGTCTTTTAGCGGGGCCATGCCCCGGCGCGCAAACGAATCGCTGGTGCTGCGCTCCGCCGAATCGCTCGGTCGCGTGATTGGCGCGCTGCAGCGGCAGCTCGAACAGACGCGACTCGGTATGACGTCCGACGATCGTCTGTCTCCATCGCCACGCAGGAGAAAGCGTCCGACCAGCAAGAAGCGACTTGGGAAATAATCGGCTCGCAGGAGCCCTCTCGACGCATCGCATCTCCGTACCGCCCCCGCCAGCGCTCGACGCCCCCCCGGTCGACACCCGCCCCGATCTTCTGGCCTCGTTTCTGAGCGACGCAGCCCATGTGGCAGGCGGATTCGCGGTCGGCATCGCGTTTCCACACGCAGCTGCGGACGTCTCGGCACTGGTGGCATCAGCGCCGCGTGTGCTGCCGATCGGGGCGCAGTCGTCGCTGACGGGCGGCGCCACGCCGCGGGGCGAGCTCCTCCTCGCAACGCGCGGACTGACCGGCGTCACGCTTCAGTCTCGAACGACCGTCCGCGTCGGTGCCGGTGTGCCGCTTGTCGAGTTGCAGCGCGAACTCGCGACTCATCGCCTCTACTACCCGCCCGTCCCGACGTTCGACGGCGCCTTCGTCGGCGGCACGATCTCCACCAACGCCGCGGGCGCCGCGACGTTCAAGTACGGCAGCACGCGGCAGTGGGTCGAGCGGATCACCGTCGTTCTGGCCGATGGCGGGATCCTGACCATCCATCGCGGCGAGACATCGGCGTCTGCCGACGGACGGTTCGAGCTGACCTATCCATCCGGGCGCGTGGTGCGCGTGCCCGTGCCGACCTACCGGATGCCGGATGTGCCCAAGCTGTCCGCCGGATACTACGCGCGGCCGGGCATGGACCTGATCGATCTCTTCATCGGCTCCGAGGGAACGCTGGGGATCGTCGTTGAGGCGACGCTGCGGGTGATTCCTCTGCCGCGACGCGCGTTCGTGCTCGTGACGTGCGATTCAGACCAGCAAGCCCTGGCCTTGGCGGCGGCGCTTCGACGCGAATCGGCGCTGCGCTGGCACGACGACGGGCCGCTCGACGTCGCCGCCATCGAGTACATCGACGACCAGTCGCTGGCGCATCTACCCGACGACGCCTTCATTCGCGCGAGCTTCCCGCGTCCGGCGCCCGCCGCCGTGATCCTCCTCGCACAGCTGGACGTCACCTACGACGAGACCGCCACGATCGAGCGACTGGGTGCGGTGCTCGCCTCGTGCGGCGTGCAGACTGATCCGCTCGTGGCGCTTCCTGGTGACGTGGATGCATCGGCGCGGCTGGTCGAGCTGCGAGAGGGGGTCCCAGCGGCGATCAATGGGCTGATCGCGGCTGCCACAGCCCGCGTGCATCCGCACATCGAGAAGACGGCCGGAGATTTCATCGTCCCGTTCGACCGCCTTGGCGCGGCTCTCACGCTGTACCGCAGGACGTTCGAACGGCACGGGCTCGATTACGCCATCTGGGGCCATCTGTCGGACGGCAACCTGCACCCGAACGTCGTGCCGCGTTCGCTCGACGAGATGCATCGTGGCCGCGCCGCGCTGCTCGAGATCGCGCGAGGGGTGATTGCGATGCGCGGAGCGCCGCTCGCCGAGCACGGCGTCGGGCGCAGCGTGCTCAAGCAGCAACTGCTGCTCGAGCTTTACGGCGAGGGTGGCATCGAGGAGATGCGCGCCGTCAAGCGCGCGCTCGATCCATCGTGGAAGCTCGCACCGGGCGTGATCTTCGCAGCGCCATGAACAGCCGCCGCGGTGCGCGCGGCGCGACACAGCATTCGCCCCAGCATGGGCATCCTCACACCATCAGACTTGCAGCAGTCGCCGCCAAACCGGCAAGCAGCAGCCACAACGACGGCCCACCCGCCATGCCGGCCGGCTCGGCAGCCGGCACCGCGGCCACACGGCTCTGGGCCGTAAACGCCGCACCGAGCGCCGCGAGCAACAGCAGCCACCCGAACCCGAGCAGGATCCGGCCGGGCGTCGAAACGCCGGCGAGACCCGCCGTGACAATCGCGACCGATGCAAGCCACCCGACCATCGCCGTCGCGGCGAGCATCCGCAGCCGGGCCAGCTCGCGATCGGCTGCCTGACGCCGCAGCTCGTGCTGCAGCGCCGCCGCCGCTCGCCGGCGCTCCTCCTCCAGGTGCGTCCGCTCCAACTCGAGCCGCGCGTGGTCGCGATCGAACGCCTCCTTGAGCGCGGCAACCACGACACCCACGAGTCGTGCTTCGATCTGACCCACAACGCCCGCTGGGGCGACGCCCGCTGAGGCGGCTGGAGGCGTGGCTGGAGCCTCCGCGGCGGGCGGTGCCGCATTGCCGCTCCTGAACCGTCTTGCGACATCGCGAGCGGCAATCAGCGCATCGACCGCTCTGAAGAGTCCGGCGACATTCACGGGTGGCTCCGGTTCAAAAGGCGCTCCGCGCGGCCGAGCTCAGCCAGGCGTCGCGGAAACGGCGTTGGTCCGCTTCCAGCTGCTGGCCGACCTCGTCAATTGGGACAGTCTCGATGCGTGGATCCTGCACGAGGCGCAGTGTCGCCGCAATCTGCTGTCCGCGGCGCTCGAACGCAATCGGGAGGGTGTCCCCTGGTTTGCGCTCACGAATCGCACGTGCAACCTCCGCAGCCGCTGACACGTTTCGCCCTGCCACGGCAACGATGACATCGTCGCGCTCGAGTCCTGCGGCGTAGGCTGGCGATCCAAACGGCACTGCAGCCGTCACGCGCGCGCCCGTCGAGGCATCTTGAAGCCGGAGCTCGCCAGCCGTCGCCTGACCGGGCGCGGCCGGACGAAGGAGGAGACCGGCGCGCCCGAGCAGCCGCTCGTAGTCCATGATCTCGGAACCCTGAACAAAGCGTGCGAAGAAGTCGGTCGCAAACGCCCGGTCTCCGGACACCTCTGCCAGCGCGGCGGCGAGATCATTCATCGTGTACGGACGGTCGACATATCCTGGCGCGTTGCCGCCCGGTTTGCCGTGCCGCTGCCACAGCAGTCGCATGTAGTCGTCCAGGCTGACTCGGCCGTTCGTCCGATCGCGCAACGTCAGGTCGAGGCCGAGGCCAATAGCCGCACCCCACGTGTAATACGACAGATATGTGTTGTCGAAACTCGTGCGATCGACGTATGCCGCTCCGTCGGCAAACGGCGCCATGCGGCTCATGCCTTCGGCGCTGCGAACGAGTCGCGCGGGGCTCATGCGCACAGCGTTGACGAGCGCGGTGATCTCGGAGACGAAGTCGGCGAGCGGCACGAGCCCGGCGCGCAGCAGAATCAGCGCCCCGTAATAGCTCGTAAAGCCTTCGCCGAACCACAGCTCACCCGAGACGTTTGCCTCTTCGAAGTTGAACGGCTCGAGCGCCTGAGGGCGAATACGCTCGACGTTCCAGACGTGAAAGAACTCGTGCGAGACGGTGTCGAGCAGCCCGAGCCGGTTCGATCGAATGGAGCTCGGGCTCGTGACGATCGTGCTATTCCGGTGCTCCATGCCGTCGCCGCCAGCCCACGGCACGTAATCGGCGATGAACGTGTACGTGTTCCCCTCGAACGCCGGGTACTCGCCGAAGACGTGGCGCGCCTCACGCACGACGCGCTCCACGTCGGCGGCGAATCCGTCCAGCTCGGCATCGGTACCCGTGTGATGGACCGCGAGGCGGAACACCGGTGCTCCCGGCGCGTCGTTCACGGTGAACGTGCGCAGGCTGAAGCCGCTGAACTCCGAGGGGCTGTCCATGAGGTACTGGAGGTTCGGGGCCGTGTAGGTCAGGGCGTCGGTGCCCGGAAAGAGCTGCGTCGCCACGCGCCAGCTCGTGCCTGTCGGCGGTTCGAACCGCACGCTGACCGGACGACGTTCGAGCCCGCGCGCCCACATGAGCGCCGCGGGCATGTTGATGTGCGCGTGCGTGCTGTCGATGGCGAGGTACGTGCCGTCGATCCGATCGCCGAAAATGCGGTAGGTCACCTCCACACCGCCGCTGTGGCCGATGACATTCCATTCGTGCGGCGTCGAACGCAGCACCGTCAAGGCCGCGCCGCTGGCGTCGGTAATCCGCACGTCGTACACGTTCTTCGCAAATTCGTGCAGGGCGTAACGGCCAGGCGAGGAGCGGCTCATGCGCAGCTCGAGGGGTCCGGGCGGCACATCGTCGAAGCGGACCTGCACCTGCATCCATCGGTGCTCCGGCTCGGGGAACGACAGGCGGTAGCTCACCGGTGCCTGCGCCTCAGCGAGCGCGGGGAGCCAGACGAGAAGGAGGACGGCGCGTCGTATTCGACGTGTCATACACTCAATTCCAACTCTCCAGACCCACCAACGTCCAGGGAGCCAGCTCCTGAGTTGGGGGTTGGACGTTGGGATTTGAGGATCGTATGTCGGATTTGCTGGCGCTCGATGTCGCCATCCTCCCGCCAGCCAGCGTCCGCGAGCACGCCATCAGCCTCAGTGCCGCGCTGCCTGACGCCGATTTCGAAGGGCTGCGACTCGATACCGACCATCTGCCGCACATCACGTTGACGCAGCAGTTCGTGGCCGTCGACGATCTCGACCGCGCATTCGAGCGGCTCGACAGCGTCCTGCGCGGTCAGTCTCCTTCCACGCTTCATGTCACGGGCGCAGAGAAGACGGGGGCGAGTACCGTGTGGATGGCCATTGAGCGGACCGACGCCCTCGTATCGCTGCACGAGCGTCTCATGGAGGTGCTGAAGGAATGCGAGCACGCGGGCGGCGGCCCTGCCGCCTTCGTCGACCGCGATGCGCGCGAGGCCGATGTGGCATGGGTGACTGGCTACCGGTTGCATTCGAGCTTTCTCTCGTACACGCCGCACATCACGCTCGGGCACGCGAGCCGGCCGCCACGCATCGAGCCGTTCACGTTGCAGGCGGCCACCGTGGCGGCCTGCCACCTCGGCCGGTTCTGCACGTGCCGGCGGGTGTTGCGGCAATGGGAGCTGGTTCAGTCCGCCTAAAGGCGGACACTACGTACGATAGGAGATCCGTACCATTGGAGATCCGTACCATTGGAGATCCGTACCATCGGAGATCCGTACCATCGGAGATCCGTACCATCGGAGATCCGCACCATCGGAGATCCGCACCATCGGAGATCCGCACCATCGGAGATCCGCACCATCGGAGATCCGCACCATCGGAGATCGTAGTGTCCGGCTTTAGCCGGACCGTGGAGCGACGATCGGCAACGGGCGGCCCGTCTCGTACCGGCGGATCGTGCACAGAACGACGTCCGCCATCATGTCGAGAAACTGCGGATCGGCGTTGACCGACTCCGCGCGGACCATCGGCAGGCCGATCTCTCGACACACGTCGGCCGCTTCGCGGTCGAGGTCGTACAGCACCTCGATGTGATCGCAGATGAACCCGATCGGGCAGAGAATCGCCGCGGCCAGTCCGCGCGTATGCTCCGCGCGCAGATACGCGCAGACGTCGGGCTCGAGCCACGGATCTTCCGGGCGCCCGCTGCGGCTCTGATAAACGACTATCCAGTCCGCGATTCCCGCCCACTCCGCGACCAGCCGTCCCGATTCACGCAGTTGCTCCTCGTACCGCGAGCGCTCGGCCATCCCGCGCGGAATGCTGTGCGCGGTGAACACGAGCCGTGCCCGGTCACGGACCTCTGGCGGCAGCCGATCGCGCGCCTGCCCCACGTGCCGGGCGTTGACCTCGACGAAGAGCGGATGATCGAACCAGCTGCCGACGTAGGTGACGTCGATGTCGCCGGCCCTGGTCGATCGCAGCTCGCGGCGCGCGTCGGCGACGTTTTCCCGATACTGCTGGCAGCTCGAGTACGAGTGATGCGGCGCGGCAATGAAGCCGACAACGCGGCGAAGGCCCGCGGCGTACATCCGCTGCAGCGTGTCGGCGAGCAGCGGATGCCAGTTGCGCATCCCGACGTACACGGGCAGCGGCCGGCCGGCGGCTGCCAGCCGTTCTTCCAGTCCGCGCGCCTGCGCCAGTGTCAGATCGGTGATCGGTGAGACGCCGCCGAAAAGCTCGTAGTGGTGGGCCACCTCCTCCACGCGCTCCGGCGTCACGCGCCGGCCGCGGAGGACGCGCTCGAGAAACGGGCGGACGTCGGCGGGCCCGGCCGGCCCGCCGAACGCCACGATCAGGACGCCGTCAAAGTGCCCGGGACGTTGCAAGCTGTGCCGCCAGGCGGAGCGCGTACTCGAGCGCACCCGGGTCGGCTTGTCCGCGCCCGACGATATCGAAGGCGGTACCGTGCGCTGGGGTCGTGAACACCATCTGAAGTCCTGCGGTGACGGTCACGCCCTTGTTGAAACCGAGCAGCTTGGTCGCGATCTGCCCCTGATCGTGGTACATCATGACGACCCCGTCGAACTCGCCGCGGCGCGCCCGCAGAAAGATCGTGTCGGACGAGATGGGGCCGGCGGCGTTGATGCCGTCCTCGCGGAGCCGCTCGACCGTCGGCCGAATGATCCGGATCTCCTCATCGCCGAACAGCCCGTTCTCACCACAATGCGGGTTGAGCGCCGCCACGCCGATGCGCGGAGGGTTGTGCCCGAGCGCGCGGAGCGTCGTATCGGCGAGCCGCAGCGCGGCCTCGATCCGTTCGGGCGTGATGAGATCGATCGCCTGGCGCAGCGCCACATGCGACGTGACGCGAAACGTGGCGAACTCAGGGATGACGTTCATCTCGCCGAAAAAGCCCGCGTGGCCGGTCAGCTTCGCGAACATCTGGTGCTCGTCGGGCAAGCGCCAGCCGCCGCGGTGGAGCGCCGCCTTGTTGAGCGGCGCGAACGAGATTGCATCGAGCCGGCCGTCGCGCGCGAGTGTGATCATCCGCTCCAGCGTCTCGCCGCACGCGCGACCCGCCTCCTCCGACACCTCACCGCGACGCAGGCGCGCCGGGTCGCAGTTGCCGAGATCGACCACCGGCACCGCCGGCGCCGGCCACGGGATGTCCTCGATTCGCGCGTAGGGCGTGTACGGCACGCGCACGCCGGCGTCGCGCATGCCGAGCTCCAGGACGCGCGGATCGCCGACCACGGCGAGACGGGCCGTGTCAGGCACTGTGCCCGACGCGAGCACTTTCGCAGCAATCTCGGGACCGATCCCGGTGGGGTCGCCGAGCATCAGGCCGATGAGCGGAGCCACGAGGCTATCTTGTCATGCTTGCGGGGCCAATCTCGATCGATGTAGCCTTGCGGGTCTCCGACCACACAGTCTATGAGCACAGATACCAGGGCGACCGCTGCAGTCATCGACTACGTCACCCACACCACGCTCGACCGTTTTCCCCGCGAGGCCGTGTCGCTGGCCAAGCAGTGCATCATCGACGGCCTCGGCGTCATTCTCGCCGGGTCCGCCGCGCGCGGCACCGGTATCGTCCGCGAGTACGTGCGCGCCGGCAGGGAGACCGGCGAGGCCACCGCGCTTGGCGCCGAGCCATTCACGTGCCGCGCCGCATCGGCGGCGCTCATCAACGGCACCGCCGGCCACGCGCTCGACTTCGACGATACCCAGCTCTCTTCGTCGCCCGATCGCATCTTCGGCCTCCTCACCCATCCGACGATTCCGCCGCTCGCAGCAAGTTTGGCCGTCGGGGAGCGGCTTGGCGTCACGGGCCGTCAATTCCTCGAGGCGTATCTCGTCGGCTTCGAGGTCGAGTGCAAGATGGCCGAGGCGATCCACCCGACGCACTATCAGAACGGTTTCCACTCATCCGGGACGTTCGGCACGTTCGGCGCCATGGTGAGCGCCGCCAAGCTGCTCGCCTTGAACGGCGAAGCGCTCGGCCACGCGCTGGCGATCGCGTCGAGCATGAGCTCCGGCATCCGCCTGAACTTCGGTACCATGACGAAGCCGCTCCACGTCGGCCGCGCGGCGCAGAACGGCGTGATGGCGGCGGAGCTCGCGGCCCGCGGTCACACGGGCGGGAAAGACGCGCTCGAAAGCCCGTGGGGCTTCTTCCGGGTGTTCACCCTGGGCGCCGGTTTCGACGCCGACCGCATCGTCGGCGCGCTCGGCAATCCCCCGAGCATCGTCTCGCCGGGCGTGTCGCTCAAGCCGTATCCGTGCGGCAGCCTCGGCCACCCGACGATGGACGCGATGCTGAAGCTGGTGGTGGCCAACGACATCAAGCCGGACCAGGTGAGAGCCGTCCGCGTACGTGCCGGCTCGAACATCCTGAACCCGCTGCGGTATCCGGTCGCCACGAGCGAGCTGGAGGCAAAGTTCTGCCTGCCGTTCATGATGTCGAGCCTGCTGCTGCGCCGGAAAGCGGGCATTCACGAGTTCACCGACGAATTCGTCCGCAGCGCCCCCGTGCAGGCCATGATGAAACAGGTGTCGACGGTACGCGACGCCGAAATCGAGGCGCGCGGGTTCGAGAAGATGCGCAGCACGATCGAGGTGGACCTTGCGGACGGCCGGACGCTGGTGCAGGACGCCGACGAGCGGTACCGCGGCGGCCCCGAGAAGCCGTTCACGCGCGAGGAGCTGCACGGGAAGTTCGCCGACTGCGCCAGCCTCGTGTTGCGTCCCGAGGCGATCGACAACATGCTGAATCGTCTCGATTCGGTCGAACAACTGCGAAGCGTACGCGAGCTGGTGAACGTCGTGACGTCGGGAGTACTCGCAGGACAGCCGATCGTGCTCTGAACCGTGGACCTCGCCTGGATTTCCGTCGGCGCCCTGGTCCTCGCCGTCACGCTCAGCATGGTGACGACGATCAACGTGGGCATCGTCTGCCTGGCGTTTGCGTGGATGGTTGGCGTGCTGCTCGCCGGCATGTCGGTCGGCGATTTGCTCGACGGCTTTCCAACCGGTCTCTTCATTACGCTCGCCGGGGTGACGCTCTTCTTCGGGATGGCGCGCGGCAACGGCACGCTCGAACGCATCACGGAGCGCGCGGTCCGTCTGTGTCGCGGCCATACGGGCATCCTGCCGATCATGTTCTTCTTCCTCGCCCTGGGCCTCTCGACGATTGGGCCCGGCAGCATCGGGGCGTCGGCGCTCCTGGCGCCGCCGGCGATGGCCCTGGCAGCACGTACCGGTATCTCGTTCTTCCTGATGGCGGTGATGATCGGCAACGGCGCGCTGGCCGGCAGCCTGTCGCCGTTCTCCCCGACGGGAGTCGTGGCGAACGGCGTCATGGACCGCATGGGTTTCCCCGGGCTCGAGTGGATCACTTTCCGGAACAACATCCTGGGCCACACGCTCGTCGCCTTCGGCGGCTATTTCGTCCTCGGCGGCCTGAAGCTGTTCGCACGGAAAGGCACGGCGGCTGCGGGCGTCGAGCAGCCGGTGCAGTCCATAGAGTGGCGCCACTATCTGACGCTGACGCTCATCGCGCTGCTCCTCATCGGCGTGATTGTCTTCGAGCTGGAAGTCGGCATGACCGCGATCACGGCGGCGACGATCCTCACCTTCACACGCGCAGCCGACGAGAAAGACGCGATCAAGTCCATGCCCTGGGGCGTGATGCTGATGGTGACCGGCGTGACGGTGCTGATCGCGCTGATGGAGAAAACGGGGGGACTGGACCTGTTCACGACCCTCCTGGTGCGGCTCTCGACCACCGAAACCGTGACCGCCGTCGTCGCGTTCGTGACCGGCGCGGTGTCCGTGTACAGCAGCACGTCGGGAGTCGTGCTGCCGGCCTTTCTCCCCACCGTGCCCGGGCTCGTCGAACGGCTGGGCGACGTCAATCCAATTGCCGTCGCGTCGGCCATGAACGTCGGCTCGCACCTCGTCGATCTCTCACCGCTCTCGACGACGGGCGCCCTGTGCATGGCGGGCGTGCCGGCGGGGGTCGATTCGCAGCGGCTGTTCAAACAGCTGCTCACGTGGGGCCTGTCGATGACGGTGATCGGCGCCATTGTCTGCTGGCTGATGTTCAGCAGAACGACGTTGTTCATCTGAACAGGCGCTCACGTTGATGGTGAGGCCGGGGCACACCGTTGGGACGCTCGCGTACCGCATTCCGGTGAGGCACCGCAGTCAGCCGCTCACCGTGCTGATGCTGTCGGGCGCCAACATCACGCCCGATCGGGCGTCGCTCACGGCGTTTCATCGGGCTGTCGACGCGGCCTGGGCCGCCGGCGCACAGGCACTCATCAACGGCCACCCGGGGTTGTTCGGGGACGAGCTCGGTTGGATGGATCAGGTGCGGAAGGATCCGAAGGGGCCGAACGAGCTCGTCTACACTCGCGACCAGTTCGCGAAGTTCATCGACATCATGAAAGAGTGCGCCGCCTCGCGCGTGGTGGCGATGGGGATATAGAAAGAATCAACGGGATTCGTGCCGAGTGGCAACGCGCTGAGCGCGTTGCCCGATGCCTGAAGACCTCACGAGCCGCCACGTGCACGCAGCGCAGTTGGCGGTGAGGCAGGGATTCGAACCCTGGGTAGGAGTTTAAGCCCCTACAACGGTTTAGCAAACCGCCGCCTTCAGCCTCTCGGCCACCTCACCGTGATGATTTTCCTAGCGATTTCAACGATCCGCCGAGGGCTGATCCGATTGTGCAGTTCGTTGTGCAGCAGTTCGCCGAACCTTCGCCCTTCGGTCCATCGGGATGGCGGCTCCGCGGATCATCGCTTGATCAAGATAGCATAGCGGGCAATCTCTCTCGTTCGTCTTCTCGCTCACAGTCAGCGAATTTCGAACGTGACTCCAGTGCCTCCGGTCCCAGTGCCAGGTCGTCAGGGCTTCAGCACCTGCCGCGTAGCGGTTCTCATGGATTGCCTTTCTAGCGGATCGCGTACGTGACGTCCAGATGGTCGACGCCGAACAGCCCCCCGGCGAGAATCCTTCTGCTGGAATCCGTCCTTCCAGACTATTGAAAGCAGTCCGTCGACGGCTGCGGTTTGCCCTCCATGCGATTATGGTCGAGTCGGTTATCTAACCGTTCAGATGAGTTTTCGTACCCGAGACAGGGGAGTCGATGGCGCGTATCCAGGAACTCGGCGCGACGAACGACGGCCTCAGCAAAGACCTGTCCCGCTCATTCCAGTCAGCTCACATCAACTTCCTAATCGGCTCCGGCGCCTCACATCCCGCGATACCTCTCGCAGGAGAGGTCGAGCGGCAGATTGAAGCGCTTCAGGATGCAGGCGATCTTGAAGAAGCGGCGCTTCGGATTTGCAACTTGCTCCGGAGCGTGCAGGAACCGACCAACCGTCTTGTGAATGGTGTGCCGAACGCCACGGAAACCGCGACGCTGGGGGCGTATCAGACTTTCGTCCGCGCCTTACAGACGATCCTCACAGAACGGCGCACGACGATCCTGCCCAGGCAGGCCACAATTTTCACGACGAACTACGACATCTTCATCGAGAGGGCCGCGCGGAGCTGCGCGACGATCGCGCTCGCAACCGGCTTTGACGGTGCGCCGCCTACCGACGAATTCGCGGAGTATTCCTCGGGCAGGTTTTTCTTAACCACGTACGACACCGGAAATCTCTACGATTACCGTGTCGAACTGGCTTCGTTGAATCTCGTAAAGCTGCATGGCTGCGTCTCGTGGCAGAAGGACACGGACCGCATCTTGCGCCGCACGGCTTACTACATGGTGCCCGTGGACCCGATTGACGCGGCCGCGCGGGATGCGTTTATAGCCCGATATGCGGTGATCCTTCCGCAGGCATCGAAGTTTCATCGCACCGTGCTGGACCGCACGTATTACGAACTACTGCGTCTCTACGCCAACGTCCTCGATAGGGCAAATGTCCTGCTGATCGCGTTCGGCTTCTCATTCTGCGACGAGCACATCCTGCACATCACGCGTCGGGCACTGAAGAATCCGACACTGCGCCTCGTCATTTTCGCGCATGATGCGGCCGCGCGCGATTCTTATGCCGCGTCCTTCGACGCTCACAACAATGTACTTGTTGTCGCGCCTGCGAATGGCGAGCACATCGACTTCGCACGCTTCAACGCCGTCATGGCCGAGAGCGTGCCCACAGCCGAGCCAAAGCGATGACGATGTCGGCCGCAGCCCGCGACGCCGTGCTGCGCGTGGGAGAGGTCACGGCGGTGGAGGGACGCCAGATCTACATCCTCGTCGATAAGAAGAAAAACCTGTCGCATATGTTCCTCGACGGGGACGTCATCACGAACATTGCTGTCAACAGCTACGTCGCAATCCGAAAGGGATTCCTCTCGATTATCGGGCGCGTGGAAGGTGAGCGGATCGAGGAGGACTTCCGGCGAGGCGTGGATGACGAGCGCGAGCCGACTGACCGAAACAAGCGGATTTTGACCGTTGCGCTCACCGGCTATGTAGATGAGCGCGGACGTTTCAGCGGCGGCACGCGGGAGTTGCCGCTCATTGGGAATGAAGCGTTCCTCCTGACGCGCGAACAGCTTTCGCGCGTCCACGACCTCGTTCGCGACGGCGAGATGTCGATATCGATTGCGACTTTGTACGGCGACGATCTTGATGTCAGGCTTCCGGTCGATGGACTCTTCAACAGCCACATTGCCATATTCGGCAACACCGGCAGCGGCAAATCGAACACCTTGGCCTTCCTGTACCAGGAACTCGTCAAAGCGCTCGTTTCGAGAAACCAGACGGAGTACGAGGCGCATACGCGGTTCCTGCTGTTCGATTTCAACGGCGAGTATACGAAGGAGTCCTGTATATGGGCGGCCAAGCACGTCTACAACTTGTCCACCCGAAACGATGCAGGCGACAAGATCCCGATGGACTCGAACGGACTCCTGGACGTGGAGGTCCTGGCGATCCTTGCTGATGCGACGGAGAAAACGCAAAAGCCCTTTCTCGTGCGCGCATTGAGGCTCCTGGCGACGCTGAATGCGGCGCAGGACGGAGACCCGGGCGCCTATTTCAGGAATATGCTCCGTCAGCGCGCCAGGGCTGTCCTGCAGATGACGGACAAGCTCCGCGCCGCCTTGCTGGTCGATTACTTCCGACAGATCCTTCCTGCGTTGTTGGTAAACGGAGAGGAGGTAGAGATCGACAGCGATATCGAATGGCACAACACCAGCGATCAGTACAGATTGAAGGCTGGCTCCGTATACCTTCAAGGAAACCTAGACGCCGTCGGGCAGACGCGACTCTATCAGCACATCGCCAACGCACAATTCGGCGCCGACATGATGTCCGACATCATCAGCGCGCTGTACCTGCAGATCGTCAGCGATGTGCTGAACAATCGAGCCCAGAACGAACACATCGCACCGATGATCAACCGGCTTATTCGCAAACGGCATGACATCGAGAAGCTCTTTGACGTGACCGGCGAGCACGATTTCTGGGCGTCGAACTTCGTCGTCATCAATCTCGATGAAGTCAATCTCGACATGCGTAAGACCGTTCCCCTCCTTCTGTCGAAGAAGCTGTACGCGGAGCACAAGGAGACCGGACCTGACAGCACTCTGACGATCATCATCGACGAAGCCCATAACATCCTTTCGACCGAATCGTTTCGTGAGGCGGAAAGCTGGAAGGACTACCGGCTCGAGACCTTCGAGGAAATCATCAAGGAAGGCCGAAAGTTTGGCGTGTTCGTGACAATCGCCAGCCAGAGGCCGAACGACATATCGCCCACTATCACGTCGCAGGCGCACAACTATTTCATCCACCGCCTGATCAACGAAAAAGACCTGCAGACGATCGCGAGCGCGGTGTCGTACATCGACCGCGTGACAGAAGAATCCATACCGACGCTCCCGACCGGCACGTGCATTTTCAGCGGCGTAGCCAGCGCGATGCCCTTGAAGCTGAACGTGAAAGCGCTCACCGATCACCAGCGTCCGGAAAGCACGACGCGCAGCTTCAGCGCGATAATTCCGGCGCTGCCGCCCGGCTAACGCACACGCGGTCGCGACGGCTGCGTCAGACGCGTGTTCGCAGCGCGAATTTCTCGGCGAAGGTCTGAAGCTTCTCGCCGTCGATGAAGATGACGTTGTTGCGCACGGCGTGGCTCTCGATTTTCTCGCAGATCTTCTCGATGGCGTTTTCGGTGAAGCGACCCGAGATTATGACCGCCAGCTTTGAAATGCGCTGTTGCTGACGCGTGTAGAGATCGTGGAACGGCATCTTGAAGGCATCGTCGATCTGGCCGAGCATGCCGTCGACTTCCGATTGCGCCCCGCCGCTGACATCGCCAAATTTGATCTGTGCGCCCCAGTGCTCAAGCTCCTGAAATTCGGTAAACCTCGCGAACAGAACGTCGCGTCCGAACTCGCGTTTGCCGTGATGATACCGGACGTTCAAGAAGCCGAGCTTGCGCAGGATCGGCAATACGGTCCGTAACGTAAAGTCCTTCTCGTTATCCGTGGCGCCCGGTTTCCACAGCTCCGCACCGATCCGCATTTCAGCGGCGCCGTCGACCTCCGCGACGATCTGCCCTGCCAATTCAATCGCAGTTTGGACCTTCTCGATGGTGACCTCGGCTGAATAGTTGAGGTGAATCCAGGCGCCGTCATCCTCATACTCCTGAAGCGTCAGGTCGCCCGCTTCGGCCGTTCGGTCTTCGACCGCTGCGCGCTTTGCCTCCATGTAGGTCTTGAAGCCGATTTCCCCGTCCCAGTACTTTCGGGTGCCGGAGTCCTCAAACGCCAGGTGCAGGCGGTCGACACCGATCCGCGTGAGCCGGATGGGAATCGAATCCATCATGATCGTGTCGTTCTCGATACGCTCGCAGAGCTCGAATGTCGCGTGCTCCGGCAGCTCGTTCACGAGCATCTCCGGCGCGATGAGCCCCTTCGGGAGGAACCATGTCTCGCCGTCGTCCGACTTGAGGCGTTCTCCGCCGACGCGGATGTTCACGATTTCATCGGAGTTCGGGTCACGGTCGATCTCGATCATGGATGTCTTTTCCCCGCGGTGACACTGCTAACGCTCCGAGCGATCTGTTATCGCTGATTCGATTGTCAGCTCGCTGTGCAGTAATTCGCCGAACGTTCGCTCCTCGGTTCATCTTAACCGCCGCTTCGCGGATCATCGCCTCGTCTACGATTGCATACCGGCGATAGACCTCCTCCGTCTTCTGGCCCACCATTGCCATCGCCACCGACCGGGGCACGCCGTCGCGCTCGAGATTCCTGATAGCGGTTCTCCTGAAATCGTGCGGAACGCGAGCGACGCCGGCCGCTCTGATGGCGCGCTGCCACGCTTTGTAGAAGCCGCTGTAGCTGAAGCGCTTCCCCGCTCGGACGCCGGCCAAATGGCAGAACACGTATAGCGAGTCGAGGCCCGCGGTCAGCTTCCGCTGCGCCTCCAGCGTGCGTCGAAGATCGCGCGTAAATGGAAACACGCGGGCTTGCTCGTTCTTCGTGGACCGCGGGTCGTCGATGCGCACTTCGCCGGCCGCGAAGTCAACCTGGCGCCACAGCAGCGGCAACACCTCTGTATCGATCCTCCAGCCCGTCACGTATTCGAACTCGGCGATATTCCGCAGCGCCCGATCCAAGTGATCGCGCACCCTAACGAGGTCGCCGTACTCAAAGAACCCCTTCCGCGGCTGCGCCGGTTCCTTCAGCTTTGGGATGTGCGGCTTGTTGATGATCTTGTCGTCTTGCCTCGCGAGGCTAAACATCCGGCCAAGCACCGTGGTCTCGCGGTTGATCTGCGCGTTCGACGGCTTTCGACGAACTTCGGGCACGACCGTCACTGTGCCGTCGGCGTTCAGGATGGTCCGCTCTCGGCTCACGAGCCGTTCCTCAGATCGTCGATGCTTGATGTACCCCTTGATTGCTGCCGTCGTCACCTGCGATAGCTTCATGCTGCCGAAGTACGCGACCAAATGCTTTATCCGCCCAAGCGCATCCGTCAACGACTTTCTCTCGTTGATCTGGTAGTCAGCTTCCACGAGCTTCGCAGCGTCGGCGACCGTCAAATCTTCAACAACGATCCGTTCACGCCGGGCGACAGCCCCTTCTCGAAGACGAAGAGTGTGCTGCGCCTTTTTCTTGTCCGACGTCTTCGAAGACTCGGTCTGGTTCAGGCCGCTCGCATCCTGGTACTGGATCGTCCAGACTTTGCTCTGACGGACTTGCACGTCATGGCCAGCCGATCGGCAGGCTCTCTGAGTCGCCTTGGTTGAGAGTCGGCTCTTGCAGGTGCGGCAGTAAACGAGTGAACGACGGTAAACGGAACCCATGATCGGAGACTTGGCCTTTCTGCGACGTGTCCACTAGAGTCGGCGTCGCGGCAGAAACGAAAACGGCCCTTCATGCGACAGGCTTCACGCATGGCACTTTGATAGAACGCATCGGTGTGGCTCGAACCTGACTGTAACGAATGCCCGAGTCGAGCAGAGGTTCAAGGTCAGGGCGCAGCTACCAGCCAGCTCCCAAGCTTCTGCTCGAGGTCAGATCGCACGATGTAGACGCGCCTGACGTTGGGAGGCTGCACGGCCGTCAGTTCACCGCGCTTGATCAAGTCGTAGAGGAGAGCGGCGGGAAGGCCGTACTCTTCCGCTGCTGCCTTCACTGAAATGAGTTTGGCGCCGGGTCGAAGCGTTGGTTGTCTCATGGCGTTTCCTGTGAGATTGCCGGACGCCACATCAGGCGACGTCCGGCACGGACCCTGATTTCTATGAAGCGACTTCGGCGGTTTGTTGTTCGTGCTCGGCGTACGCTCGAATCACGAGTTCACGCAGCTGGTTCTGCGCCTTCGGGTCGTCGATCGCCCGAAGCAGAGCGAAGTTGGTCGTGTCGCCGTTGACGTTGAATGGGCGTGCGGGGAAGGTGACGGAGTACCCTCTGCCCTCGCGACGACGCCAGATGGCGAAGCCGATTAGCTTCAAGCCATCCAACGGCTCTCCACTGAAGTGCAGTTCTGCATCGGCGAGCTTGTGGGCGGGTTTCTGGCGTTCGTTGCGAATGATCTTCACGGTTACGGTCATGACGGCCTCCAGGGTTTGGCCCGACCGTGACCGGCCGGGCCTGTTCGATTCGTTGCTATGCGCTCACGAGCTCGAGATCCGTTGCGGGGGAACCGATGCGGATCCACAACCAGTGCTGCAGTGCGTTCGCGCCGACGAGCACGGGATCGGCCGATGCGAAGACGTGATGTCGCTCCCGGTAGCGGGCACGTTGCCATTCCAGTTCGATCGCGTCGACGAGAACGAGCCGAGCCGATGACTTCGCGCGTGTGGGATCGAAGGTGATCTGATCCGCAGCCATGGCGGACACATCCGAGAATGGCCCGGTCTGCAAGGTGAGCGTGGCCGGTGCGTCGAGGCGAGCGGGTGCCGTCGTGATGAACGCGTGGTAGAGCCGCGTCTCACGTCCGATCGTCACTTCGATGCTGGGTGTGATCCTCGAAGCGTGCATGGTTTCTCCTTTCCGAATCTGTCGTCTGTCTCTGTCGCTGGGTGAATGCCGGCCATCACGTAATTGCGAATCCGAGGCGGCCCGGAGGGGCCGTCAAGCCCGCCAGCCCCGAACGGGGTCGGAGCGAAGCGGAGAGGCTTGACGGCCCCGAGGGCCGCCCGAGAATCCAAAGGCGTGATGGCCCAGCGCGGTGTCATGCGCGGACTCCGTCCGTGACTTGCGCGGTGAGCGTCCCGGCTTCGCGGAAGCTGAAGTAGCGGCCGGCGTCGCCGACGATCAGGTGATCGAGCAGCGGCATGTCGAGGATGTGGGCCGCCTGCGCCAACCGAAGAGTGAGTCGCGCATCGTCAGGGCTCGGTGTGGGATCGCCGCTCGGGTGGTTGTGCACGACGAGCATCGCGGTGGTGCCCGGTGTCAGGCACGCGGGAACGAAGACGTCCGGAAGCGAGATGGACGTGCTCGAGCGCGTGCCGCGGGAGAGCACGTGCCAGGCGAGGAGTTGGTGACGGGTGGACAGGCACGCGACGGCGAAGACCTCCACGCTCTCGCTGGCCAGGAGCGGTGCCAGCGTGGCAGCGGCGATTCGCGGATCGCTGAGGGCCTTCGTCGGCAGCCGAACGGCTTGGCCCTGGTCATCCCGCAGGGTGCGGTACGCGCAGACGAACTCGCGAACGCGATGTCCGCGGGCGAGACTGTCGTGTGTAGTTGGTGACATGTCGAATCTCCTTCCTGGCGGGAGGCCCGCGGCCCTGTGGGCACACGTCTCCCCGGCCGCAACGGCGGTATCCGCGGTTGCGAAGTTCAACGGGTTGAGGGGTGAATGCGTGAAGCCGTCAGAAACGGCGAGCTGTGCGTAAAGACAGATGGGAGCGCGCATCGCACACACCTCCGTTGAGCGCCTGGGCTCTGTGAGCGGAGGCAGCCGCGAGCGCGACACGAGTCGCGTGCGGGGTGCGCGTCGGGTCTAAGACCGGGCGCGCGCCATCTGAAGAAGGGCCGTGCGGGCTGAGCCCGCACGGCAACGAAACGCCAGGGTCAATGGACCGTGGCGAGCAGGCGGCTGGCAGCTCGGTCGAGGGTGAACCGCGTGTCCTGCCAGGGCGTGTGCTGACTGAGTCGTGTCAGTCCCTGCACGTAGCCCCAGACGGACCTCGGGTTCGTCTCATGCTGCTCCGCCATCGTGTAGGCGTCGAGTGCGTGCTTCCGCGGCAGATCCAGCCGCTCCACGACCGCATCGATCACCTTCTCGCGTGTCGCACCGAGCTCCTGGGAAGTGGCTCGCAGGAGTACGGTGCGATCGTCGGCGAGATCTGCGTCGAGTGCCGCGCGGACCTCTCCTAGCGAGTTGGTCCACGCGTGGTGTATCGACGCACCAATGTGCCGGCGCCGAAAGCCGGCCACATGGTGGAAACCCCAGATGATGTAGGGCACACCGCGCGAAACAGGAACATATCCAGGGACAAGGCGGCGGCACCGACGTCGCTGTTCCGGAGCATGAAGCCGCGGAACAACCCGGCCTGCGAACCGTCGGTGGGGTCGTCGAGCGATCGGTTGCCGTCCACGGTCGGAGTAGGGATGCCCATCACTGAGCACCCCCTCCACAGAACCGGACGTGCGGATCTCCCGCATCCGGCTCCCGCCTCAGGTGGTGACGGCCAGCGCGGTGGAAGGGATATGGATGAC
>Ga0187893_10006531_pt1 | contig 19868 bp, 16 predicted proteins | sample MA1701074metaG_FD_139574 | JGI IMG/M metagenome (GOLD analysis project Ga0187893, IMG submission 139574) | White microbial mat communities from a basaltic lava cave in the Kipuka Kanohina Cave System on the Island of Hawaii, USA - MA170107-4 metaG ...
AGAGAAATGGCGGACCGGTTTCTCATTTCGCCCAACAATTTTCTCCCTGTGGTGAACGAAGCAGGCCGACTAAGCGGGATCGTGGCATTGCACGATCTCAAGGAACATCTCAATGTCAATGAAGCACTCAGTAGCGTGATTGCCTCGGATATTATGCGTCCTCCGCCGGCTTGCCTGACTCCGAACGAACGGCTTTCGGATGTGCTGCCGGTCCTGCTGGCCAGCGAGCTGCGTAACGTGCCGGTAGTGGACAACGCCATCAACTTTCGCCTCGTTGGCGCAGTATCGCGCGCCGAGGCGCTTGGATTGCTGTCAGATGCTATTCGCGCACGTTCAGCTTCACGCTGAAAAGTTGAACCTCTTGTTGAGCGCAATGGCTTGCGCTGCAGGGCGATTACGTCATCTGTTAAACCCTTCCCGACTGCTGCCGATGTAATCCCACGTCGCAAGACAATGGCAGCCGGCAGCCATCAAGGTCGGCGGGGAATGACGCGGACGCCCCTGTTGAAAAGTTCGCGAGCGGCAAGGACGTCGTTAACTAAAAGCCCTCTCACGAGGGTAATCTACGGAAGGATTGTATGGTTATTAATACAAATGTATCGGCCTTGAGCAGCGCCCGCTTGCTCTCGGAGTCCTCGGCATTGCTCAACAAGTCGCTGGCGCGGCTGTCATCCGGATCGAAGATCGTTTCACCGGAAGATGACGCTGCCGGTCTGGCGGTATCGATGCGGTTTGACGCGCAAATCAGCCGTATTACCGCTGCCAAAAGTAACGTCAGCAACGCCATCTCGTTCACCCAGACCCAGGACGGGTTTCTCTCAAAGGTGTCCAAAGCGCTGGATCGCATGAGCGAACTGTCCATTCTTGCGCAGGACGTCACCAAATCCGACGCGGATCGGACGTTGTATGACGCTGAGTTCCAGAAGCTCGACGACTACATCACGAACATCGGCACCAAGGACTTCAACGGAGTGAGTCTGTTCGCCGGCAACATCCTGGCGGTGACGGAAGACAGCGAAGGCACCACGTTCAACATGAATGCGGTGAATCTCGCCGCGGCGGAATATACCGCGCTGAACGCGGGAGGCGTGACCACCACGACCAATGCCGCTGCGGCGTTGACCACCGTGAAGGCAGCGATTACGCAACTGGCTGAAGATCGTGCCAACCTTGGCGCGAACGTTGCGCGCTTGAACTACACCAGCGAACAACTCGGTGTCCTGCGCGAAAACCTCAGTGCCGCCAACAGCCGCATCAAGGATGTGGATGTGGCCGAAGAAAGCACCCGATTCGCCCGCTACAACATCCTTGTGCAGGCAGGCACGGCGATGTTGGCCCAGGCGAATGCGACGCCGCAATCCGCCCTGCGGCTGTTGACGTAAAGCACGCAGTTCGTATCGTGGTAAGCAACTCGGACGGCGCACCGCGCCGTCCGAGTCTTTTCATTTCGGGCAAAAAATGACCTCCGTGTGGCAAAGGCCTTGCTGAACGTGATGCGTGGAAATCGTGACGTATGCCTGAAGGATTAGAATTGGGACTATCCGGCCTGGCTTCCGGTTTTGACTGGCGCTCGCTGGTGGATCAGCTCGTCGAAGTGGAGCGCGCCCCGCAGCGCCGACTGTTGATTGAGCAGCAGGACTTGCAGACTCGCAAGACGGCATACAACAGCATCGCCACCCAGTTAGGTGTGCTGCAGAACCGGGTCGAGGACCTCAATGATGGTGAGTTGTTCGACACCCGACTGGCGAAGTCGTCGAGCGAAGAAATTGCCAGCGCCTTGGCCGAGGCCGGGGCGGCTTTGGGCACCTACGCCTATCACATCATCCAACTGGCCACCGCCTCAGTGCGCATCGGCGCTGCGAACATCGCCCGCGCAATCCACACGACGACTGATGTCTCCGCCTTGGCATTGAGTGATATTCCCTTCCCCACCGCCGTTAGGGCCGGCACGTTCACAGTCAACGGCGAACAGATCACCATCACTGCCTCTGATTCACTGCAAGGGGTCTTCGACAAGATCAACGCGGCCACGGGGGCGGACATTACGGCCAGCTACGATCCGAACACCGATCGAATCAGCCTGACCAGCGCCAGCAGCTCCCAGATTGTGCTTGGCAGCGCCACGGACACCAGCAACTTTCTCCAAGTGGCCCGCCTCTCGAATAACGGCGGGAATTCGGTCACCAGTTCCTCAGCGCTCGGGTCGGTCCGGCTCTCCGGCGCGCTTTCCTCTGCCAATCTCGCCACGACAGTCGATGATGGCGGCAGCGGCGCAGGACTGTTCAAGATTAACGGAGTGGACATCACGTTCAATGACACGACGGACTCCATCTCTGACGTGCTCAAGCGCATCAACGATTCGACGGCCGGCGTGACCGCCAGTTACGATTCGGTGAACGACCGGTTCTTGCTGACCAGCAAAATCACGGGCGACATTGGCATCGCGCTCGAAGACGTGAGTGGAAACTTTTTGGCTGCAACAGGGCTTGGCGGCGGCTCGTTGCAGCGCGGCCAGGACTTGCTCTACACCGTCAACGGCAGTGGGCAATTATCGAGCCGCTCCAATACCATCACTGAAGACAGCTCTGGCATCGAGGGCTTGTCAGTGACAGCGCTGGCCCTGGGGGACACGACCATCACAGTATCGAGCGACTCGACGAAAATCAAAAAGGCCATCACGGATTTCATCGACGATTACAACAAGGCGCAGGGGTTGATTGACACGAATACCGCCAGTTCGACTGATGCCAAGGGCAAAGTCACGGCAGGCACCCTGGCGGGTGAGAGCGACGCTTACACGATCTCGGCGGATCTGCGCCGCTTCGTCACCGCCACTTTTGGATCCCTGACCGGCAACATCAAACGGCTGGAAAGCCTCGGCATCACCAGCAGCGGCGAGGATGATAAGCTCACCCTTTCCGACACGGCAAAACTGGACGCAGCGCTGGCCAGCAACCTCGGCGAAATCGAGTCGCTCTTCACCAATGCGACGGACGGACTGGCGGTCAAGTTGGGCGAATATCTCGAAAGAACAGTGGGCGATGACGGCACGCTGCCGGCCAAGCAGAGCAACCTGGACAAACAAGTCAGCGCCATCGACGACCAGATCACCGAACAGGAGCGCCTGGTACAAATCAATCGCGAACAACTCATCAACAGCTTCATCGCGATGGAGAAGGCCCAACAGATCATCAACCAGCAGTTGCAGTTTCTCGCCCGCATCAACGCCAATTCCGAGTCCAGTAATTAGCCGCTGGATTCGGAGAACTTCGGAAGCCGAAACGTATAGGCTAAACTCCAGGGTGAAGCCGCCGATAGCCATGCGATGTCCGATCAACGTGTTTCCTGCGGATCTTTCCGGGCGATAGCCCAGCGGCTTTCTTGCGCCGTTTTGCGTTTGAGTTGTTGCGGCATCCTGACTCTCACCGGTTGTGCCACGTCGCGGTTTTTCGCCGACGTGGCGACACCCAGTTATGAGCCGTCGAACGTCCATCGAGATGAACCTTGCCTTCCCTCCTACGTCCGGCGCGTGGCGGTCCTGCCGCTGCTGAGCTTAACCGACGAGGCCTCCATGGAGTTCGGGCGCGACTCGCTAGGTCCCGTCCTGTGGAACGAACTGGGCCGTTCCCGCCAGTTTGAACTGGTGACCGTGCTGCCGGAGGAACTTCGCCTGTTGACTGGTCGCAGTGGCTGGAGCGGTGAGGAGAAGCTGCCCATCGACTTCTTCGACAAACTGAAAGACAAACTGGGTGTCGATGCCGTCCTGTTTTCTCAACTGACGCAATACCGGGCCTACGAACCACTGGCCGTTGGTTGGCGTCTCAAACTCATGGACGCCGAGGTTCCCCGCATCCTTTGGGCCGTGGATGAGGTTTTTGACGCGCGTGTCCCCGAAATCGCTGCCGCCGCTCGCCGTTATGCGCAAGCACATCCCGAAGCTGCTGGCTCCCTGCGTGATTCTCAGAGCGTCCTGCTCTCCCCCCGCCGTTTCGCTCAATACACCGCCAGCGCGGTCGTGGGCACTATGCCTGGCCGTGTGGTTCCGGCCCCTTGATTCAAGTTTTTTCAGGTCTGGCCGATACCTATCCCAACGTGGTGGATCACGGATGTCCGCCACGGTGAACAAAACAATTATGGAAATCAGTTTCCATTTGAGAAATTTGGATGCGACAGGCACCTCACTGGTGAGCAAGCCGGGCAGCCGGGCCGCACAGGCCGCGCAAGACGAAGTGGCCTTTGAAAACAGTCGCGCCCTGACGACGGCGCTCCAAAACACGCCGGAATCGCGCGAGGACGTGGTTCGGCGCGCCACCGAACTGGTCGGCGACGTGCATTATCCACCGCCGGACACCATTCGGATGATCTCGCACCTGCTGGCCATCCAGATTGATTCCGAGGGCGACGAACACTGATCGCCTGTATGTTTTCGCAGACGAAGGCCTGGCAGTCCTACCGCCAGGTGGCCACTCAAACTGCTTCGCCGGGACAACTCGTCCTGTTGCTCTACAACGGAATCATCCGGTTTTTGGAACAAGCCCGCGCCGGCTTCACTTTGGATGACCCCAAGGAATTCAACGAAACCATTAACAACAATCTTCAACGCGCCCAGGCCATTCTCAACGAGCTGAACCAGGCGCTGAACATGGCGGAAGGCGGCGACTTTGCGCAACAAATGCGCGGTTTGTACGATTACTTCGACCGCCGGCTCCAGGAAAGCAACATGGCCAAGACTGAGCCGGGTGTCCTTGAGGTGCTCAAACACATCACCGTCCTGCGGGACGCGTGGGCTGAAATGTTGCAACGCGGCGCGAGCGAACCCGACCTCGCCTCACTGGCGCGTTTGGAACAACCGGCCCAGCCACAGCCTCGCCAAAGTCCATGACTCCGGCTGACGAATTGGCTGGGCTTTACGAGCAATGGCGGGGCCTGACTGAAGATGAAGGAGAAGCCATTGAAACCGGTGCTTGGACTGACGTCGAGCATTTCCAGGCCGCCAAGGCCCGTCTGCAACCGCGCATTGCCGAAGTTTCCCGGCGTCTCGACCAGACTACCCACGAACGACAGTTCCGCACGCTCGTCGAAGATTTGATGCAATTGGAACGGCGCAACGACGTTCTGCTGCAACAGCGGCGTCAGGCTGCGGACGAGCAAATGCGCGAATTGGACAAGGCCAGCCGGCACTTGCGCCAACTCCATAAGTCCTACGTCCCGCCTGCGCACGCCCACTGGCAGTCGTATTCTTGAGTGAGAGCGCGGCGGGTATCCGCCCGCTGAGAAGTGAGGAGTCAGGAGTTTGTGACGTTCCTGTTCACTCCTGACTTCTCCGACGCAGCCGCATCGAACCCATCTTTAGTAAGCCCCTGCTCTTCCGATGAAAGGAGGAGTCGCAAAAGCATGGATAGCGGAATGTCCGCATCGAAAAACTTGGTCGCCAGTCAGGCACAACCAGTTCCTTCGCCGGAACCGGACCTTAACGTTCTGTGCTCAGACGACGACCATCTCCCGCCCCGGCCGGCCGAACCGGTCGCGTGGCTTGAAAATGGCCAGGCCATTCTGGATGCCGGCGGGCATATCACCGAGATCAACGAGTCTTTCAGCCAATGGCTCGATCAGGAACACGACAGCCTGGGTGGCTGCTCCTTGTGGACTCTCTTGGAGAAACGCTGTCCGGAATGGCGCGAGCGCCTGGAATCCTTCCGTATCAAGACGGAAACGTTCTCCGATATCGGACTCAAACTGCCGGCAGAATCCGGACAAACGCCCCAGTGGTTCCGGCTGGAACTCGCAAGCCACGTCACCGGCTGCTTCGCGCGGTTTCATTCGATTCTGCCGCTGTTGCCAGAGTTGCAGGAGGACTCCTGGGACCAGCAATTGCGCAACGAATTCGCGCGGCGCGAAATGTTCCTCCGCCTGCTGCGCGCCGAGGCGCAATTGAAGACGCTCACCGAGCGCTGGCCCGGAGTCATCTTCAGCCAGCGCGCGGACTTCAGCTTCCGTTTCGTCAGCCCGCAGATCGAAGCGTTGACCGGTGTATCCGTCGCCGAGTGGCAGAGCAAGCCGCACTTGTTTTGGCACGTCGTCCACGAAAGCGATGCGGAGGAGCTTCGCCACCAACTCAAAGGCGCGCGGCAGTCCGGGCAGACGTTTACTTCGACCTTCCGGGTGCGTCACGCGCAGACGGGCCGCGTCACCTATGTCATGGAGCATCGTCAGCCGCACGTCAGCCGCGGCGGATTGCTGCTCGGCTACGAGGGCGTGTGGCTCGACGTGACTCGGCAGACCATCGCGGAGAAACGACTCGCCAGCGCGGCGTGGAAGGAAACGCTTTCGATCCTGACGATGGGCCTGGCGCATGATTTCGGGAACGTCATGGCCGGGATCCATGCCGTCAGTGAAGCTCTCGCGGACCAGGCTGGCCATGGCGAATTCAACGAAGGGGTCTCGCTCATCAAACAGAACGCCCGGCAGGCCAGCCAGCTCGTGCATCGCATCATCAACCTTCACCAAGGCAAGACCGGCGAGAGCAATTACCACAATTTGAACGAAGTCACGGCCGACTTGGCAGACTTGGTGCGGAAGATTATCCCACGCAGGATGGAACTGGCCGTCGAACTGACGTCGGAAGCGCTGCCCGTTTATCTCGACGTTATTGAGTTGCGTCAGGTGGTCATTAATCTCGTAATCAACGCGATCGATGCAATGCCTCCGACTGGTCGGCTCGTGTTGCGCACCAATACAGGGTCAGGCACCAATACAGGGTCAGTCAATCGTTTTATAGTATCAGGCACCCCGTCAACTTGTGATGATAATACGAAACTATTGACTGACCCCATTACTGACCCCATTATGTGCGGGTCATGGCCGCGCCAACCTGCCGCACGGCTGTCCGTCGAAGATAACGGTTGTGGCATCAAGCCCCATCATCTGCCCAGCATCTTTGACGCGTTCTTCTCCACCAAACCAGCGAATAAAGGCTCCGGTCTCGGCCTGTACAATGCCCGGTTGTTCATTGAGAAGCATCGTGGCGCCATCACCGTGGACTCAAAGGAGGGTGCGGGCACAACGTTCCATCTCTGGCTGCCGCAAGCGGATTTTACCGAGATGTGTGCCGCCGCAGGCCAGCAGGCCGGAACCCCGGCAGGGGGGCAGGCCCACTCCACTGACCTGCAGCCCTGCCCGCCTGCTGGCCGGCTCCCTACAGCCGGTTCGTAATCTTGCCCCATGTCCCGCGACGTCTCAGACAATGGCCTGCATCGCATCCTGGTCGTCGATGACGAAGAAGTGGTGCTCGTCGCGTTGCGCGACACGCTTACGCGCGAGGGCTATCAGGTCACCACGGCCGCCAATGGCGGCGAGGCGCTCGCGCGACTCAAGGAGCAGATCTTCTCCGTCATCATCACCGACCAGCAAATGCCAATGCTCACCGGCTTGGAGTTCCTTAGCCAGGTGAAGGAAATGCAGCCGGACGCCACGCGCATTCTCATCACGGCTGTGCTGAACCTCGCCACGGTGATCGATTCAATAAACAAGGGCGAAATATTCCGGTTCATCGTCAAGCCATGGCTGCGCGAGGAATTACTGGTGACGGTGAAGAACGCGGTTCAGCGCCATGAATTGATCTGCAAAAACCAGATGCTCCAGGCGGCCACGCTCGCCATCAACGAAAAGTTGACGAAGCTTAACGCTAACCTGGAGGAGCAGCTCGCACGCGAAGCCGATCAGAACGCCGAGTTGGAACGTCTCAACCTCGCGTTGCGCGAAAACCTGGAGCGCTCCATCGAGCTTTGCTTGAAGACGATGCAGACGTTCCATCCCACACTTGGCAGCCAGGCCCGCCGCGTGTACGAACTTTGCCACGCGATGGCCGAGGGGTTGCAGCTTCCCCCAGAAGAAAGCCAGACGCTCGAGGTGAGCGCGTGGCTGCACGACATCGGCCTTGTAGGTGTATCGCGGCAACTGATCAAACGGTGGGAAGCATTAGGGTCGGTCAATAGTTTAGTATCACAAACGCCATTAGCTTGTGATTTTAATACAAAACTATTGACCGACCCCAACTCCAACTCCGACCCCAACTCCAACTCATCTGGCGGGCTGACGGAAGCAGAGGTCGCCGTGATCGAACAACACCCGGTTCTAGGCGAAGAACTGGCTGGCTTCGTGCATCCGTTGAAGGAAGTGGGGGCAATCATCCGCTCACATCATGAACGGTTTGATGGCACGGGTTATCCGGACGGTCTGGCTGGCAGTAATATCCCGTGGCTGGGCCGTTTGCTGGCAGTGGCGGTCGCGTATGCCGAAAGCAAGCTGGATGGTTCAGGGACGATTGAAGCCATCAAGCAGGGCCGAGGCCGCGCTTTCGATCCCGAAGCAGTGCGCGCGTTTCTGCGCTGTCTGCCCCAAGCCACCGTGCCGAGACGCCAGCGCGAAGTGAAACTGTCCGAGTTGCGGCCCGGCATGGTGTTGGCCCAAGGCATCTACACCGCCAGCGGAACGCTGCTCGTGCCCGACGGGCAGCGTTTGACCGTGCCGTTCATCGATATGCTGAACAACCATCACCGCATCCATCCTCTCGCGCAATCGTTGTTGGTCTATAGCTGAGGCCATGTCTGCCGTACCCAAACCACGCTCCACACGAAAGCCCGCGCCGACCGCTCCGGCGGAAGCGGCATGGTGGCGGCAGTTGTTCGTTGAATCGGAGGACGCCCAACTGGTCTGCGACGGCGAAGGAGTGATCCGCAATGTCAATCGCAAGGCTGCACAACAGTTTGGTCTGGTGCGTCGAGCCGCGCTGTTCAAGAGCGGTCTGCTGGCTCCTGGGGCGGCCAGCCAGTTGCGCGATGCGCTTCTTCGCAAAGGCGAGCACAGCGAGACATTGGGCACCATCGGGGTCACTTGCCCTAATGGCGCCTGCCTGGTCGCGGACATTCAATTGACTCCGCTCGAAGCAGGCCGCTGGCTTCTGACCATCAAGGACGCGAGCCGCCGCCGGGGTTTGGAGACACACACCCAACGTCTGCTTGCCGCCATCGATGCGACTCCGGATGTGGTTCTGCTGACGGATGCTCAATTCCGCATCACCTTCGCCAACCCGGCGTTCGAGTCGGCTACGGGCTACGCCATCGAGGACGCGCTCGGCAAACCAGTGGATGCTTTCCAGGCGCCCGCCGAAAAGGCCAAGACCAGAGAATACCTCGATGGCGCCGCGCGCGGTGCTGATTGGGTCGGGGAATTGGTGATGGTGCGGCGCGACGGGTCGGCCTATCCGGTGGAGATGACGTTCTCTCCGATTCACAGCAGCAACGCCGAATTTATCGGCGCGGTCGCGTTCCAGCGTGACATCAGCGCGCGCCGGAAAATCCACGACGCGTTCCAGGCAGAGAAGAATTTTGTCCGCAGCATCATCAACTCCCTTGAGGCCAGCCTTTACACCCTCGACGGAAAATTCCGGCTGACCCACTTGAACGACGGCTGGCAGAAGCTGCCTGCTGAGCATGGCTGGCTGAAAATCACTGAACAACCGCAGATGGGGCGTGCCCTGCTCGATTACGTACCAGATCCTACGCGGCGCGCGGAACTGGAACGCGTCTTCCACATCGTCCTTGCCGAAGGCCGACCGCAGGAATTGCAGTCGGTCGATGCCAGCGGGCGCCACTGGTTGATGAGTGCTTTCCCGTGGCAGCACGAAGGGAAGATTCGCGGTGTGATCTACAAAGTCATGGACAACACCGCGTTTGTCGGTGTGCAGAACCAGTTGTTCCAGGCGCAGAAAATGGGGACCATCGGCGCGTTCTCCGCGGGCGTGGCGCACGATTTTAACAATCTGCTCCTGGCCATCCGCGGCAACATCGGGCTGGCCTTGATGGACACCACGCTGGCTACCGAAACACGCGTCCGGCTGGATCAGGTCGATCAAGCCGCCGCCCGCGCCTCCGATCTCACGCAACAAATCCTTTCTTTCAGTCGCGCCTCGGAGGAGAAGGTCACGATCCTGGATTTCAACCAGGTGATCAAAGATGCCGCCGAGATGGCCAAACGGGTGTTGCGTGCCAAGGTGGCGTTGAAACTGCACCCCACCGAAACGCCGCTCAAGGTGCAGATGGACGCCACGCGCGCCTCGCAGTTGCTGCTGAATCTCTGCATCAACGCGCATGATGCCATGCCTAAAGGAGGCACGCTGACCATCACCAACGCGCTGGTTGATCTCACGTCCGAACAGGCGACCCGGCTCAAACACAAGCCCGGCGCACAGTTCATGCGGTGCAGCGTGGCGGACACCGGCTCCGGCATTCCCCCTGAAGTGCTGCCTCGAATCTTCAATCCTTTTTTTACCACGAAGGAAAAGGGCAAGGGCACCGGCCTTGGGCTTTCGATTGTCCACGGCGTGGTGAGCAAGGCGGGCGGGTTCATCGATGTTGAGAGTACCGTAGGCGCCGGAACGATTTTTCACATCTATCTACCCATCGATACCGGACCGCTGACCAAGACGGACACGGATGTGAAGAGAAAGTTGAAGAAAGGCTCCGGGCGGTTGCTCGTGGTGGACGATCTCGATTTGGTGCTGGAGTTTGCTGCCAACTTCCTCAGGCAGGCCGGCTATCAAGTCTTCACCGCCAACAGCGCCGAGGCCGCATTGAAAATCCTGGCGCAGCAAAAGCTCCCCTTCGATCTGGTCTTCACTGATTATGCGATGCCAGGCAGGAACGGCTGGCAACTCATCCAAGAAGTGGCCGCGCGCTGGCCACTGACGAAGTTTGTTCTGGCCTCAGGCTATCTCGATGACGCCGAGCGCGCTGAGATTGGGAAGAACCAGTCTGTGCGCCTGCTTAACAAACCCTACGGAATCGCCGAAGCCACCACGGTGATTGCAGAGACGCTGCAGAAATAGTCTCGTCTTCGCCCCGTTTCGGCGGCGCCAAATACTACCGTGGTCGTGCTTCGCGCTAGATCAGGACGAATGGAACGAATCGCCGGTTACCGATCCGTTTCCCGAAACATCTCCCGCCAAAGTTCGCGCATCCGGTTGCGGGCGCGGAACGCGCGCACCTTCACCAGGGAAATGGACCAGCCCGTAAGCTGGCTGACTTCCTTCACGCTCCGTTCTTCGAGATGCAGCAGCGTGACAACCAGCCGCTCGGCGGGCTTCAGCTGGGCCAGCAGCGCCTCGACCAATTCGCGGGCCACGGCGCTCTGATCGTCCGGCAGGGGATCGTGGGTGGAGGCGAGTTGCTGCACCATCGTCTCCTGCTCTTCGCTCAGATCGCTCATTCGCCACTCGGGCCGGACGTGTTCGTGCTTGAGCTGGTTAATACAAGTGTTCACCGCGATGCGCGAAACCCAATGCTCAAGCGGAACGAGGCCGGAGTATTGGTCGAGGTTTTTGAAGACTTTGAGAAACACCGCCTGGGCTAGATCCTCCTCGCTAGTGCGCCTTGGCAGATGGTAGCGGACCGACTTGATGACCGTGGGATAAAGCCTCTGGACGAGGGACCGCGCCGCGCCGTCGTCGCCCTGTCGCACACGCTCAAGCCATTCCTTGTCTTCCTGGCCTGCCTGAAGAGCGCCGGATTCCGCCGGGTTCGCTTCAGCGGCTCCCGTTTTATCCCGCAACTGCCTGCATGGGATACAGACACGACCGACATCAACGCGAGCGCCGGCTAGAAACGAGGCCGATAAGACAAGGTGCATGGTTTCGCTGTTACTCCTACATGCGCGAAACAGCGGCGATATCCGCAGAAGAATTTTCGATTCCCAAAAGCTGCGCCCAATCGGGTTGAAGTAGTGGAAGGGCCGAAGAAGGAATTCAGGCCGACGGCAGCCAACACGCCGGCTTGAAGTCCGCCGCCCGTACCGCGCTACGAGCGCCCTCGAATCTCCCGGTGTAACCAGACGCGGGCGTACGTCCAGAGATTCTCCGCGGTTCGCTTGGCCAGCCCGAGTGTCGTCGCCGCCTCCTCCATGGTCATGCCCACGAAATAACGCAGCTTGACCAGTTCCGCCGCCGCGGGGTCTTGCCTGGCGAGATTGTCGAGCGCTTCGTGGACGGCCAGCAGTTCATCCGGTGGGGCCGCTAGAACCAAGGTTGATTCATCCAACTCGCCGTGCTCCGCGCCGCCCCCGCGCTTCAAGGCAAGCTTGCGCCGGGCGTGTTCCACGAGGATTCTCCGCATCGCCTCGCCCGCCGCCGCAAAAAAATGCGCCCGGCTTCGCCAGCTTGGCTGTTCGCCCGCGCCGAGCCGCAGCCAGGCTTCATGCACGAGCGCGGTTGGCTGCAGTGTGTGCCCGGCGGCCTCACTGGCCATCTTGTGGGCCGCCAGACGGCGCAGTTCTCCGTACACCAGCGGAAGCAACTCGGCGTCAGCCTTTGGATCGCCATTCTGAATGGCGCTCAGGATGCGGGTGACATCATTCATGCCGAATCATTCGGTGGCGACTCTACGCCACGATCTCGACAAACCCAAAGATGAAATCGTAAAACCCGCCGTCCATGCCCGGAAATAGATGGAAACCAAGTCCGGCGGGTGACTGTCCTTGAATAAGGACGGCGCCGATCTCGTCGTTCGCTAGGGCTTGGTTTCGGAAGTGGTTCGCGGAACAGCCCGGCTTGGTGCGGAACGGTGCCGGGCCATGAAAAAGACAGAACCTTAATGACAACTGACAACTGACAAATGAAAAAAATCCTCTCACTCCTCTCTGTCGGCCTGTTGACCACGGTGGTCATTGCCGGCGAATTTGCTGACATCAGCGTCTCCGAAGTCAAGGCCCTCACCGAATCCAAGAAAGCCGTGCTCATCGACGTCAACGGGTCCGAATCCTACGCCAAGGGCCATGTCCCCGGGGCGCTGGATTATACCGCCATCAAGAGCAGTCTGGCCGACGCCCTGCCTAAGGACAAGAACACGCTCATCGTCGCCTACTGCGGCGGGCCCAAGTGCAAAGCCTACCAGGCTGCGGCGACTGCCGCGCAGAAGCTCGGCTATAAAAACGTGAAGCACATGTCCGCCGGCATCTCCGGCTGGAAAGAAGCCGGCCAGAAAGTCGAAAAGAGCAGCTAAGTTTTATCCCGCTGAAATTACGGGCGTCCTGCGCTTCGGCGCGGGGCGCCTGTTTTCTTTTGGACAGCGCCTTTGTGTTTCACCACCCGTTTGGTAGATCCGCCAACGTCGCTTTGAGGATGTGTCGGATGGCTTGCTTCTCCGCCGCCAGCAAGTAAGCGTAATCCTTGTCCATCTTTTCCAAACTCAGCGCGCCGCCCAACCGTTGATAGATGCGTTGCTTCATTGCGGCGGGCAGGCCCGCGAATACAGGGCTGTAAATCATGTAACTGCACCGATGCTTGAACAGCCGGATGCGCAAATCGAAATCCTTTAGCGACCCCTCCGATGTCACGCGACGCGTCCGAAGAAAGTCCGCCTTGTAAGCCGCTTCTCCTTCCAGGCCGCCGGGCGGCAACGGCGCTTCATCTGCGAACAGCAGGTAGCGCGCGATGAGGTCCGCCTGCGCGTCCAATTCTTTGGCCTGCGCGTCGGACAATACTCCCCCACTTGCGTGCAATGCCGTACGGGCACGATAGGACGCCTCAACGACGCGATTTACAAACCCGGCCTGATGCTCGTGGAGGAGTTGCGGCAGGATGTCGCTCGTGGCTACCGGATACTTTGCCCAATTGAATCGTGCTCCGGGCGCATTTGTAATCTTCACGAGGTCACCGGCAACAAAGCGGCCTATGAGATCTCCCCAATGGTTCGTGATTCCGTGTTTCCCGGTCACGTGCCAGCCGCCGAAGCGTTGCTCGAACGGAATAGCGTGTCCGCTTTGCATCTGCCGATACGCCGTGAGGGTCCCTCCTGTGGGCCCTGGGACGACCGACTTGATGACCAGGCCGGGAACGTATCCAGTGTCCTCGCCCGCGTGACAATTCATGCAACGCTCGGAGCGTTCGATGCGCAGGGGCCGCGCGTCCTTCGGAATGTCGAAAATGTAGTAGATGCCGCCCAGTTCCGGATCGAGCGATACGATCTCGATGCGTCCACCCGGGACGTATCCGAGGTAAACGTCCTCGTTGAAATAAAGGGCGCGCGGGTTCGACGGCGAAATGAGGCTTAATTGTAAGCTGGTCGTGGAGAACACCAGCATCTGCGAGGAGACCGGGATGTCCAGCGCCCGGAGCACACTGACGACAAACGCCTTCTCGTTGCTCCGGTCCAGGGCGACTCGCCCCGATTCAAAATCATCCTTCAGTCGCGTGAAGCGATCCCTTAGCGCACGCTGGCGGTAATGATGTGGCGCCTCATCGATCTCGTGGTACGCCGGCTGGGCGGTGGCCGCGAGGGCGCCCGCCAGGCCGAGGAGGATTGTCCATAACCGGAAACTCATTGGTCCTGCCATGTGCTTGCGATGCCTTGCACAGACGATGGTATCGGGAATTGGATTCAAGCCGAACGCTCAGGAGCCATCACACTTGGCGGCAAGCGCGGGCGTCATACTGTTTTGCCGCCACGAGGAAAGAGCAGGGCAGCCTTCTTCCGTCCTGCATTGAATCTGTCATTTCATCACGGCTCGCGCGATGAACGCGGCTTGGGTTTCGGGCCGGGCGGCTTTCCATCGAGTTGACCCGCCAGCCAGGCCAGGCCGTCCAAATTGTCGAGCAGACGGGCTTCGGCGTCTTCCTCGGTGTGATTGAGGATGCCGATGGGGCCACGCCAGCCGCTGTCGCGAACCGTCTTGAGCAGCGACAGATCGAGATCGCCCTGGCCAAGCGGAAGAATCTTTTTACCGGCTTTGTCGCCATTACGGGTCATGCCGTTGAGGTTCAGCACGAGCAAGTGGGGCTTCATCAATTGAAGCAGAGCGCCAAAGCGGTCGAGGTGGTCATGGCCGTGATGCTGATTGTACACGATGCCGACGTTGGTCACGTCGTCCTGCTTGAGACGTTCGATGAGCTGAATCTGGTTCTCCGGTTCGCCGAACCAACTGCCGTGATTGTAGAGCGCGACCGTGCAGCCAATCTTTGCTGCCGCCTCCGCAATGGGACGCAGGCGTTTCGTCTCCGCTTCGACGCGCACCTTTTGTTCTTCCGGGGATTTGGCCGGCCCTCCCCCGCCCGTGACCCAAAGCTGCGCCTTCACGTTATTACGCTTCAGCACGCCGAGGATTAGCCGCGCCTCGTCATTCAGCGCGCCCGGAAACCACCAGGCATCGAGCGAGACGCCGTGTTTGCGGCACGCCGCAATCTCAGCGTCGAACGTCGGGACATGCTCCGCCCGGTAGTCGTAGGCAAAATGTTTGAAGCCGAGCCGCTCCATCATGGCGGCGCGTTCCTCCGCACCACGCTTCTTCGCATCGAACGGCACGATGCACCAGGCCATCAGGTTGGTACGTGCGAAGAGCTGATAGTCAGCGCCAACGGCGGGCCGCACGGCCAGCATGACCAATCCGACCGTTATCAGCCTGAACATGTTTGAAGGTCTGAACATGGTTACGCTCCAAAAAACTGATGCTTCATGCCAGGGCGCGCGTGATAACGTTCCCCGCCACATCGGTCAGCCGTTCGTCGCGGCTGTTGTGGCGGAAGGTGAAGCGTTCGTGGTCGAAGCCGAGGAGGTGCAGGATGGTGGCGTGAATGTCGTGGACGTGCGTTCGGTCCCTTTCGGCGCGCAGGCCCACGGCATCGGTCGCGCCGATGACCTGCCCGCCTTTCACGCCCCCGCCTGCCAGCCACATGCAAAAGCCGTGCGGGTTGTGATCGCGTCCATCGCTGCCTTCGCTCATGGGCATGCGCCCGAATTCGCCACCCCAGATGACGAGCGTGGAGTCGAGCAGGCCGCGGGCCTTGAGGTCCTTCAACAGACCGGCAACAGGGAGATCGCTTTCGGCGCAAAGCTTCGAGTGGTTCTCCTCCATCTTGGAATGGCCGTCCCAGCCGTTGGTGTCGCCGCAATAGACCTGCACGAAACGTACGCCGCGCTCGACGAGCCGGCGCGCTAGCAGGCAACGCGTGCCAAACTCGGCGGTGAGCTTTTTGTCGAGACCGTAGAGCCGGCGGGTCGCCTCGGTTTCACGGGAGAGGTCCACGGCTTCCGGCGCGTGGCTCTGCATCCGGAACGCGAGTTCGTAGGCGGCGATGCGCGCGGCAAGTTCGGAGTCCGCATCGCGCGACGGAAGCCGCTCGCGGTTGAGTTGGTTGATGAAGTTGAGGGTTGAGCGCTGCTGCTCCGCCGGGATTCCCCGCGGCGTGTTCAGATGAAGAATGGGCGATTCGCCGCCGCGCAACACGGTGCCTTGGTAGGTGGCGGGCAGGTAGCCGTTGCCCCAGGCGGGCGCGCCACCCTTGGGCCAGCCGCCGGGATCAGGCAGCACGACGAACGCGGGGAGATTCTCGTTCTCCGATCCGAGGCCGTAAGTCGCCCACGCGCCCAGGCTCGCCCGCCCCATCAGGATCGAGCCAGTGTTCATCAGATAAACCGATTCGGGATGCGTGACGCTGTCGCCGTAGCAACCGCGCAGCAGGCAGAGTTCATCGACGTGTTGCGCAACGTGGGGGAGGAAGTCCGATACTTCGATGCCCGACTGGCCATGCGGGCGAAACGGCCGGAGCGGCGGCAGCAGCTTGTTCTTCGCGACGTTGCGGCGCGTCTTGAACTGACCGAACGATTCGGGAATCGGCTGGCCCGCGAGCCGGATGAGTTCCGGTTTCGGATCGAACAAATCGACGTGGCTCGGCCCGCCGGACATGAAGAGAAAGATGACGTTGCGGGCCCGCGGGGCGAAGTGCGGCGCTTTCGGAGCGAGTGGGTTGGCGAGACGCGATGCGTGTTGCATGTTCCGTGTCGCGGCGAGCAGGCCATCGCGGGCCAGCAACGAGTCGAGCGCGAGCAGGCCAAAACCGCAGCCGGCCCGGCGAAGGAAATCCCGGCGCGAAGCGGGGCGCGTTTCCGGTCCGCTCGGGCCCCAGCAAGGGCGCGTGAGATCAATCAACATAAACAAATGAATTAAGGTTAAACAGCGCGCGGCAAAGTTCGGTCCAATCTTCCGTCGCAGGAGCCGACGCCAGGAGGCTCTGATTGATTGCTGATTGCGGACCGCCCACTGCCGATTGGATCGGGGCACCGTCCCGCCGGCTCCGACTGGATTGGAGAAACTCCCGCGCCATCGCCAGCTCCTTGCGGCTTGCGTTTTTACCCAGCGCGAGGCGGAAGGCGAGTTGGATGCGTTCGCCCGTTGACTTGCCCTCCTTCATCAAGCGTTCGCCAGTGGCCGTGGCCGCTTCCATGACTTCGTCCGAATTCAGCAGGGTCAGAGATTGCAGCGCGGTGGTGCTGCGTCCGCGTTCGGGGCAGGTGAGATTGCTGTCCGGCGCGTCGAATGCCTCGAGAAAGGGGAAGCGCAGGTTACGGCGTGCGAAGATGTAGATGCTCCGCCGCGTGTGATCGGCGGGGTCCGCGCCCGCCGTCCAGTTCTTCGAAGTTTTGGTAATGTCCGCCGGGATGGGTGGGAACACGCTGGGGCCGCCCATCGTATTGTTGAGGCGCCCGCTGATGGCCAGCAGGCTGTCGCGCACGGCCTCGCCTTCGAGGCGAACGCGATTCTGACGGGAGAAGAATTTGTTATCCGGGTCGCGCTGGAGCGCATCGTCGGTCGCCTGGCTCGATTGCTGGTAGGCGGCGGAAAGGAGAATGAGTTTGTGCATCGCCTTGATGCTCCAGCCACGCGCGACGAATTCGCCCGCCAGCCAGTCGAGCAACTCAGGGTGCGTCGGTGGCTGGCCGCGTGTGCCGAAATCACCAGGTGTGGCCACGAGACCGCGCCCGAAATGATGCTGCCAGATGCGGTTGACCATCACGCGCGCAGTGAGCGGATTGGCCGGGTTGGCGAGCCAGTCGGCAATGGTGGCGCGGGAGTAGGGAGGCGGCCTGCGGGAACCGGAAGGTCCAACGGACATCAAGCTGCCGAGCACCGCCGGAAACCCCGCTCGGACTTCCTCGAGCGGATTATTGTAGTCGCCGCGGACGAGAACAAAAGTTTTGGGCGGGATGCCATTGGTATTCTTCAACGCCATCGTCATCGGCAAGGCCGCGGGCTTGGGCACGCGCTTCAGGGCGTCAAGCAACCGGCTGCGTTCTTTCTTTTCCTCGGAGGACAGGAGCTTGACCACCTCGGCGTCGGCGACCTTCAACATCGGCGCCGTCTCCAGCACCGTGCCTTCCTGCTCCATCGTGCGTTTTTCTTTGGGCGTTTTATGCGCCAGTTGCGCGTCTTCGGAAAGGCGGGACAACTTCTCCTCATGGAGCTTCTCGCGGTGCGGCGCTTCGAGCGCATCGAGCTGCGTCTGGGTCACGCCGGCTTGCGCCCGATAGGCTGCCATCGCGGTCTCGTGAGCGGCGCGTTCCGCCGGAGTCGGGATCGGCAAGTCGGGCTGAAAAACCGCGGGCGTGAAAAACGCCTGGAGGCTGAAGTAATCGCGCTGTGTCAGGGGCTCGAATTTGTGGTCATGGCAGCGCGCGCAACCTATTGTCTGGGCGAGGAACACTGCCGACGTGGTGTCGGTCATGTCGTTGAGTGTGTTGCAACGGCGCTGGATTTGGTCCGCTGAATCCACCATGTCCGGACCCAGCAGATTGAAGGCGGTCGCGGTGAGAGCGTCACGATCCTCCGGCCACAGCTCATCGCCGGCCACCTGTTCCCGGATGAAACGGTCGTAGGGCTTGTCGGCGTTGAAGGACTGGATGACGTAATCACGGTAGCGCCAGGAGTGCGGGCGCACGGCGTCATGCTCGAAGCCGTCACTCTCGGCGAAACGCGCGAGATCGAGCCAGTGCCGTGCCCAGCGCTCGCCGTAATGCGGAGAGACGAGCAGATGATCCACCAGTTTCTCGAAGCTGTCGGGGCTTCCGTCCTTCACGAACGCGTCGATTTCCTGGGGAGTCGGCGGCAGCCCCACCAGCCCGAAGGTCACTCGGCGGATGAGTTGCTCGCGGGAGGCTGGCGGCGCGGGACGCAGTTTATTCGCTTCCAGTTTGGCAAGGACGAAGCGATCCACGGGCGTCTTTGCCCATCGCTGGTTCTTCACCATCGGCGGCACGACCGGGCGAACGGGTTGGAACGCCCAATGTTCGATCGGCGTGGGAGCACCTTGTGTCGTTGGCGAAAATGCCAAGGCAAGACCAATGGCACTCAAGGCTCGCAAACGGTCGTTAATAAACCGGGGCATTGGCACGCAGCCTAGCCGAGCGGGGGAGCCTGGTAAAGGGCGCACTCGGACGAACCCGGCCATTGGCCTCGGCACAACTCGTTGAACGGGCTGTCAGGCAATGCTGCCGGAATCGTCAAGCACGACGGCTACGTCTCACGTCGCCAGGTGACACGCGGCAAAATGGCCCGGCGCGAGTTCACGCAACGCCGGCTTCTCCACGCGGCATCGTGCCTCGGCGATGGGACAACGTGGATGGAACGGGCAGCCAGACGGCGGATCGATTGGCGATGGCACGTCTCCGGGCAGCACGATGCGCTGGCGCTTGGACGCGGGATCGACCACCGGAACGGCCGAGAGCAGGGCTTGCGTGTAAGGATGCCTGGGCGCGAGCACGATCGCTTTCGCGTCCGCCAATTCCACTACTTGGCCCAGATACATCACCATCACGCGCCGGCTGATGTGTTCCACCACGGCCAGATCATGCGCAACAAACAAGTAAGCGATGCCGCGCTCCCGTTGCAGATCTTGCAGCAGGTTGATGATTTGCGCCTGCACGGAAACGTCCAGCGCGCTCACCGGCTCGTCGCAAACGATCAACTTCGGCTCCACCGCCAGTGCGCGGGCAATGCCGATGCGCTGGCGTTGTCCGCCGCTGAATTCGTGCGGGTAACGCTGCGCG
>Ga0187893_10006532_pt1 | contig 19867 bp, 17 predicted proteins | sample MA1701074metaG_FD_139574 | JGI IMG/M metagenome (GOLD analysis project Ga0187893, IMG submission 139574) | White microbial mat communities from a basaltic lava cave in the Kipuka Kanohina Cave System on the Island of Hawaii, USA - MA170107-4 metaG ...
CGAGTCACGCGTGATTTGATTCTCGGATGTTGCAGACGCGACGATCCAGGTGTTGCCCATGCTTCGCGCCGTAATCGTTCGCGTGCTATCCACGGTCGCGACGTTAGGCGAGCGCGAGACAAAGGACAGCAGCCCGTGGGCCGGGACCGTGTCCCCGACATCTGTGATGAATATCAGAGTGGGCTTGAGCGAGCCCTGCGAGGTGCATGATTGCCCCTCGCGTGTAAGCCGGTGCGAACGCGAGCCTGAATGGCACGGGAAGAGTAGGTGCCGGGCGAGGAGGTTCAGCATTTGGCGTCAGCGGCGATCTAGCTGGTGCGTCGCAGCTCCAGCTCCCTAGCACCAAGCACGCAACTAGCAACGCCCGCCGCTGAATCATCATACGAGATGACCCCGCGACGATGGCGTCTGGTCACGGAACTACTGGCTGGTCAGCGCGAAGAGCGTCACTCGGCTCGGTCCGCCTGGAACGCCCCAGAACGCGCCGGCCGTACCTGACGTCACGGCGACGAACTGGCGTCCGCCTAACGTGTACGCGGCCATGCCGCCATTGAGCGGCGCGCCGAGCGCGTAGCGAAAGAGCGGCGCTCCCGTGCGTGCGTCCAGCGCGATAAGGTCGCCACCCAGTTCGCCGGCAAAGACAAGCTCGCCGGCGGTCACCATCACGGCCGCGACCATCGGTTTACTGGATGCGTAACGCCAGCGCACGATTCCGGTCGACCCATCAACGGCCACGAGCCATCCGCGGGCGCGTTCTACCGGATCGAACTGGAAGCGGCCACCCCAGTTGAAGCGGCGCGGTACGATCGGCGCGAGAGGGTCTTTGCGGATGATCGCGCACCACTCGACTGTCGGGATGTACAGCGTGTTCGTGCGCGGGCTGTAGGCGGGGCCGTTGTATGAGACGCCGCCGAACGGTCCGGGGCACACGCGCCGCTCGTTAGGCGCCGCCGCGGCGGCGAGCGTGTCTCGCGCGGTGACCGGCCGCGCGAAGACGACCTGCCGAGTGCTGCGGTCGACGACTTCGAGGAGACCCGACTTGCCAACCATGGCGACGAGGCGGCGTTGGGCACCACGCACGCGAGCTTGATACAGCGGGCGCGCGTGTGTCAGGTCCCAGTTGCGGATGTCGTGCGGGATCTGTTGCCTGTACCACAGCAGCTTGCCCGTTCGCGCGTTGAGCACGACCATGCCGCTCGTGTAGAGATTGGCGCCAGGGCGCGCGTCGCCGTTGAATGGCGGTGCCGCGCTCCCCACGGGGACGTACACCTCGCCGCGTGCAGGATCGATCGCGACGGCCGTCCAGACGCCACCGCCGGCGATCTCGTTAGGGTCGCCCCACGTCGCGGCTGCGGAATCGCCAGCCTGCGGGACTGTATTGAAGCGCCAGACAGGCTCGCCAGTCTTGAGATTGAATGCGCCGATCCAACCGCGCGCGCCGTATTCACTTCCCGCAGCGCCAGCCAGCACGACGTCGCGATACGGCACGATCGGCATGGTGATCGCCGCGCCGCTCGCCGCGTCCGCGATCTGGCGCTCCCATAGCACACTGCCATCGGCGGCGGAGAGCGCGAGGAGGTATCCGTCCGCGGTGCCGCGAACGAGGATGCCGTCCTTGAGCGCCACGCCGCGTTGCTGCGGATAGTTCACCGAGTCCTTCGCCGCGCGGTCGTGTCGCCAGCGTTGGGTGCAGTCGTCGGCCTTGAACGCAATCGTGCTCGTTGTCGTGGTGACGTAGACGGTGTTGCTGAAGACGATGGGGTTCGATTGGAACGGCGGTGTGGTGCCGAGGTCCACGTGGCAGACCGGGCGGAGGCGCCTAACGTTGAGCGGTGTGAGTTGTGTGGCTGGAGAGAAGCGCTGGCCGGCGTAATCGCGGTCCACGAGCGGCCATTCGTCGCTCGTGCTCTGTGCGCCGGTGAGTTGCTTTTCGGTCGGGCCAGGAGGAGGTGCCGGTCGTGCTCGTGGCGTTCGCTGCGCCTGTAGCGCTGACGCGAGGAGAGCGGCAGCCATCAACATGACCAGTCTGTGCGAGTATACCGCGGTGGCCACGACTCGATCGCGAGCGCTATCCTGAGATGCGCTCAACGGAACTAGGCAAGCGACTCAGGACTAATCGCTCCAGCTTGACCTTGCGACTCGCATTGTCGAAATCGATACCAACGAGGTTTCCTACTGCATCGTAGTCCAGCACGATACCATCGGAGATTCCACGGCTTTCGACGCTGATATCTTCCGACAAATCGATGTACAGCGAATCAGTATCTGGGTGATCGTTGAGTTTCATGGCTTGAATCCGCGATCCAAGAACGCGTTGTGAATCGTAGTCTGATCTTCGAGCGTTATCACGCGCAGAAAGCGCCCATCGACTTCAGCGATTGCGGCCCAGAAGCGATATCGATTTGTCTTCTTGTCGTTCCACGCGAATTGGCCGTTCAATCGCGTGGATGCACCGTTCGCGGGTGCCGCACGGCCGCTTTCGCAGAACTTCTTGTTCAAAGTAGTGAGTAAACCGGTACCGGGCCATGAGATGGCACGGTAGGCTGGCACGTCAGTCCAGCGTCACGCAAGGAGCGTCGCCTAGTTTTCTCGTACGCTCATTGTCGTGCCGACGCCGCGACAAATCCACTCAGGCACCGACGTTAGGCGCTCCCTGTTCCACGTGGGCCTGCTACGCCGTCTCCGCAGACGACGACGTTCGGGCTGCGCGCAGCGCGCTAACCCTGTGAGCAGGACGCCGGAGGCTGGAGCGATCCAGGCCTTCGTTTGCTGTGCCAATAGACATAGAACGGCACCCCGAGCAACATGATGCTGACTCCGATCAGGCTCCCCGTTAGGCGATCGCGCAACAGCCCGTACAGATACCATGCCGATACTGCCAGGAAGATCAGTGGTGTGACGGGGTATCCCCATGCACGATACGGCCGCGGCATCTGCGGCTCCCGTACGCGCAGCGCAAAGACAGACGCCACAATCAGACTCATAAACGAGTGGTTCACAAACGCGGTGTACGTCAATATCTGCGTGAACGTTCCCGATAGAGCGAAAGCGGACGCGACAGCGCCCTGCGCCAGAATCGCGATCGCCGGTGTCGCGTGCCCTTCATGCACGTGCGCAAACTTCTTGAAGAACATTCCGTCACGTGCCAGGGCAAAGGCAATGCGTGGATAGTTCAACAGCTGCGCATTGATAGTGCCTAACGTAGACGCCACGATCGCGATCGACACGAGACCCGCGCCCACTGTCCCCAACGAGGTGCTCACGGCGTCAGTCGCGGGAAGCTGCGATTCGAGCAGGCGATCAAACGGTAGCACCAGGAGGAAGGACACGTTCACCAGCACATACACGACGATCACAACGGTGATTCCAACCAGGATCGAAAACGGTAGGTTGCGCTGCGGATCGCGGATCTCACCGGCCACGTTCGTAGAGAAATGCCAGCCGCTGTAGCCGAACAGCGTCAGCACCATCGCCTGCGCGAGTGAACCTTTGGGATCGTCGGTAGCCGGGAAAAGCGGCGACAGCCCCCCGTTGTGCTGTGCCAATCCTAAACACACAATGACCACGAAGGCGATCAGCGCCAACTTGATCGCCGTGAAGATCGTCTGCGTGCGCCCGGCTTGCCTAACGCCGATGTAATTGACGGTCGTGATCATAGCGATCACGATCACGGCTACGGTTCGCCGCCCCCAAACGCCGTACGGCAGTACCTTCTCGAGGAAAAACCCACCATACAACGCCGACGCCGTCGCCACGGCCGCAATCGCCGACGACGTGTAGGCGAAGAACATCGTCCAACCAAAGAGAAACGGGATCGGCGTGCCGGGATACGCGCGCTTCAAGAAGACGTACGTCCCGCCAGTCTCCGGCATCGCCGCCGACAACTCGGCGATGCATAACGCGCCCGTCAGCGCGATCACGCCCCCGAGCAGCCACATCGCGAGCGACAGCCCCGGTGCTCCGGCCTGCCGAGCCACCAGACTCGGCGCCAGCATGATGCTCGCACCGATAATCCCGCCGATGACGATCGCGGTCGCCTCGACCTTTCCCAATCCACGAATGAGGGTCGGCCTCGGGGATCGGGATTCGGGAGTCAGGGAGTCGGGATTCGGCGGGCTCACGCTCAGTGGCGCTTCAGCGCGCTCTCGATTGCTTGCCCGATTTCGACCAGCGAATGATCCGCCAGCGTCTCGCCTAAAATCGTTAGGCCGACCGGCGGCTCGCCGATGGGCTGCAGCGGCAGCGTCAGCGCGCAGCGATCGAGCACATTCGCGATCGCGTTCGGATACAGCAGCCGGCGATGCACCGCTTGCCAGGCATCGATGTCCTGTACCGACGCGATACTTGGCGCAACTATTGGACACGTCGGCATGAGCAGTGCGTTGAATTGGCGCGTCGCCTTGGCCGACTCCTCTATCATCGACGCGCGCATGCGCATGAGCCCTTGATACTCCGCGTCGGTGATTACAGAGCCGGCGCGCAACCGGCGAGCGACCATGGGGTCGTACTCAGACTGTGCACGATCGAGCATGGGCCGATGAAAACGAAACGCCTCCGCGATCGTGATGCCACCGTTCGTGAACAGCGCGGGGATGTCCGCGACGAGCCAGAGCGGGAAATCCACGACCGTCGCGCCGGCACCACGCAGCGCGTCGAGCGCTCGTTGGTACGCGGACGCGACGATCGGCTCAAGATTGTCGAGCACGAGCGTCGTTAGGGCGCCGAACCTCATGGCTGACAGCGGCCGCCGCTTGATCTGTCCCGATTCCTCGCCGGCGAGCACGGCGTCGAACGTTGCGCAGCACTGTACGGATCGCGCGATGGGGCCGACCGAGTCGAGCGACGGCGAGAGCGGAAAGACACCGGCGAGCGGAATCCGTCGCGCGGTGGGCTTGAATCCCACCAAGCCGCATAACGCGGACGGGACACGAATCGACCCTGCTGTGTCCGTCCCCAACGCAGCTGCACACATGCCGTCGGTCACAGAGACGGCTGCGCCTGAAGAGGAGCCTCCAGGCACTCGGCCGGTTGCACGATCCCACGGATTGCGTGGAGTGCCGTAGTGCGCATTCGTCCCTGGCGTCCCCATCGCAAACTCGTTCATGTTCGTCGTGCCGACGATCACGGCGCCAGCCGCACGCAATCGCTCGACGACTACAGCGTCTTTTGTGGCAGGGGGCTCGCTTCCTCGGACCTTGGAGCCGGCAAGCGTGACGACTCCCGCGATGTCGCACAGATCCTTGACGCTGATCGGTAGTCCCTCGAGCGGGCGGCGCGGCTCAGCGCGCTCACGGCGAACGTCCGCGTGATCGGCAGCCGCGCGCGCTTCGTCGGCAAACACACGGATGAACGTGCGCGCGCCTTCACCGTTAGGCTCCGCGATACGCACGAGCGCTTGCTCGGCAAGTTCTCTGCTTGTGATCCGGCCCAAGGCCAGATCGCGATCCAGTTGGGCGAGGGTCGGCAGTAGCGGCACGGGGCGCCAAATCTCGCCCCGTGCGACTACTCCGCGCTAGCGCGGTCCAACGCGGTCGGCCGACTTAGTGCGCCGCGGCCAGGTAGGGGAACGTGGACCTGAACGACTTGTCGTTCGCGCTGACGTTGTCAGTCGTTAGGCCCGGAGTAACGTTGTTCGTGTTGCCGAGAAGCGTGCCGAAGATGGCGCCGAGACCGATATCAACAACGTCGTCCCCCAGCGTCCGGCCGCCGTAGCCGCCGAAGACCCAGCTGAGCCAGAAAACGGGTGTCCCGTCGCGCTTAGGGTACGTCAACAGCATGTCTGGCAGGAGCGCGCCGGCGATCGTTGCGCCGTAGGCAGAGCTTCGGCCGGCGACACCGGTGACGAACCCTGTGAGGTCGTCGGTCCACTCGCCCACATCGGTGCTGGGTACTCCGAAGTTGTATTTGTCGTGTAGTGCCTTCACGACCATAACTTCGCTAACGAGCGGATTGGCCAGCCGATCCTTCTGAACATAGATCCGACGATCGCTGCTGCGATCGGCCAAGACGTCGGCGGTTGACGGAAGCGCGGCTGGGCCCGTGCTGCCGGGATCTTCCATGCAGGCAGCGAGGAGCGCGACTGCGATAAGGCGCAGGGCGCGCGGAATATTTGTTCTCATGACGGATGTCCTCAGTGAGATAGTAGACCTAACGGGCGGTGGTGGCCCAAATGCCGAGCCGCGGATCTGCTCCGGCGTTAGGCGGGAGCAGCATGCTTTCGGGAAGCTCGATCACGATCGCGAGGGCGTTGAACCCACGCAATAAGTCGAACCCAGGGTTCCGGAACGACGACGCGGGGTCAGGGAACTTCGAGAGCGGGCCCGTTACCGGACGCCGGTCGGGGAGGATGCGGAAGAACTGTGAGAGGTCGATGAAGAAGGGGTCATCGAAGAGCCCGGCCTGCAGTTGGATGCCGCTCGCCGAACCGAGTACCGTATTTGTCGGACCCGATAGGACAGGAACAGCCGAAGCGAGCGTGTTCCTGTTACCGGTCTGCGCCGGCGCCACGGGTCCGAAGAGCTCGACGGTCTGTTGCTTGCCAGCGCCTCGGAATCGTACTTGCATAACGAGATCCTCGACAGCGTCGCCGTTGTTTTCGATCTTGATCTGGTACAGAAGGTTTGGATCGAACCCGATCGTCGGCGACTGAGCCGGCGTGATGGGCGACGCCGTGGTCACGGCGAGGACGATGCGACCGGCGTTTGCTCCTGGGAACGCGTACACATCGTTGATGTCCGGCTTCTGCGCGAGCTCGACTTCGGGTGTGTCCTGGTGATCGGATGCGCGAATCACGGTCGCGGTTCCGAGCGCGGCCAGCGTCCCAAGCGTCAGAGCGAGCGCCACCCAGCGCGGCGTGACGGTCCTGATGCGAGACATGGTACTACCTCCTCTAGGAGTCGTGGAACCTGTCTACGCCGGTCAGCGCGTTTCAGATTGGCGGCTGGATGGAGCCTAACGAGAAGGAGCTCCCGGTTCGCTCGCCCTCGCACAGCCGACAGCACCTCCTGGCGTCGCCTGCGGTACTAGTCAGGAACTGCAAGGGCGTCAGAGGCACCTAACGCGCAGGCGTTAGGAGTTCACTGCGTTGGATTTACTCGGTATAGCGTCCTAGCAGGCTCCTTACGGCGCGCGCGAGAGAGCGCGTGCGTCTGCTACGTAACGATGATGGAAATGAGCGTTGAGCTGCAACGCTTGCGCGGCCAGCTTGCGTGAGCCGACGGTGTCGCCCTGCGCGCGCGCAATGAGCGCTGCTCGGTAGTACAGGTTCGCATCACGCGTCCCAATAGCCATTGCCGCTTTGATTGCTGTCTCAGCGCCGGGCAGGTCGCGCGCGAGATAGCGCGCAAAGGCGAGCTGATCCCAGCCGTAAACGTCCTGGCGAATCGTGATCTCGCGCTCCAGCAATGCACGCGTCTCGTCCAGTTCGATGCCGTGCTCCAAGCGGAAGAGCGTAAACTGCCTGTTGAAAGGCTCGGGATTGGCAGCAGCCATCGCCTCAGTCGCGTTCCACGTTGACACCGCGCTGGCCGTATCGCCTAACGCCGCATGCGCGTCGCCGGCGAGCGCGCTGGTAGCGATGTCGATGCGCGCGCCCACGCGCGCGACGTCGCGCAGCACGGCGCGCCAGTCGCCCTCAAGTGCACGCAGACGCGCTCGAGCAGACCAGAGCCGACCATCCTCCGGAGCCGCGCGGAGCCCGTTCGACAGTTCGCGCTCAGCGCTGTGCAAACGTCCGCTACGAATCTCGAGATCCGCCGCGCGCAGATGGAACCAGGCAACCTGCTCACGTGGTACGTCTGCGTCTCGGATGTCGTTCAACGCACGACGCAGCACCCGGCGGGCGAGATCTGTGCGGCCGACAAACTCGAGGTAGCGCGCATAACGCGGGGCCACGGCGAGCGTGCGCATGTCGTTGCGCAACGAATCGAACTGCACACGCGCCGCATCGTAGCGCCCCATCTCGACGAGCAGTTCCGCATACAGCGCGCGATACCGCGGCTGGTATGGATCGGCATCGACCAGAGTGCGTGCAGCGGATAGCGCTTGCGGGAACTTGTGCTGCGCCAGCAGGGCGGACGCATATGTCAGCTGCGCCTTGCCGTTGCGGACGTTGCGAAGCGCGAGCGACTCGTTGGCATAACGTTCGGCGGCGCGATAGTCGTTTACTTCGCCAGTCTCACGGGCTCGCTGCAGGTGGAGGCCCGCCAGCATTGCGCGGTCTTCGGCGCTCTGCGGATCCTCCTTCGCGCGCTTGACATAGAACTCGATGTCTTTCGATCGGATTGCCAGCTCCAGGCGCGCACTCTCTGCGTTGCGCGAAGCTTCGGCCGCAGCGAGTCGTGCGGGGCGGGCAAACGCCCACCAGGCGACGGCGGCGACGAGCGCCGCCGCGCCTAACGTTGTGAGGCTGCGTCTCATAGGTCGGAGGTCTGAGAGCGTTAATGCGGTGTTGCCAAGTACGGGAACGTGGTGGAGAACTGTTTATCGTTCGCGCTGACGTTGTCCGACGCCAACGGCATGGTGACGTTCTGGTTGCTGAGCAGCGGACCAAAGATCGCAGACAAACCTGCGTCGACGACGTCATCGGTCAGCTTGCGGCCGCCGTAACCGTCGGCCAAGGCCCAGGTGAGCCAGCCCGCGGTGTTGCCGGACTTGTTCGTCTGGATGATCAGCATGTCGGGCAGCAGCACGCTCGCGATCGTATTCGCAACCTGATCGCTGCGACCGGCGACTGTTTTCACGAAGCCGCGCAGCTCGACGCTATGATTGGCGACGTCGGTGTTGGGATTGCCGCTGTTGTGGAAGCCGTGGTTCCGCTTGGCGAGGAACACTTCGCTCGTAAGCGGATTGCCTAACCGCTCGATCTGATCGAAGGACCGCGTGCTCGGCGGTGCCGTCGTGGTGCTGTCGTCGTCCGAGCACGCCGTTACTGCGACGAGCGCGAGGGCGGCTGCAGACAGCGCAAGTGAGAAGCGCATTGTTGTGGTATCCTTTAAATGGCGAAGGTTGTGCCTAACGGCTGATTGTGCCCCACACGCCGATCTTGGGCTGACCACCGGCGGTGAGCATGGAAATGGGAAGCTCGACGACGATCGCGAGGGTGTTGATGCCACGCAGGTAGTCCACCGCCTGACCGACCGGGCGCCACGCGCTGGCGCTGGGTGTTTCGGGGAGTTGCGACAGCGGCCCGCTCACCGGCTTACGGTCCGGAATGATGCGGAAGAACTGCTCGAGGTCGAGGAAGAACGGGTCGTCGCGCAGGCCGGCGAAGACTTGCAGACCGGTCGCGGAGCCGATGTTGCTGTTGATAGCACCCGTTAGGCTCGGGCTCGCGTCGACGATTGTGTTGATCATGCCGAGTGACGCCGGTGCAACTGGTCCGCGAATCTGAATCTGTTGATTCGCGCCGGAGCCCGTGAACGTGAACTGCAGCACGCGATCTTCAACGCCGTCGCCGGTGTTGTCGATCTTGAGCTGGTACAGCAGGTTGGGATCGAACGACGCGCTGGCGCTTTGCGCGGGCGTGATCGGCGACGATGTCGTCATGACGAGGACGATGCGGTCAGCCGACGCGCCCGGGAACGCGTACACGTCGTTGATGTCCATGCGAGGTGAGAGCTCGACCTCAGGGGTGTCCTGGTGGTCCGAGGCGAAGAGCGTCGCAGCGCTAATCGCAGTCGCAAACGCGAGGGCGCCGAAGAATAGGCGCCGCGAGCGCGACGGTAGTGCGAGTGAGTTGTGCATCCTTGATCTCCAAGCAAAGTCAGGGTGGTGCATGGTGTACGCTGATGTCGAGGGATCGGATTGGATGCGATGCGCCTAACGAAGTGCGACAGTGCTGCTGACAGCCGTCAGCTGCCAGCCGACGGCTGACAGCTGCTGACAACTCCGGTTCGCAAGTATTAGAACTTCTTCTCGAGGCCTAACGTGAATGTGCGCGGCGCTCCCGGCGTGTAATGCAATTCCGTCACGGGAGCCGCCTCGCCGCGTAGCCGCGACGTCGTCGCGAACTGCGCTTCGTTCCAGCGTATGTTGAATACGTTGTCCACCGCCAATCGGATTGTGGAACCGCGCCAGCGCAGCGTGGAGAACGTCTCAACCAGGGTGTATCCGCGCGCCCGCACGCTGTTGTCCTCGTTAGCCGCGCGAGAACCGACGTGACGCCAGCGCACGCCGGAGGCGATGCCGCGTGTCTCGGTCGGTGATAGGCCGCCCGCCATGGTGACAGTCGGCGCCAGGGGGATGCGATCCGCGCCCTGCGGCGCATCGCGCAAACGACCGTAGGAGAGGTTCGCGTCCGCATCCGCCCAGAGCCACGAGACAAGCCTAACGCGCCCTTCGATATCAAGACCCGCCCTCCGACTGGGACCGCTAGACTCGGTAGTCCCCGCATCGCCGGACCACACAAGCTCACTCGTGAGGTCCAGCCCCCAAAGCGCAGCCGCGAGCGTTCCATTGTCCCACGTGTGCCGTGCACCGATCTCGTAGCCGAATGCTCGCGGAAGGCTCTCGTCCACGGAGCGGGCGCGAACGACGGCCCGTGAGTCGTTGGAATGGAAACCAGCGCCGGCATTGGCGAAGAGCGACAGATTCGGCGAGAGCTCAAGGGCAAAAGATCCCTTGGGGCTTGTTCGCGAATACCACACCGGCTCGAACGCCGCGCCGTGAGTGCGGTCCCTGACGGCAAAGCGCAATCCATCGGCGCGGAGGCCTAACGTGGCCCTTGCCCGAGCGCCGATCGTAAGCGATCGGTCGAGCGTGGCGTAGACGTTCTGAACCCGCACTCGATCGTCGGTCTTTGTGCTCAAGCGAGACCGTGCGGGCGCGGCGAAGAGCCCGACTGTCGCGGCGTCAAAGCGCGCGCCGACGGTCCCGCGCCAGCTGCCCACATTGCCAAAGAACGGCGTTAGGCGTTCGGCCCAGAGCGACGCGCCGGCAAGCAAGCGGTCGTCGCGCTGCTCGATGCCGTCGCCGGTCAGCGAATCGTTCAGGAAGAACGTGAAGTTGGAAAAGAGCCGGAAGTTGTAGCGTGTGGCGAAAGCGCGTGCGCCCCACGTCGTTCCCGTCGCAGGAGAGTGGCCACTCAGCGTTGCAGCTACGTCGTAGCGCGACGTGTTCCCGCCTTCCGTGGAATCGATAGCTCCGAAACGGGAAATGCGGCCGGTCCTGACAGCACGATCGGGGACTTGGCCAGAGGCATCCCATCGTGCGCTGAAGCCAGAGAGCGTTAGGCCGAAACGCGCGGAAGCAAGTGGCGCAGTGTACTTCGCGTATCCGTTCCAGCGTCGAAAGTCTTGCGGTGCCGTGAATGGTCCGTCGCTCGTGGCCACAGATCCGGCGAGGTAACCGCCTGCATGAGAAGCATCGCCGCCGAATGGCACGAGCGTCGTTAGGTCGAATGTATTGAAGCTGCCGCCGCGCACAGCGATCGAGGGCGCGTCGACACGTTCGCGCGTGACGAGATTCACGGCGCCGGCAACGGCGAGATCGCCGTCCTGCGTGTCATATGGACCTTTGCGTACGTCCGCGCGGTTCACGACCTCCGGAATCACGAAGTGCAAGTCGGCGTACCCTTGTCCGTGACCGTGCGAGACGAGATTCACTGGAACACCGTCCACAGAGACAGCGACGTCCGTACCGTGATCGGCGTCGAAGCCGCGCAAGAAGATCTGTTCCGCTTTGCCGCCGCCAGCGTGCTGCGCGATCGCGAGACCAGGTGCGAGACGCAACAGCTCTTGTGATGACGCTCGCGGTCGAATGGCGATGTCGACGCTGCGAACCGTGCGCGATGCTGCGGCTGATTGCGCCTGCTCTGCACTGATCAACGTCGGCGTTAGAGTGATGGCGGCTGGTCGCAGCATCACGCGAAGCGCGTTCGACGCAGCCGCTATTTGCAGCGTCTCTGGCGCGAATCCAAGTCGTCCGACGATCAGCGTGACGGGAAGCTCGGCACGGACGGCGAAACGACCATCAGTGTCCGTGCGGGTGCGCGCGCTAGGCTGCAACGGCGCGGCGATGACGGCATCAGCGACAGGACGCTCGCTTTCGCGATCCCTGACATGTCCTTCGATTCGCGCGGACTGTGCGCCCAGGTTGGTGGCCAGCACCGCGACAAACACGGCCGCCCACGTAGACGAGCGCAGCATCTTGATGGCAAGTAAGGTGGTAGTTTGGTACCTGCGTTCCTTACCTACGCCGGAAGTGACACCAGCGGATTGCTTGGCGCACGTGCCGCCCTTAGGCCCGCAGCAAGAGCAAGAGCAGGAGCACGATGATGCCGATGACGAGCAGCCGAACCGGCGATTTGGCCTCGTTCGCTGACGCCGAAGATTCAGGCTCGACGCCGAGGACCTTGCACGCTGACTCGTAGTCCTCGTCGCGCACCCACACCGATGGGCGTGACGCCGGGCCTAATGGCATCGCACCCATGTGCTCGCCGCGAACGACCGCGTCGATGCCGGCGTTCTCCAGCAGCGCCACGGCGACGTGCGCCTCTGGCGCGTTAGGTGCGCTCAGTACCCGTTTCACAGAACAGGAAGGCGAGAAATCGCTGCCAACAGCGCATCGTGAGCACCTATCGCGCCGGCACTGTCCCACCGGGACGCCATGCATTCATTCGCCTCCCCTGGGCCATCACACGCTCCACATCTGGCGCTCGTTTAGGAACGCTCGCCGAAAGGTTCTCGTGACCCGACTCAGTCACGAGGATCATGTCCTCGATCATGATCGCGATGTTCTTCTCCGGGATGTAGATCTTCGGTTCGATCGTGACGACCATCCCCGGCTGTAGCGGCATCGAGTAGTCGCGGCTGTCCTGCACCTCGAGACCGATATGATGACCCAGATCGCGCACGCCTCGGCCTAACGGTGAATAGCGAACAATGCCGGCATCGCGCGCGAGATAGTGTGTCGGCGACGGCATGATTCCCCATACTTTGTCTTCGCCCATGCGTGCGATGTCCTCATACTGCTCGAGACCGTGCTTGCGAAACACCTGCGCCGCCACTTTGATGACATCGAGCATCATGACGCCCGGCTTTATCGCGGCGATCGCCGCCTCCTGCGCCTCCAGCACGATGTCGTAGTACTTGCGCTGCTCCGGCGTAAAGCGGCCCGAGACGGGCCACGTGCGGCAGATATCCGCCGCGTACATCTGATACTCGGCCGCGCCATAGTCAACGAACACGAGATCACCGGAGCGCATAACGCGATCGACGGAGTTGTAATTCTCGCGCAGGAGCGAGAAGAACGTGAGTGAGTTCTCGCCTGACGAGACGATTGGTGGGAATGCCGTGAGCGGGGACCCTTCGCGCTTCCAGACGTATTCCATGAGGCCGGCCAGCTCGCGGTCGTTCATGCCGGGCCGCAATGCGCGCAGTCCCTCGAGCATGCCTACCGCGGAGATCTCCGCTGCACGTCGTAGCGCCGCGATCTCCGGTGCATCCTTTACGAGCCGCAACTTGCGCACGAATGGCGTCACGTCGTTCCACTGCGCGTTAGGTATCGCGCTCGCAAGTGTCCGCGCGAATTGCGCCGTGAACGTGCGCGCTGCGAGCATGCCTGGCGGCGCGTAGCCTACTTCGTCGCCCCAGGGCATGTAGATCACGCGCGCGCCGGCCGCCAGCGTTCGCAGCCGCGGCACTAACTCGTCGATGGGATATGTCTCGTCAGCGCCCGTAAGCCGGGCTGCGTCAGGTCCGGGCGCGAGTCGCCGCCGCGGCCGATTCCACACGGCGCGCCGAAAGCCTTCATCGAGTGCAGGATACTGCCCGCCGGCCAGCTGGTAGAGCTCCGGAAGGAATAGAACCGTGCGCGGCGCCGCGTTTGGCCGCGGTATCAGCACCAGAACAGCGAACGGCGACTCCACTCCCGTTAGGTACCAGAAGTCGGGGTTCTGTTTGCTGTTGTCGTCCGCGCCGCCGAGTAGCCTCCCCGGAACAACGACGACTGCATCGTCGGTCTCACGGACGAGCTTGGCACGCCTCGCAGCGTAAACTGCAGCTGGAAAAGCTATATCGCTTTGTGCGACAACAACTTGCGAGCTGCCAAGCTGAGCGACTGCCGCGGTCACCAACCAGTTGTGAGCTCTCATAAGGCGCGTTTTCCTATAGTTGATTCGCCCTCGGTGCCCGCCCAGATTCGCCTACGTGAGCGAAATCAGCCAGAGACCCACCGGCAATCCGGTAGTCAAAGCCCTGGACCGCGTGATCGCGGCTGCGGAGCGTCTGGCGGCGCAGCCGAATGCTGCGTCGAACGCCGAGCATTTCACGTCGTTGCTGGAGCAGCTGCGTGCCCTACGGACGCGAGCGACGAACGGCGAGACGATCACCACCGACGAACTGGGTGCGATCGTCCGAGTCGTTTCTGACTGGTTGCCGGATGAGCAGTTTGGGCTGATCGGCCAGCTCGGCGCCGTCGTGCGCGCAGCGCAACGCAGCGGAGGCCGGGGCCGGGGCCACACGAAGCGTCGATCGGTTCGTTAGGCTAACGTCCGCGCGCCTTTGCGCGTGCGGCGTTTGTCTGGTACGCAACGTCCGGTGGCGGATCTCCGCGCGGCCAATCGCGTTCCTTCGTTTTGAAATCGGGGCGTGGCTTCTTGTTGATGAACGTTGCCACGTCGTACGCCTCCTGAGCGGACAAGGTGCGCGGCGCGTTCTGCGGCATCAGCTCTTTGATGAACGCGGCTGCGGTTCGTACTCGCGTCATGCCGGCGCCGACGTTGTATGACTGCGGCCCCCATACGGGCGGCGCCGTCTGCGTTCCTTGTCCGTTCACGCCGTGGCAGACGGCACACTTGCTGGCGTAGATCGCGCGTCCACGCGCTTCGTTTCCAGGCAGCGGCGCAACGGGCGGAATTCCCTGCCCCACGACCTCGGCACCTTGGGGATAGCCTAACGAGAGAAAGGCGAAATAATTGATGATGTCGCGCATCTCGCGACTCTCGGGGATGAGCGCCCGGCCGTTCATGCTGCGCTTGAAGCAATCGTTGATGCGATCTTCGATGATCTGGACGTATCCGCTGCGCGCGCGGTACTGCGGAAAGCGCGCGTAGACCCCCACCCACGGCATCGCGTTTTGCTGAGTCCCATCCAGCGCGTGGCAGCTGACGCACTGCAATCTGTTCCCAACATACGAGCGCAAGGAGTCGCGTGTATTTCGCAGCAGCGCGCGTCCGCGACGCACGGAGCGCAGCATCACCGTATCGGCGACCTCTGATTCCAGAGGCACGCGGAAGGCAACTCGGCGAACTAGGTTCGGCGTTGGAAGCGTGGCTGCGTCTGCTTCGTTTGCGGCGCGCGAGGTGTCCGCCGGAAAGCGTGGCTCGTATCGCTCGACCGTGCATGCGGTCGCGAGAGTGGCGACGGCGACCGCGGCGGCCGCAGTGACCGCAGTGACCGTAATCCAGCGAATGGATGCAGACCTGAGAGCCATATCCCGATCCTGACGCGAGCGTCCTACCTTATCGGCTCTCGCGCCCTACGGCAACTGACTGGAGCCATGCAGCGGATTTGGGTCGTGGAGGGGGACATCACCACGTTCGACGTGGACGCAATCGTCAATGCCGCCAACACCACGCTCTTGGGCGGCGGCGGCGTGGACGGGGCGATCCACAGGGCGGCCGGGCCCGAGCTGCTTGCCGAGTGTCGCACGTTAGGCGGCTGTGCGACGGGCAGCGCCAAGATCACTCGCGGGTATCGACTCAGGGCGCGCCACGTGATACACGCCGTCGGGCCGGTGTGGCACGGCGGCTCGTCTCATGAAGCCGAGCTGCTCGCGTCAGCGTATCGGACGTCGTTGGAGCTGGCGCGGGATCACAGGCTCAAGACGATCGCCTTCCCGGCGATCAGCTGCGGTGTCTACGGCTATCCTCTTGATCAGGCTGCGCGAATCGCCCTAACGACAGTAAGCGCTGTTCTAGACGAGGTGCCGTCGATCGAACGCGTTTATCATGTCTGCTTCGGACCCGCGGTTCTCAATGCGTACCGCGAAGCGTGGGCTAGTCTCGGTACCTAAGAGCGTTTTCAAAAGCGGCTTACGAGCCAGACGCTACAGCCTGTAAAGGTAAGAGAGTTTGACAAAGATTCCGTCGTCGCGCCGCGTTAGGTTACGCAACCGCATCGGTTCTGCTCCAATATCCGTCGCACCGTAGCCCGCGAAGAATACTGTCCCTGGCGTCGGCTGCCAGGAGAAGAGCCAGTCGACGCGCAAGGAGTTGTTCGACTCACCCGTTAGGCGCGTGAACGTTCCGTCGCTTCGCCGCTGGAGCAGCGCGCCGCCCGTGCGCGTGTCGTCGCGCAGATCGTCGACCCAGTCCGAGTCGTACTGCCCGACAACTCGCACGAAGATCGCGCGGCTCGCCTGATATTCGACCTTGAGTCGCGGGATGCGGCGCAACCCAACCGTCGTGCGGTCGCGCCGATTGTACTCCTGATGCTGATACTGCGCGTCGACACGCAGCTGGTCCGTCGGACGCCACACGACTTGTGCCGTGCCTATCGCAATATCAGCAGTCGCCCATTCGAAGAAATTTTCGTCGCGGCCGAATATGTAGAACAGGTTCGCGCTGAAACGCTCGAACCGCGGCGTGTCGAGTCGAAATACCCAGTCGACGTTGTACAGCCGAGGTGTGCCGGTGAATGGAATCGTGTCTACGCGCGCGGGCGTGCGACGTTCGACGTAGTAGTTGGGATATAGCCCGGGGTCGTAGCCGAACGATTCGAGAAAGAACGACAGGCCGGCGGACCATCCGCCCTTGAACAGAAAGTTCTCGTTGAAATGCATCTTGCGATCTTGCGCGGCTTTTCCGTCCACAAACGCGTCGTACAACCACGTACCGTCGAGCGCGAATCCAGTCGTGAACGCCTGTATCGCTTTCTCTTTCGCGCCGAACCAACTGAGGTTGTGATCGAAGCGAGCGCCGACGATTCCGCGCCGTCCGATGAAGCCGGCGTCGGCGCGAAATGCCGAGTCAATTCCGTTCAGTCGATATGTCAGGTTGAAGCGGCGCCCTCGGCGCTGTATGACCGCGTTCCAGATCGGTGCGTTGAACGCGCGGCCGTTCGCCTCCGACCAGCTGTGCGCGTATTGGAAACTGGTCGAGTACAGATTCTGGAATACAAGACGGCCGTCCACTCCGGCGACGCGATTGTAATCGTTTCCATCCATGCGATCCGTATAGACCATACCCAAGCGCGACTGCTCGCCGAGGTCGCGTGAGAGGCGCAGGATGTTGTAGTACGGGTGATCGTTAGGGTCCGGGGTGCGCGACTGTAACTTGTCGTCGACAGCGGAGAGCACCGCGAGGTTGGTGCCTAACGCTTTGCCTGTGAGCTTGAACGAAACGTCAGGCTGTGCGATCCGCCTGGTGTAGATCAGGCTGTTCGTGACCTGGAAGTTCTCGATGCCGTCGAGGAAGAACGGGCGTCGCTCCGGAAAGAAGACAGCCGATCGCGGATCGAACTGCAGTGCACCTACATCCGCCTCGACTTGCGAGAAGTCAGGATTGACGGTGCCGTTGAGCGTCAGGTTGTTCGTGACGCCCCACTTGAGGTTGAGTCCGTAGTCGGGGCCGTCCGTCACGCGATCGCACGGCCCGGCGGCGCACTCGCGGCCGGTCTTGTAGACGATGCTGGGAATCGTCTCCAGCACAATGCCCCGCGAGAGGCCGCGCAAGCCCTTGAGGCGTCCACCCTGCGCGAGGAAGGACGCGGCGCCGCGGCGCGCCGGCGCCCAGCTGTCTTCGGCGCCGAGCCGCTGCACCTGCCTAACGACATGAAGTCCCCAGTCCTGCACGTCTTGCGATTGATAACGCAAGCTCTTGAACGGAATGCGCAGTTCCACTTCGTAGCCGAACTCCGTGAGCCGACCTTTCGACTCGAAGACGAAGTTGGCGCTCAAGTCGGCCGGATCGCGCGCTCCGCTGCCACTGCCCATCGTCCCGCTGCCGCGCTGCACACTCTGTCCCTCGTTCAGCGTGCCGTCCGCCTGAACGCCTAACGGGTTGACGGCGAACACGAAGGCCTGCCGCTGATCGTTGAACGTGCCGAGCATGATCTGCACGTGATCATCCGACGTGATCTTGTCCCTGTCGGCGAGCGTCGCGTTCACCGTTCCCGGCGGCGCGAACGCGCGGATCCCGAAGTAAATCGCGGTCGGCGAGTACCAGACCAAGACCTCGGTGGAGTCCGCGGCCGGCCGGCCATCGACAGGCGAGAACTGCGAGAATCCCGTAAGCAGCGATGCCGATGCCCATGCCGATTCCGTCAGCGATCCGTCGATCGTGACAGCGGTGTCTATGCGGCGCGCGGCAACCTCGAGTCGCGACGCTCGACCAACAAATACGCGCGAAGCGCCGTCCTGCGCGATCGCGAGCTGAAGCAGCAGAAGACCTTGGAGCAGCATGCCAATCCTGGGAACCGGCGTGCGACAAGGTACTGCTCGGGCGCGCGCTTAGCTGCGCGAAAGCGCTGCGACGCGGAATGCGCGGCGACTCCTCGCGCGGTAACCGCCTAGAAGATGAAGGGGATGAGCCGCTTGGTTCGCGCCATGTACTCGCGGTAGCCGGGAAGCAGCGCTGCGGAGTGTCGCTCTTCCACGAACATGCGCGTTACGAGAAACGTCCCCAGGAATCCGACGACGTAAATGATGCTGTAGTACGCCTGCAGGATGAGCGCCGCCCCGACGAGAAGTATCACGGCGCCCGTTGTGCCCGGGTGCCGCACATAACGAAAGAGACCCGTATCGACCAGCTTGTGATTGGGACGCACCTCGACGTGCGTCGAGAGCTGCTCGCCTAACGTGTCAATCGCCGAATAACGCATGATCGTGCCGGCGCCGGCGAGCAAGAGACCCGTCATGACGACAGTCCAGGAAACGGGCCGCGCGAAAAAGTAGAACTCGATCGGGGGAAGCAGGAAGCTTCCCGTGACACCGAGGTAGATCGGCAAGAAGAGCCATTCACCCGTGCGCCGACCGACTTCGGGGCTGGGACGAAAGACGGACTGCTCAAGCCAGCGATAAAAGAGGACGACAGCTAGCCACAAGAGAGGCCGCGTCCACTCACGCCTGGGATCCAGCACGACCGGTCCCAACGCGGCCAGCGAACAGACCGCCGTGAACAGCAACAACTGCAGCGTGAAGAAGCGTCGTGGCGCCGATGTTGTCACGTTAGGCAATCCGCCTCGGCTCTCAGAAAACGAACGGGATCAGCCGCTTCGTGCGCTTCATGTAGTCGCGGTACCCCTGCAGGTTGCGACCCAGCTCGTCCTCCTCGTAGTAGATGCGGATCAGCTGCGTCGTCCAGAAAACGAAGCAGATGAAGAAGAGGCTATAGAAACTCTGCAGGATGAGCGCGGCGCCCATCGTGAACATCATGACGCCCGCGTAGCCCGGATGCCTGATCACGCGCATAACGCCGGTGTCGACGAGCTCGTGACCGGGGCGCACCTCGACGTGGGTCGAGAAATGCTCGCCAATCGTCTTCACGCTCAGGTAGCGAAGCCATGTTCCCGTGATCGCCAACGTGATGCCAATGACCATCCACGGGATCGAGAGCGGCCTCGGATGCAACACAAACTCGATCGGTGGCAGCACGATGCTTCCCGCGAGGCTCGTCCAAATCGAATAAAACAGCCACTCGGCCTTGCGCGCGCCGTGTACCTCGCGCGGACAGAATACGCGCTGCTCGAACCACCGATATCCGAGCACCGTCGCGAGCCAGACGAGAGGCCGCAAGAGCTCTCTCGACATGCCGGCCGCGATTGGACCTAACGCGAGCGCGAGGCACACGACGGTCCACACCATCAGCTGCGGCGTGATCATGCGGTGGCGAGTTTCACCCATAGAGGTCTGAGGTCTGAGGTCTGAG
>Ga0187893_10006533_pt1 | contig 19866 bp, 12 predicted proteins | sample MA1701074metaG_FD_139574 | JGI IMG/M metagenome (GOLD analysis project Ga0187893, IMG submission 139574) | White microbial mat communities from a basaltic lava cave in the Kipuka Kanohina Cave System on the Island of Hawaii, USA - MA170107-4 metaG ...
AGGTCGATCCAGCCGTCGCCGTCGAAGTCGAGCGTCGCGGCGCCCAGCGACTTGCTCGTCGGATCGGCGACGCCGGCCTTGCGGCTGACGTCTTCGAAGCGGCCGCCACCGAGATTGCGGTACAGCGTCGACGCCGTGCCCGGGTACGACTCCGGGGTGCAGTACGACTTGGTGGCGCCGTCGAGCGTGCAGCGGAGGTCGGTCTCGGGTGTCCACTTCACGTAGTTGGCCACGAACAGATCGAGGCGGCCGTCGCGGTCGTAGTCGAACCACGCGGCGCTGGTGCCGAAATTGGTGTTGGTGATTCCGGCCGCCTTCGACACGTCCCGGAACTTTCCGCCGCCTTCGTTGTGAAAGAGGCGATCGCCATCGAGCGACGTCACATAGACATCGACGCGGCCGTCGTTGTCGTAATCGGCCGCGGCCACGCCGATGCCGTAGATAACGATGTCCAGGCCGCTTCCGGCGGTGATGTCCTGGAAGTTTGCGCCTTTGTTGTTCCGGTAAAGCGCGGGCACAGAACGCCGCGCGCTGGTTGCGCCGTAGCTGGCGGGCGCGTTGCGAGCGGAGGCGGACCAGTCGCGGCTGTTGACGAAGAACAGATCGCTCCAGCCATCACCATCAGCGTCGAAGAACGCGACGCCGGAGCCCATCGTTTCGGGGAGCCATTTGTTACCGGCACGGCCGCTGTTGTGTACGAAGCGGATCCCGGCGGCCGCGGAGACGTCGGTAAACGTGATGGCTGATGGCCTGGCGGCCTGATGGCCTGACGGCCTGGCGGCCTGGCTGTGCACGAGCATCACACTCGCCGCGCCCAGGATGAAGAGCGCGCGAATCACCGCCGGATTCCTGGCGGCGAAGGCAGCGCAACGCTCTCGTGCTCGTGGATTGGCTGACGCTCGTTGTTGTCTTCGGGTTTCAAGAGCCGAGGCTTCGCGGTTATCGCTTGCGCCGACTCGTCGACCTTGAATCGGAGGAACAACTTCTCGGCCAGTTCGGCGCGAGGCTCGTCGCCGAGTCCGCGTGCGGCAAGCATCGCGGTGTAATGCATCTGCACGTCTTCAGGATCGACCTGGCCAACACGATCGAGTACCGCCAACGCCTCGCGGTAGCGGCGATCGAGGAACAGGACCCGGGCCAGTTGGTTCAGCGCCACGCGGTCGCGCGGGTATTGTTGTGTGACGCGCTCGAGCGAGGCAATCGCCGCGGTGTAGTCACCGTCGGCCTTTTCGATCATCGCCTTGAAGAAATGAATGCGGGCGAGTGAGGAATTGCGAGCCAGCGCTTCCTCGATAAAGGGCCTGGCCGCTTCGGTCTCGCCCTCCTGGATCAGCGCCCGGGCGACGTTGAGCCAGCCATCGGCGTACCCGGGCTCTGCTTTCGTCACCTGCGTAAACGCGTATTCGGCGCCCTTCAGATCACCTTGGAGCAGCAAGCCGATGCCCCAGTCATTCCAACGCTCACGGCTTTGCTGATCGACGACCTTCCGCCACTGTGATGGCGGCAGGGCGCGCCCGACCTGAAGCGACGCCGTTGCCGACGCCAGCGTGATGATCGGCAGATCGGGAATGCGATCTTTGATCTGTCCCGACACATTCGCCGGAATGTTGGCCGGCGCGAACGAGAAGCGCCGATCGTCGAAGGCCTTGCCCACGGCGGCGGGGTCCTGTCCGGGAAGTGGCTGACCGGCGTAGGCAAACTGCGTATAGGAGTGCGCGAACTTCCGGTACTGCAGCCGGGCGGTGAACGTGAGCGGGCCGCGCGCGTCGTTGGGAATTTTCACGCGGTAGTGCGCCACATCCGCGGCGCCGGGCGGGATCAGCCGGGCGTAGAGCAGACTGCGCGATTGCCACGCGTTGCGCTTGTCGATCGCGTTGCCGTGCGCATCGAGCTGATACGAACGATAGAAGTGCGCGCCGGGCTCCACCGGTCCGCGCCCCTCGTCGGCCACTTGGCCGCTCCAGAACACGGTGCGGCCGTCGGCGTCGCGGCCGATGACTTCGAGCCACACATCGAACGCGTCCACGGTGCCGCCGGGGAAGAAATGTCCGATCTTCCGCGTGCGGACGACCACGTCCAGCCGCACCGTTGACCCGGGCGCGAGCACCGGCGCCGCGCGATCGAGCGGCGCGGCCAGCTCGCCGACTTCGCGGATCATCACCGGCGGATTCGTCTCGGCCTCTTCGCCCACGGCGAACCCGGACATCGCCTGCACCGCTTCGCCAGAACGGCGGATCATCGGCACGTGTTCCGTGCGTTCATCGATCGGCGAGACCGCGAAGATGTCGACGGACACGAAGCCCGAGGTCAGGAAGTCGGTGGTCACTTTCATCTGCTCGGTATCGTGATTCACAAATGGCAGCGCGGTGTTGGCAGCCGGGAAGCGATGCGAATGCACTGTTCCGTCCGCATGCCGGCCGGCGTCGGTCGACGGCACCCGGGGCATGTGGCAGTCAACGCACGTCGATGGCTTGTCGGGGTAGTAGAACGACCGGGCGCCCTGACCAGACACGCCGCTGGCCTGCCAGTTGTCGTAGTCGTTGAAGCCGCGGAACCAGCGGTAGTCGTTCACCGGCACGTCGAGGTGCACCTTGTGGCAGGTGGCGCAGAACTCGGCCGAGTCGAGCCGCATGAACGGCTTCATGAACGTGCGCCGGTGCGGCTCGGGATCGAGGAAGGTCAGCAGGCGATCCACCGCGCGGATCACCGGCTGGCGGCTCGAGGCCAGGTGGTGCAGCGGCGGGTAGCCGATCGTGAAGCCGCCATTGCCCATCGAGCTGTCGACGCGCGTGATCGCATGGCAGGACGTGCACGCCAGCCCGGCCTGGGCCTCCGGCGTATCGATCTGATCGATGATCGGCTTGTCGAAGCGGCCGTTGAAGAACACCGCGTGATCGTGACACCCCGCGCACCACTTGCTCGGTTGCGTGCCGACTACCGACTGCATGTACTCGATCGACTTCCGGTAGAACTGGTTGTTGAACGACCCGAAGTGATGCGCCGAACTATTCCACTGGTCGTAGATGTCCTTGTGGCATTCGGCGCAACGCTCGGAGTCCATGAAGAAGTCCGACGGGATCGTGCCGCCGACATTGGTCTGAGCGGATGACGGAAAGAACGGCGAGCGCTCACCGCCGCCCTCTTGATGCATCGACAGCGGCGCCATGGGCGGGTTGACGATGCGGTCGTCGGGATTGGGGCGCGCCGCGGTCCACATCGCCATGGTTACCGGAAGCAGGATGAGCAGCGCCGTCGCCGTTTGATAGGCGACGCCGAAGCGGCGTCCGGCCACACTGCCGCGCTGCGCCAGCTGCCACGCCAGGGGAACCCACGCCGCCACGGCCACCGCCGCCGCCGCGATGTGCGCGATCAACATCCACCGGAATTCGAGAAGATTGCCGCGCCTGATGAGCTCAACGGCAAAGAGACCGGCAATGGTCAATGCGGCCGCGGCGATGCGGACCGGCCAGCGGGCCCTGAGCTCGCGGTCGCGCAGAAATATCGCGAGCGCCGCGACCCAGACCGCCGCGCCCAGCACGACGTGGGCGAGCACGTTGGCCATGTAGATCACGGTCGGCGAGGCAGCGCCCGCCAGGTAGGCGGTATTGACCAGCAGCAGCACCGCGGCGATGCCGCCAAACGTCTTGAGCGTCACACGTATCTCCGAGTTTGCCGCCGAGTGTCCCACAAACTGTAGGATCCTTCCACACGCATGCCCGCGATTCGTCCCCTCACGTTGACGCTCCTTCCGTTGCTCGCCCTCACGTCGTTTTCCGCGTGCCGCCCCGAGCCGCGTCAGGCGATCACACCGGCACTCGTCGAGCAAAACAACCGCGCCGTCGGGTTGATGGGGCAGTTCGATTTCAGCGGCGCCGTCGACGCGTTTACGGCAATCCAGGCCGCTACGCCCGGCTGGCCGGGCGCTCGGCTCAACCTCGCCATCGCGTTGATGAACCGCCAGGGCTCTGGCGATGACGCGCGTGCCGAAGCGCTGTTGCGCGAGGTGCTCGACACACCCGAGGTCGGCCGGCGCGCGCGTTACACGCTCGGCCTGCTCCTGATGCACGCTGGGCGGGAAGCCGAGGCGCTGCCGCTCTTGTCTGCCGTCGCGAACGATGCCGGCTCCGACGCCTTTGCCGCGTATTTCGTCGGCCAGCTTCGACTCGGGGAGGCGCCGGCCGAGGCGCTCGATTGGTATCGTCGTGCGGCGGCGCTGCAGCCGCTGCTCCGCAGCGCGCACTACGGCGCGTTCCTCGCGTCGCGCCGCCTCAATCGCGACGAAGAAGCGGCGGCGATGCTGGCGCGGTTCCAGTCGCTCGAGCGCAACCCGCAGGCGGTGATCGCCGAATTCAAGTACACGCGCATGGGCCCGTTGTCGGAAGCGATCACGGTGGATCTTCCGGCCACTCCAGCGGCGCTCCCCACTGGCGCGCGCTTCGCGTCGCCGACGCCGCTCGTGGACGAAAGCGGGATTGCCTGGCGTCGCGGCGGGCCGCCGCGATCGATCACCGTGGCCGATCTCGATGGCGACGAGGGGCTCGATCTGTTTATCGCCGGCGCGCTCGTGGGTGCTCAGCCCAATGCCGTGATCGCGCGTCGTGGTTCGCGTTACGTCCTCGATCTGTCGCATCCGCTCGCACGCGTCGCCGACGTGCGCGCCGCCCTCTGGGGTGATCTCGATGACGACGGGCTCGTCGACGTGGTGTTGTGCCGTCCGGCGGGCGGGACGCAGCTGTGGCGGCAGTCGCCAGCGGGGCGCTGGACCGACGTCACGGCGGCCGCCGGCGCGCGGCTCGCTCGCTCCGACATCGTCGATGGCGCGGTCTTCGATGCCGATCACGACGGCGACCTCGACGTGTGGCTGGTCAACGCCGCAGGTCCCAACGAGCTGCTGAACAACGATGGCGGCGGCCGCTTCCGAGCGATCGGTCGCACCGCCGGTGTCGCCGGTGACGGCCGGCCTTCGCGCGGCCTGGCGGTTGCCGACCTCGACAACGATCGTGATGCCGATGTGATCGTGATCAAGGACACACCGCCGCACGACGTCTTTCTGAACGGACGCGTGTGGGAGTATCGCCGCGATGACGGCGCAGCCGCACTGGCGTCGGCGCCGCTCTCGGCGCTCGTCGCCGGAGACTTCGACGCCGACGGCAACGCAGAAATCTACGCCGCCGGTGAACGCGGTATCGAGCAGTGGCGGCGAGATGCCACAGGCACCTGGCGCGCCGCACCATACGCACCCCATGCACCTAATGCACCCAATGCACCTGTTTCCCGATTAGCGCTTGCCGACACTGACGGCGACGGCGCGTTGGAATTACTCACTGCCGCGCCCGCAGGCGCCGATGCGGCCCTGGGCTGGGCGACCGTGCACCTCGACGCGGCGCGCGGACCATCGGTGATCGGCGTGCAGGACAGTGGCGTGCCGGTGGTGTGGCATCCGGGTCCGGGACGTCACGGTTTTCTCGGCGTTCGACTAACCGGACGAGATCCCAATAGCGATCAACGCCGCTCGAACATTTCGGGCATTGGCGCGCGGGTGGCGGTTCGCACGGCGTCTCGATGGACCGCCTTCGAGACGACGCGATTCGAGTCGGGTCCCGGGCAGAGCCTGCAGCCCATGTCGGTTGGTCTGGGCGGGGCGCCGCGCGCCGACTTCGTGGCGATCACGTGGTCCGACGGTGTGTTCCAGACGGAGATCGCGCTGCAGTCGGGCACGCTGCACCGCATCGCGGAGACACAGCGTCAGTTGTCGAGTTGTCCCGTGCTGTTCGCGTGGGATGGCAGCCGCTTCCGGTTCGTCACCGACGTGCTCGGGGTCGGCGGCATCGGCTTCTTCGAGCGGCCGGGCGTGTACTCTGCTCCCTACCCGCAGGAGAACGTGTTGCTTCCCGCCGGCGTTGCTGAACCACTAGACGGCGCCTATCGCTTCAAGCTCGCCGAACCCATGGAGGAGGTCACCTACCTCGATCGCGCGTCGCTGGTCGCCTATGATCTGCCTCCCGGGTGGCGGATGGCCCTCGACGAGCGCAAAGCGATCCTCGGCGCGCCGCCGACTGGCGCGCCGCTCTTCTACCGTGAAGAACGACTGCCTGTTAATGCTGTCGACGAGGCGGGAGCGGATGTCACGGCGAGGATCGCCGCGGCGGATCGGGTAGCGGTTGGACCGGCACACGTCGATCCGAGGTTCATCGGCCTCGCGCGTTCGTTCGCGGTTACGTTGACGTTCGATCGCGCGATCGATCACGGCCCCGGCCGGCCCGTGCTGCTCGCCGACGGATGGGTGGAGTACCCGTACGCGCAAACCGTTTTCGCCGCGTGGCAAGCGGGCGCCGTGTATGACCCGCCCACCCTCGAGGCTCGCGACCGTGACGGCCGCTGGCACGTGGTGGCGCCGCAGTTTGGCTATCCCGCCGGTATGCCGAGGCAGATGGCGCTGCCGCTGCCGCCGCTGCCGCCGGGGACCACGGCTCTGCGGCTCCGGACCTCACAGGAGATTTACTGGGATCGCATCTCCGTCGTGTATGCGGAAAAGTTGCCCGACGCCCGGCGGCAGGTGCTGCCGATGCGCGCGGCGAGGCTCGAATCCGACGGCTTTGCGAAGCGGACGACCGGGCCGCAGCGCGCGCCGCACTACGATGATCGCGCGCGCTTGCCGCTCGACGACACGCGCCATCAGCGCGGGTGGTACACCGAGTTTGGGCCTGTCGATCCGCTCGTGTCCGACGAGGATCACGCGGTGGCGATCTTCGGTCCGGGCGAGGCCGTGGTGCTCGACTTCGACGCGCCCCCGGCCGCCGTGCGAGATGGTTGGTCGCGCCACTTGGTTCTCGAGCTTCGCGGCTGGTGCAAGGACATGGATCTCTACACGCTCGACGGCGACACCATCGAGCCGCTTCCCGGAAGAAACACCGCCGCTCGCGCGCGCCTGCACCCGCGCTTCAACACCCGCTACGCGTCGGGCTTCTGATGGATGATTGGGGTCAGACCCCGAAATTCGCCCTGTCGCTGATTCGCCCTGTCGCTGAGGGCGAATTTCGGGGTCTGACCCCAATCATCCATCAGAAGCCCGACTTAGCAATTTGAACCCGGGACGCTTTCGCTATAGGGTGATGGCCGCACGCAGCGACCGGGAGGCCGCCATGGCCAATAAGCCGTTTCTACTCAGTCTCGTATTCATGGTCAGCTCGTTACCTGCCGCCACGCCAGCGCAGGATGTGAAGGCTGTTCTGCAGACCGTGGCAAAAAACATCGGCGCCGAGAACCTGCGGTGCGTCACCTACACCGGTCGCGGCTATGTCGGCAGCGTCGGTCAGAACTACACGCCGAGGGAGGATTGGCCGCGCGTCGAACTCGCCACCTACACCAGGACCATCAACTTCGACGCCAGATCGGCGAGAGAGGAACAGGTGCGGCGGCAGGGCACGTTCCCGGCACGCGGCGGCGGAGGCATGCCCATCCAGGGAGAAGTGCGACAGATCAACCTGGTCAGCGGCGACCACGCGTGGACTCTCCAGGGCGCCAACGTCGTTCCACAGCCGGCAGCCGCCGCCCAACGCCAGCTCGATCTCTGGCTCACGCCGCACGGCTTCGTCAAAGCGGCGATGGCCGCGGCCAACCCGGTGATGCTGACACGGATGGAAGGTGGCGAGGCCGGCGCCGGCAAGCGGCGCGTCACGATGATCTCGATCACCCTCGGCAGGAACCGGGTCAATGCCACGATCAGCCCCGAGAACACGATCGAACGCGTGCAGACCTGGGTCGCCAATCCGGTAATCGGCGACATGTATTACGAGACGGTCTACAGCAACTACAAGGACTTTGGATCGCTTAAATTCCCCACGCGGTTTCATCATCACGACGATTGGGACGACACGGCGAGCGGTAATCCAGTGGTCCGAGGCGGCCATCACGGATTTGATATGACCGTGACCGACGTCCAGGCGAACGCATGTGGAGAAGCGATCGCCGCCCCGGACGCCGTGCAGAAGGCGACGATCGCGCCCGTCCGCGTCGAATCACGGAAACTGGCCGACGGCGTTTACCTGGTGGCCGGCGGCTCACACCATAGCGTGGCCGTCGAGTTCCGCGATTTCGTGGCCGTCGTCGAGGCGCCACTCAACGAAGAGCGTTCGCTCGCCGTCATTGCGGAGGTCAGAAAACTCGCGCCCGGTAAAACAATCGACTACGTGGTGAATACGCATCACCACTTCGATCATTCCGGCGGCCTTCGCGCCTACGTGCACGAGGAAGGGTCGGCGATCATCACCCATCTCGGCAACCGCGACTTTTATGGCCAGGAAGTGTTTTCACTCAAAGCGCAGCGCACGCTGCAGCCCGACAGGCTGTCGCTGTATCCGCCGGAGGAAGCCGCGGAGGGCTACCGCTTCGAGACCGTGGTCGAGAAGTACGCATTGAGCGACGGCGCCAGGACGATGACGGTTCATCACATGCAGGGGCTCAATCATGTGGAGGGGATGTTGATGGCGTACTTGCCCCAGGAAAAGATCGTGATCCAAGCGGACATGTACGCCGCGCCTCCCGCGGGCGCGCCACCACCGCCGCCGACCGCCGCTGCCAAGACGTTCTTGACGAACCTGCGCCGCTTGAAGCTCGATGTCTCAACGATTGTCCCGATTCATGGGCCTGTCGTGTCGTGGACCGACTTCCTGAATCACATGGGCACGAAATGAATGGATAGACGGAGCGCTCTGAAATCAGGCGGCGCGGCCATCATTGGCCTCGGTCTGACGGGTTGCCGGACTCTGGGCGGAGCGAATGCTCGAACCGCGCGACCACTGCGGCGTCTCGAGCTGCCACCCGTCCTCGCTTCCTGGGATCGCATCATTCGGACGACCGTAGGCTTGCGGCCCCATCGGCCGGCGGGCTTCAACGTCAGCGCCGGAAAGCTGGATGACAAAACGGTTGTCCACAATTACGGCCACGGCGGCGCAGGCCACTCGCTGGGCTGGGGATGCGGATTGCTGGCCGCGGAGCTCGCGTTGGAACAGCCCGCTCGACGAGCCGCGGTGATTGGCTGCGGCACCGTCGGCTTGACCACGGCGCGGCAGCTGCAGCGCCGCGGATTCGACGTGACGATTTACACGATGGCCGTGCCTCCCGACACGACGTCGAACATGGCGCTGGCCGCGTTCACGCCGACCTCCGGCCTGATTTCGATGGAGACGACATCGGCGTTCGATCTGCAATTCAGGCGCGCGATCGAGGTGTCGTATCGCCAGCTGCAACTGCTCGCCGGGCGCGACTACGGCGTGTCGTGGATCGACGGCTTCAACACGACGGATTCGCCCAGCGCCGGCGGCCGCGACACCAATCCGAATGCCGGCGGAGCAGGCGCGAACTTCCGGGGCTCGGACATGAGCGCGCTGATTCCAACCGGCATCGACGAGAATATCGGGCGCCTCGTCCTCGGTCCCGGCGAGCATCCGTTTCCGTCGCGCTATGCGATCTGGCATCGGCGGATGCGCATCGAGCCCGCGATTTATCTCGATGCGCTCGTTCGAGACTTCCTGATGTTCGGCGGGCGTCTCGTGATTCGCGCCTTCGCCACGCCGCGCGATCTCGTTGCGCTGAACGAAGGCGTGATCCTCAACTGCACCGGCCTGGGTGCGAAGACACTGTTCGGCGATGACACGATGTTCCCGGTCAAGGGTCAGTTGACGGTGCTGGTCCCACAGCCGGAGGTGACCTATTCCTGCCGGGCCATGCCGCGGAGCGACGGTATCGCGCTCGGCACAACCCAGGAACGAAATGTGGCCACCATGGAACCCAACCCCGAAGCGCAACAGCGCATCGTCGATGCGTGCATCAAGTTCTATAGCGCGATGCGGCCGATCGCTCGCGGCACCTCGCTGGCGCGGCTCGATCTCCCGCGCGACGTTCCTCCGGTCGAGAGTTTCTTCGGCTTGGAGTCGTAGCTGGCTTTACGCCGCGAGGAACTCTGCGAACATCTCGTCCACGGTCACGCGGCGGGTGGTCATGCCGTCGCGCCAGGCACCCTCGCAAAACACGTCCAGCGCGTGCCGATTGGCCTCGAGGCCGTGCGCGTGGTAACGCGCGCCCATCTCGCGTTCGGTTTGTTCGATCTCCTCGATCAGCCACGGCGATCCGTAAGGGTAGAGCCGCTGGCTGGCGTGGTAGATCTCGTCCGCGCGTTGGAAGGCATCAACGATGCGCTTGCCCGTCCACGAGTGCCGTTCCCAGACGGCGCGCCGGATAAGCACGACGTGCTGCGGCGGGTAGCAGCGCGTGTCCTTGAAGTATTTTTGCTCGACGCCCTTGTAGTCAGGGATGAGGCGCGCTACAGGTCCGCCGGTGCCGTGGTATTTCGCCGGCGGAAGCGGTGTGAAGATGGCTTCGATTTCTTTCGTCAGAAGCAGATCGGTCAGCGAGCGCCCTTGGGGTGCGAGCGTCACATGTGACGGCAGCGTGCCGACGATATTGACGCCGGCGGCTGAATCGGCAGCGCCTACGACCCAGGAGATCTTCGCCGGATCCTGCCCGAAGTAACGCACCAGGTGCCGGTACCAGACCGCGCCGCTCGCGGCCCAGTTGTAGATACCCAACCGCCGGCCGTTGAGCGTCCGTGGCGTCAGCGTCGATCCCTTCGCGACGTAGATATCGCGCGCGGTGAAGTTGCGAAGCGGAAAGACGGGAATCGCGACCAACGATCGATCTCCGGCGGCGATCCGCATCACGTGCTGGGCGAGCGAGCTCTCGCCGCCGTCCACGGACGGATCCTGCGTGGCTCGGCGAAGCATTTCGTTCCGATCTCCCCTGATCCAGCGGAGCGTCATACCGTCAGGGCTGACATCGCCGGTCGCAATCGGCATGAAGCGGACGTAGTCCGCGCACGTGAGCGTGATCACAGGTGCCGCAGTTGCCGTCTGGGCGGCGCCAAGCGAATGCACGCCGAGCGGAACACCCGCCAGGCCACCCGCAACACGTAACAACGAACGACGCGACAGGGCAGTCATGTCTTCCTCACTTTCGGCGAATGTCCACAGTCCGATCGACTTCGAAGGGGCCGAATCGCTCGCTGCTGCCGTCGGCCCACCGAACGGTAATCGACTCGACTTTCGTCACCTCGCCGAGGCCGACGTGGACCCGCGGGTCGTTGGCCGCGAGATAACTGTAGCCGGTGCGCACATCGCGGCGGATTGTCCGTCCACCCGCGATGATCGACAGCGTGGCGCCGATGGCGTCGCGTCCGCTGCGCTCGAGCACGCGCAGCAGCAGCCAGTGTCCGCGCTTCGGGGCGACGTTGCGGAGCAGGTACGGCGCCGCATCGCGATTTGCCACCACGATGTCGACGCCGCCGTCGTTGTCCACATCGCCGAACGCCGCTGCCCGGCTGGTGGCGATGAGCGGCTGCGAGGTGCCGCCGCGCGGCGTCACCTCCTCGAAGCGGCCGCCGGCGACGCCGCGAAAGAGGAGATTTGGCTCCGCATAGGGATCGGCCGCGAGCGTCTCCGCCTGCAGCCCGACCCGGCCGTTGGCTTCATACAAGTCGACGCGCCCGTCGTTGTCGAAATCGGTAAACGCCACGCCGAAGCGCGTGAACCGGCGGCTCGCGATCCGCAGGCCGACGTTCGCCGTATCGTCGACGAAGAATTTTCCAGAGTTACGGAAGAATGAATCCGACTCCGTATCGAGATTCACCACGATCAGGTCGTTGTCGCCGTCCTCGTCTACGTCGGCGGCGTGCACCCCCATGCCGGCCTTGGGCGCGCCGTCCTGGTCGATCGCCACGCCCGACATCAACGCCGATTCCGCAAAGCGACCGTTGCCGGCATTCATCCACAGATGGTTGGGCGTGGCGTCGTTGGCGACGAACACGTCGACCCGGCCGTCGCCATTCACGTCATCGGCAATCACTCCGAGACCGTTGCCCACCGCGCCGGCGATACCCGACGATCTCGAGATGTCGGTAAACGACCCGTTGCCGTTGTTGCGAAACAGCAGAGCGCTGGCCGGCGCATCGTAGTTTCTCGGGCTGCAGTAATCGATGATGCCGGTCAGGCTGTAACATTCGCGCTCAACCTCGAGGCGCCAATCGAGATACCGCGTCACGAACAAATCCAGCCGTCCGTCGGCGTCGATGTCAGCGAACGTGGCGCTCGTGCTCCAACCCGATCCGGCCACGCCGGCGCTCCGCGTGACGTCGGTGAAGTGGCCGCGTCCGTCGTTCTGCAACAGCACGTTCGCGCCGAGAGCCGTGACATACAAGTCGACGTCACCGTCGTTGTCGTAGTCGCCGGTGGCGATCCCCATGCCGTAACCGGCCACGTCGGCGATGCCGCTCGGGTTGGACACATCCTCGAACGTGCCGTCGCCGCGGTTGCGGTACAGCCGATGGCCCGCCGGAGTGCCGGGCGATCCAAACATCCCGCTCTGGACGAAGAAGATGTCGAGGAATCCGTCGCCGTCCATGTCGAACAGCGCCGCACCGCCACCCATGATTTCGGGCAACAGGTAGCGCTTGTCGTGGCCTGATCGATGCTCGAAGCTGATGCCGCTGGCCGCGGCGACATTTTCGAACCAGGCAGGCCCACCGGTTGCGGCGGGAGTCGCTGGAGCCGGAGCGTTGCCCGGCGGTGCGCCGCACGCCGCCGCTGACAGCAGCAACACTGCGAAGTGTTTCCTCATCGGCGTGCCGCCCTGGCCGCCGTCAGGATGCGTTCGCGTGCCGCTGGCAGTCGCGGGTTCGCGGGCTCCGCCTGCCGGGCGCGCTCGAGCGCGACCTCGGCCGCGTTCCAGTTTCCGGTGGCGGCAAACGTGTCGGCCACGCCGATCAGCGCGTCACCCAGCAGCGGATTTTTCGACAAGGCCGCTTCGAAGCGTGCGCGTGCATCGAGATACCGCGCCTGCTGGCCGAGGATCATGCCCATCCACACGTGCGGCATCGGGTCGCGCGGATCGGCGGCGGCGGCCGCATCGAACAGCGCCTCGGCCTCGCGCGTCAGGCCCTGTTGCCAGTGCACCATGCCGCGCAGTTTGGCGGCATCGGCGCTCGCCGGCCGCAGCGCCAGTGCCCGCGATGCGTACTCCGCGGCGCTATCGAGGTTGCCGGCGAACAAGTAGCCGCTGGCCAGATGCATCGTGGCGTCGAATTGCGACGGGTCTGCGGCGATCACCGGATCGAGGATCGCAGCCGCCTGATCGACTTTTCCTGCGGCCGCGTACATGCCGCCCAGATAGACGCGCAGCGCCTTGTCGTCAGGACGCAGCTTGATCAACTGAGTCAGCAGCGCGATGGACTCGTCGAACTTTCGCTCGAGCCCGAGTTGAGTGGCTTCTTTCAGCATCGCGGCAAAGCCACGGCGATACTGGCCGACCTCGTCGGACCATGGATCGCGCCACGCCGGTTGGCCCGTCGATCCAACAATCAGCGCGAACTGTGCGTCGGTGTCGCGGCCGAGTCTGCGATACGCGGTTCCCAGCAGCTGCATCGCGTAGCGATCGCCCGGAGTCGCGGCCAGCAGTTTCTCGAGCGCAGCGGCCGCTTCAGTGTTCTCGCCTTTCGACAAGTGCACCAGTGCCAGCCCCGTGTGGCCCGCCGGATCAGCGGGTGCAAGACGAGCGGCGGATTGAAATGCGGCTTGCGCCTTCGCCGCATCGCCGCGATCGAGGAGCCAGAGTCCCTGACGCCACCGCGCCGGCGCATAGTCGGACGCGCGTGCGATCACCTGTTCGATATCCGCGAGCGCCGCGTCGTGTTCGCCACGGCGTGCTCGCAACACTGCCTGCCGGTAGCGCCAGCGCGGCTCCGTCTCGTCGAGCCGCACGGCCCTCTGGTAGTTTTCCGCCGCCTGGACGAGCAAGCCGTTGGCCTCGAGGCCCATCGCCAGCCGTCCCCATCGCGCGGCATCGGATCGGCCTGCGTTGACGGCCGCCGTCAACTCGTCGAGCAGTGTTCGGACGGCAGGGTCGAGCTGGCCAAACGTGGCGGGATCGGCTGGCGCCGGACCACGCTCGCAACCGACGCCGCTCAGACCGCCGATGATGAGTACGACCACCACCGACGCTCGGGTCATCACCGCGACCAGTTTACGGCATCACCGCGCGTCACGGCTGAGCGTGTAGTTCATGATCGAGGCGTGCGGTCCGCCTTTCACGCGCTCGAGATCGTAGGTGTCGCCGCCCGGACCGCTCGATGCGGCCTGCGCGCGCGCAATCGTCGCGTGGTCATCCTCGTCGAGTGCGAGCGCGCCAGCCGCCAGGGCCTGGTCCAGGTGTCGCGCATGTCGCGCGCCGAGGATGATGCCCGCAACTTCGGGCTGATCGAGCACCCAGCGCATGGCCACCGCGCCGATACCGACAGTGTGGCGCGACGCCACGGCGCTCAGCGCCGACAGGATCGATTGAAAGCGATCCCAGCCGCCGCACTCGTCGATGATCAGCCGGTATTTCACGAGCGATCGGTTCTCGAGCGGCGGCGCTGGAGCCGGCTGCCCGAGGTAGCGCTCTGAAAGAAACCCGCCGGCCAGCGTGCCGTAACAGAGCAGGCCGATGCCGTCGCGCGCACAGCGTTCCGCCATGCCGTGCGCCGGTCGCCGATCGAGCACGGAGTATTGCACCTGATGCGAGACCACCGGTACGCCTGCCGCGAGGATGTCTCCCAGCCGTGGCTGGTCGAAGTTGGTCAGTCCCAGGCAGCGGATCTTGCCGGCGCGCCGAAGATCGTCGAGCCAGCCGGCCGCGTCCACGACCCCGCGGACGTCGTAGTCCCACCAGTGCAACTGCACCAGATCGAGCCGTTCCACGCCAAGCCGCGCCAGCGAGCGATCGACGCCGCGCACCACGTCGGCGCGACCGTGAGTCGGCAGCCGATCGAGATCCGGCACGTACTTGGTGTGGACCTGCACCGGCACGGCGCCACCCGATTGCCGGCGCCGCTTCAGCCACCCGCCGATCAAGGCTTCCACTCCGGTGTAGATGTCGGCGCAGTCGAAGGTCGTGATGCCCGCGTCGGCAAACCGATCCATGTCGGCCATCGCGGCTGCCGCATCGACCGGACCGTGACCGCCGGCGAGCTGCCACCCGCCCTTCAGCACGCGCGACACCGTGTAGCCGGGTGCGAGCGTGGCGCGAGGCACCGCCACGATCATCCTGGCGGCAGCGGCACCACCGTCACGTCGCCGTGGCGGAACGTGCGCCTGCCAATGCGCGTGATGCGGAACCGTCCGCCGCAGTTGGGATCCGGACACGCGATGTCGCTATCGGTGGTCATCCAGTCATTCGGGTGCGTGACACGTTGCTTCGCGGGAAGGAGAGGCAGCAGCGCCGCGAGCGCGTAGATCGAGAACGATTGCCCCGCGGGCAGGGAGAGACTCTCTCCGTGCAACTCCAACCTGTCGCCCGCGCGGTGGCCGCACACCATCGGTCGATCGGTGGCCACCACCTCAACGCGCAGATCGTAGAGCTCGAAGGTGTCGTCTCGTGCGCTCATGCGGCTCCTCGCGAGAGTTACTATAGCCGTGCTCACGTTGCGTCATGGCGACACCGAAGCCGCTCGACCTCCTGATCGGGTTCGTCACCAATTTCTTCGACACGCTCGGCATCGGCTCCTTCGCGCCCACCACCGCGGTGTTCCGGCTCTTCCGGCTGGTGAACGACGAGCTGATCCCGGGCACGCTGATCGTCGGCCACGCGCTGCCGGTGCTGCTGCAAGCCATCCTGTTCATCACCGTCGTCGACGTCGATCTCCGGCAACTGACGCTGCTGATCATCGTCTGCGTGATTGGCGGCTGGCTTGGTGCGGGGATCGTGGCCTCCCTGTCGCGTCGGGCGGTGCAGCTCGCGATGGGCGCTGCGCTGTTCGCCGCCGCCGTGTTGATGCTGGTCGGCATGCTCGGTCTGTTCCCGGCGGGCGGCACCGCGCGTGCCTTCACCCCGCCGGCGTTCGCCCTCGCGCTGGTGGTCAACTTCGTGCTCGGCGCGCTGCTGACGATCGGCATTGGCAACTACGCACCCAGTCTCATCGTCTTCAGTCTTCTGGGGATGGATCCGAGAGCGGCGTTTCCGATCATGATGGGGTCGGGTGCCAGCGTCGCACTGATTGCCGGCGTCCGGTTCGCGCGCGCGGGCCGCTTTCACCGGCGAGCGGCGCTGGGGCTGGCTGCTGGAGGGATTCCGGGCGTAATCGTGGCCGTGTGGATTGTCACATCGCTCCCGCTCGAAGCGCTGCGATGGATCGTCCTGGTCGTCGTTGCCTACGCGGCGGCCACGCTGCTCCGAGCCGGAGCGCGCGGCGGCTAACGCTCGCCGCGAGACGATGGCGTGCTGTCTTCGACGCCGCCGTCGATCACGAGGGCCACGCCCGCGAAGGCGACGGCGATGCCCAGCCCGATCAGGATCTTGTTCCGTGTGCGCATGCCGCTCTGCGCCAGAGTGCCCGGCGCTTGCTCGGCCTTGCGCGCCTTGGAATCTGCACGAAGCTGACGAATGATGATCCGCTGGCCCGATTGGACGAGCGTTTCACCAGCCATCGCGACGGATGCGTGGCCCATCGAGATCATCAGCGCCAACACGAGCGACCGCCTCATCGATCCTCCTCGAATCCTCAACGGTCTAGAACGACAGCGTTCCGGTCAGCCGCAGCAGGCGTGCCTGCAGGAATGAGCTCGGACGCTGCCAGGCCGGGCCGAAGGCGTTGATGTATCCCTGAATGGAACTCGAGTTCAACGCGTTGTAGACGTCGAGGCTCGCGATCAGGCGAGCCCACCCGGAGACAATCGTCTTATTGAACGCGACGTCGAGCTGATTGAAGCGATCGCCGAACACCGAGTTCGGGGTGTACAGCGGCACGGTCACCGATGCCGCGGTGTGCGGCTGCGTCCGCGCCGGGTTGACGAAGCGGATCTGCGCACGCGGCACGGCGAGGTTGGCGTCGATCACTCCGCCGCGGGTGTTGCGGTAGACGAAGCTCGTACTGAAGCCGGCCTTCAACGGGATACTGCCGCGCAATCTGAAGTCGAGCTGATCCTGCCAGGACGTGACGATCCGGCAATTCGGCCCTCCGGGAAGCTGGGCGCCGGTAATGCCGGCCGGCTGATTCGGAATGTCAACCGTGTAGCAGTGATCGTCCACGTTCCGTCCGATGTCCAGCCCGCCGCCAACCCGAATGCCTTTCGGCAGGCGGCCGGCCGCGTTCAGCGTGAACCCATCCCAATAGCGTTGCTGCTTGCCGAACTCGGCGCTGTTGGTCACGCGCAACTGGCCCTGGCCGAAGAACTGCGGTTTGATGTCGTAGAAGCCGCAGAGCTGCTGTCCGCCGCCTCCGGGCAGCCGGCTATCGACGGGCGTCGTGATGCAGAATTCGTCGTAGTCGCCGGGACCGACGAGCGTGTTCTCGGTGACCTGGAACTCGCCGTCCCAGTTGCGGTTGTATCCGAACGCCACCGACAAGCCCTCGAACAGCTCGTGTTGGATCTCGCTGTTGAAATCCCACAGATAGTCGCGATTGTTCTTCGTCACCGATTCGTCGAAGATTGTCGCGCTCGGGATGAATCGTCCGAAGTTGATGTTCGAGATCGCCTCACACTCGCCGTTGGGTGCGAAGTTGGCGAGATTGCAGTCGGGAATGAAGTTGCCGTTGGTGTCGTTCCAGACGCGATTGGCGTTGTTGATCGACGAGCTGAAAGGGTGGAAGCGGCGAGTCAGGTCGCTGCGGCTCAACTGGTTGTAGCGGCCCATCGACACTCTGACGGCAGTGCGGCCGTTCCCGAACACATCGAGCGCCGCGCCGACACGCGGATTGAAGTCCGACCACTCGGGCACACCCTTGAGCTCGTCCACGTGGCGCGCGGGCACGAACGGCCCGGCCGGCAGGTCCGCTTCCGGGAACCCGTTGGTGACGTAATCCCACCGCAAGCCCAGGTTCATGGTGACGCGTTTGAGATGCCAGGAATCCTGTACGAACACGCCGATCTCGTGGTTCTGGCGTTCCTGCTGGTAAAACGGCTGCGCGAGGTACTGGATCGCGGCCGGCCGGCCATTCAGGAAATCGTAGTTGAGGCCATCGGTGTGGTTGAAGCTGCGCGACTCATCGTTGAAGGCCTGCTCGTCGCTGATGCCCACCTTCAGGTTGTGGCTGCCGGTCACGTAGGTCATCGAGAAGCGCTGGGCGCTGCGGCCGGTCCGCGCAATCGGTGCGGTCAGGTTCAGCGTGGCGCCGTAGCGGAAGTTGGTGCTGCGCTCGAGGATCGAACGGTCGTCGCGCGTGACTCCGGTCATGGCGAAATTGACCCAGTTGGCCACCTGCCACGACGCGCCGGCTTCGAGCAGCAACTTGCTGGTGACGGGCGCCGTCCAGGTTCCCTGGACCACACCGGACGGCCAGAAGTCCCAGCCGCGTTCCGATTCGATGGAGTTCGCGCCGGTGAACGGACCCGTCGTGCAGCGGCAATTCTTCTGGATGTCGCCGAAGAACCCGAACTTGTTCTTCTCGGTCGCCTGCCACGTGGCCCGCAAGGCATGCGTCCTGAACCAGTCGAACGCCGCCGCCGGACGGGACAAGTCCGGTTCGTAGGCAATCGTCGCCGTTCCCGGTACGCCCGATCGTCCCTGGAGCCGATTGAAGTAGGCGCCGGGCTGATTGACGCGCGAGCCCCAGCGGCCAATCGCGGCGAAGAACCAGATCTTGTCTTGCATGATCGGGCCGCCGAGTTGCGCGCCGATCCGGTAGATCTTCTGCACTTCCGCGGCGCTGTTGATGTTGAACGCCCGAATCTCGTCGGTCAGATTGCTGCCGTGCATGGCCGCATTCGAGAAATAGCCGTCGATCGAGCCGCGGAACACGTTGCCGCCGCTCTTCGGAATCGCATTCAGCGAGGTACTGCCGGAGCCGGACTCCGCTCCGAGGCCGGTGGTTTCGAGCTGCATCTCCTCGATGGTGCCGCTGTCGGTGATGTGGCCCGAGCCGTCGGCGGCGCCAATGAAGAACTGGTTGCGGAAACCGTCGAACGAGGCGCGCGTGCCGGTCTTGCCGTGGAAGAAGGTGTAAGCGCCCTGCGCGGACCACGTGTCGCGCGTGCCGCCAACGTCGGCCTGGGTGGCGGCGAATCCCGGCGTCACGTAGGCCAGCGTCTGAAGACCGACGGCGCCGCTCGGGAGCACATCGAGATCGGTTTCCGTCAGCGTGTGTTGCTGCCGCGACGTCTGCGTGTCGACGACCGGGCTGGCGCCCGTGACCGTGATGGTCTCCGCCAACGCCCCAACCGCGAGCGTCGCGTTGACCGTGGCGGTGAATCCCACACCGAGCTCGATGCCGGAGCGGACGACGGTTGAGAATCCCGTCAGCGAAAATGTGACTGAATACGAGCCGGGCCGCAGATCGATCAGGCTGTAGCGGCCTTCGCCGTCGGTGAAGACGATGCGGACCCTTTCGATCAGCGCCGGGCTCGCGGCCTCCACCGAAACGCCGGGCATGGCCAACCCAGCGCTGTCTCTGACGATGCCTGTGATGCCGGAGGCTTGCTGCGCCGACACGGCGGACGCGAAGGCCAAGAGAATGACGGCGACGGTCACGCCAACAGGACAACGGAGTCTTCGCATGGGGCCTCCTCAGCACGCACGACAAACCCGTCAGGGCATCAATCTTCGCCCGGCTGCCTGTACACCCTTTGACGCGGGCAATTGTGACGAAATGGTGACATCAAATGCAACGATTCATTTGCCTCGACGTATCGCCGATGGGGATATTCTCGGCCCCATCAATGGTCCGCTAGGAGCCAGTCCGAGTAATCGCTGTGATAGTCACATTCCCTCGTGCTGCGCGCCCACGAGGGCTGTCGCCGCTCTCGGCGATGGCCATGCCGGCGTCTGGGACGTGCCCGAGCGCGC
>Ga0187893_10006534_pt1 | contig 19865 bp, 18 predicted proteins | sample MA1701074metaG_FD_139574 | JGI IMG/M metagenome (GOLD analysis project Ga0187893, IMG submission 139574) | White microbial mat communities from a basaltic lava cave in the Kipuka Kanohina Cave System on the Island of Hawaii, USA - MA170107-4 metaG ...
GAGCGGAGTGTAGACAAAGACGTAGGACGCGAACGTAAACGCCGCCAGCGTCGCCGACAAGAGATTCACGCGAAACGCCAGAAACGTCGTCCCCGCCATGCAGAGAAACGCCGCAAAGGCCAGTGCTTCATGTCCCGCGATTCGACCGGATGGAATTGGGCGTTCTCGTGTTCGGTCCATCTGGCGGTCCCAATGCGCCTCCAGGTATTGATTCATGGCATTGGCCGCCGCCGCGACCAATCCAGTGGCGGTGACCGTTTGAATCATGCGGAAGAACGAATCGGAATCGTTCAATAGGGTCGGATGGGCGAAATAAAAACCAGCCGCCGTGGCAAAGAGCACCATGGCTGAGATGCGCGGCTTGACCAATTCCCCGAACGCCATCGCGCGGCGGACGCCGAAGGCCAGCGCGGGCCGGCGCCATTCGATCGTATCGCTCATGATAATCCCACCGCCGCCGAATCCACCGTTAGATTCATCGGACCCGCATTCGTCGTCGTCACGCGCCCTTGAACGCCACGATCATGGTGAACGCCGCCCGCGCCCGAGGAAACCGAGCCGCGACCGTGAGGGAGCGGATATGCCGCGTCATCCAATTGCAACGCCGTGGGTGTGACCAAAACGTGCCTCGCCGCAATCGAGAGTAAGACCAAATCCGCCAGCATCAAGGCCCCGACGACCACATGGGCGGAGGGTACGCCCCAGACCAGAAGATACGGCCAATTTCCGCCCATGACCACCACGAGGAACGCCGCCCCGCCAAGCAACAATTGCAGCGTGAGCGTAACTGCCAATCCCTGCCCAAGTCGCCGCAACACGGTGTTCTGCGAGTATTGCTCCAGAACCCACATCGTAATCCAGCCCACCACAATGATCACCACGATCACCCAAAGCAAATGGGCGATCAGGGCATTTCGCGAACCGAAATGGCGATAGGCAGCGCCAAAAACAAGTTGCAGGAATACGCAAAAAACTCCGGCTAGGCTTAGCCGCTGGAAAAACTTCGCCGCGCGACCGCGAACGGCCCCTGCAAGATCATTCCAACTTGGAAGCGTCAACAAGGCCGCCGTGGCTGCGAGGCAAAAGCAGACCTGCCCCCAGATTCCGTGAATCAAAGCCAGGAAAGTCGAAACCTCGCGTACGCGAAGCCCGCCGAGGACCCCTTGGACGATGATCGCCGCGAGTGTCGCCAGGGATAGGACGCGTACGGCTCCGCCTGCGGACCACGTCGTCGCCGCGAGAACGATCGCGGACATTCCCACGCACCAGCCGATCAATCGGTGCCCATGCTCCCAGCGCGTGTCCTCTTTTTGCCACCAGCCGGGCGGATTAATGAGGTGTGCATTGGAGGTTGGCCAGTCGGGATAGGCCATTCCCGCGTTTTTGCTTGTAACGCCGGCTCCGACGGCCAAGAGAGGAAGAAGCAGAATCGACGTAATGAGGGCCGCGGTATAGGCCGGTTTTCCACAGTTCCGCCTGGAGGCGTCCGGTGCGTTCGAAGATTGGGCCTTCATGGCGATCCGGCGACCGGGGACGATTCCCGCCGCGCGATCCGGCGGCTTCGGTGCAGCCAAAACAGTCCTGTTCCCGCGATTCCCGTCAGCACCACGCCGACGATCCCGACCATGAACCACACGCCCATGACCACGCCATGCGACATGGGATTATCCGGATCGCCGGAACACGTCGAACACGCCCACGCGCTTTTTGCGGACACCGCTAGCAATGCCGCGAGAAATGGAATTGCGATGGAGAATCGACGTCGCATTACAAATAGCTCTGGCGGCGCAGTTTTTGAAGGAACCATCGTCCATAGACAATCATTCCGATCGCCCCGACCGACGAGATCCCGGCTCCCACCAGCGATGACGCCCGTTCCGACGTACGGTAATCGTTGAGCGCCCAGATTGTGAACCCCACGGCAAGCATGACCGACAGCGTCACGAAGAAGATGTGGAAAGCCTTGAGTGACACAATTTCCCCCGATCAGCCGATTCGGATTTTGGCCCGTCGTGCCGCGACGCCTTTCCGAGGGTTCAATGCCCGCCGGACTTGGCCACCTGATGCGTCACGTCCCAGGTGCCCATGTGTACCTGCGGCGGATGGTCGTTGGCCGTCAGCACGGGAAGAAACAGCAGCGCCAGAAAAAAAATCCCGCATAATCCCAGCGACCACCAGATGCTGATCGACTTTTCCCATTTCAAGTGCATAAAGATGGAAGCCACCAGCGTCGCTTTGAATCCGGCGATGATCAGGGCGACCACGACGTTGCCCACGTCCGAAAAGTGAAACTGAGCCACGGCCACGGTCACGATGGTCAACACCGCGAGGGCGGCGAAGACGGCCATGTACGATCGAACGTGTTTGCTGATGTCCGCGTGCGAACCCGCCATGAACGACTCCTACAGCAAGTACAGTACCGGGAACAGAAAGATCCAGACCAGATCGACAAAGTGCCAATACAGGCCCGTACACTCAATGCGGTTCGCGTAATATTCTTTGTCGCGATGCCACAATTTGCTTCCGGGCAGGATGAAATACAGAATCACCACGATGCCGCCGAACACGTGCAGTCCGTGCAAACCTGTCAGCGTGAAATAGATTCCAAAGAAGTTGTTCTTCGCCGGAACCAGCCCGTGCTGGAATTTCGGCCAGTATTCAAAGGCGAGTTTGACCACCAGAAACGTCGTGGCCAGGGCGGCCGTCAGCCAAAGGTACATTTTTCCCTTGGCGAAATCGTTCATCTTGAGCGACGCCCAGGCCATGACCATTGTCACACTGGAAACAATAAGGACCAGCGTGTTAATGCCGCCGATGACCCAGCTTAAGTGCGTTTCTTCGTGCGTGGGCCAGGCCGCTGGACTCCCCGCCGCCTCCGCCCCCACGCGAAGGAACACATAGGCCGAAAACAATCCGCCGAAGAGCATCACCTCCGACGCCAGGAATAGCCAGATTCCCAGCTTCCCGCTGTAGACGCCGGTCACGGGATGAGGTTCAACGGTGTAAGGCAAGACCGCCGTGGACACTGATTACGCCTCCGCCCCCGCGAATTGCGGGAAATAGTCCGTCTTGACGCCGGGCACGCTGTACTCGTAGGGACCTCGATGGGCCGTGGGAACCTTCGCGAAATTGCCATGCGGCGGCGGCGAGGGAGCCAACCACTCGATCGTTGTTGCCTCCCACGGATTGTCGTTGGTCACCCTTTTGCCCGCCCAGATGCTCATGAAGAAGTTCAGGATGAACGGCAGTTGCGACAGACCCAGCATCCACGCCCCCCACGATGACATTTTTCTCATGCCGATCATCTGCACACCGTGCTCGTATACCGTGGGGTCATACAGGCGGCGCGATTCCCCGGCCAGCCCCTGAAAAAACATGGGCATGAACACCGTGTTGATGAAAATAAACGAGAGCACGAAATGAATCTTGCCCAGGGCCGGATTCATCATCCGCCCCGTCACCTTTGGATACCAGTAATAAATGCCCGCGAAGATCGCGAATATCGTCCCCGGTGCGACGACGTAATGGAAATGCCCGATGACGTAATAGGTGTCGTGCAGGTGGATGTCCGACGCGGGCAATCCCAGCGGCAACCCGGTCAACCCTCCGATGGCGAACATGGGGAGAAACGCGAGGGCGAACAACATCGGCACGTTGAAACGAATGTATCCGTTGTAGAGCGTGATAATCAGGCAGGTCAAAATGATGACCGAGGGGATGGAAATGATCATCGTCGTCGTGGCGAAAAACGCGCTGATTTGTGTGCCCATTCCGGTGATGAACATGTGGTGGGCCCAAACGATGAAGGACATGAACCCCAGGAACACAAGCGAATACACCATCGTCGTGTAGCCCCACAGCGGCCGGCGCGTGTTGTTGGTGATGATTTCGGCGACGATGCCCATCGCCGGAAGGATCAGCACGTAGACCTCCGGATGGGCGAGGAACCAGAACAGGTGCTGCCACAACAGGGGGTTTCCGCCGCCGACGAAATCCTGCGGCACGCCGCTGACCACCAGTCCCGAGGGCATGAAAAAGCTCGTGCCCGCCAGGCGATCCATCAGTTGCAGCACGGCCGCCGCCTCCAGCGGGGGAAACGCCAGAAGCAGCAGGAACGACGTGACGAATTGGGCCCAAACGAAGAAAGGCAGACGAAACATCGTCAGCCCCTTCACCCGAAGCTGGATGATGGTCACGATGAAATTGACCGAACCGAGCAGGGACGACGTGATGAGAAAGACCATGCCCAGCAGCCACATGGTCTGGCCGGTCGTGGCGATGACGGATAGCGGCGCGTACGACGTCCAACCGGAGTTCGCCGCTCCGCCCGGAACGAAGAACCCCGCGACCATGACTACGCATCCGACGAAGAACGACCAGTAGCTGAGCATGTTGAGCTTGGGGAAGGCCATGTCCGGTGCGCCGATCTGCAGCGGCATCACGTAGTTGCCGAATCCACCCACCAGCAGCGGCACGACACCGAGGAACACCATGATCGTCCCGTGCATCGCTCCCAGGGCGTTGTAAAACTCCGGTCGAAGCACGCCGTCAATCGCCACCGCGTCGCTCAGGAATCTTCCGATGATGGGAACGGGCTGACCCGGATAGGCCAGCTGCCAGCGCATGATCATCATCAGGCAGAAGCCGAAAAACAGAAAAACGAGAGCCGACACGGCGTACTGAATTCCGATCACCTTGTGGTCGATCGAGAAGACGTATTTCCGCCAGAAACCCAGCTCGTGGTGAAGGTCGTGCTCGTGGTCGTGATGACCGCCGCGCCCAGACCCATGATCGTGTCCGCTCATCTATTGAAATCCTCGGTGATGATTCTTAACCGTCGAATTCCTCCGGCGGTTTGCACTTTTCCAGAATCCAGGCGTCGTAATCCGTCTGGTTCTGAATGTACATGATCGCCTTCATTGAATAATGGTTGTTTCCGCAAAGTTGGGCGCAGGCCACTTCATACGTGCCCGTCTTGACCGGCGTAAACCAAACGGGAATCCGCATCCCCGGGATCGCGTCCTGCTTGACGCGCATCACGGGAAGGAAAAAGCTGTGAATTACGTCCTTGGAAAGAATTTCACAGACGATGGTTTTGTTTACCGGCAAACGCAGCTCGCCCGAAACGATGTCGTCCTTTCCGTCGGGATCATTGCGGTCGATGCCCAGGGGGTTCGTCGCGGTGTTGATACGCTCGACGGCCGTTTTTCCGAACTTTCCGTCGGGACCGGGATAATGGAAATTCCACGCGAATTGCTCGGCCACCACGCGGATGCGCACCGCGTGCGGATCGTTGGGCGGCGGCACGTCGTTCTTTACGCTCGCCCAGATCGGGATCGACCAGCCCAACAATAGGACTGCCTCGAATATCGCCACGCCGATTTCGAGGTATTTGGAAGGCTTGGCCTTGATGTGCTCCGGATTGGCCCGATGCCCGGGTCGAGCCCGGAACTTCACCAGGCAGTAGGTGAAGAATATCCCCCACCCCACGAACAGAGCGATCATGAACCAATGAACGACGTCTATAAGTTGATCGGCGCGGTAGCCGTCCTTGGAAGCGTCGGTGGGAAGGTACGGGCCGTAGTGCCCGTCAATCTTGATCCCCTCTGTCTGCGGCGCTGCCGCCTGACCCATCGCCGAAGGCGCGTCCGCGAACAAGAATACGCACGCGACCAGCGCCGCCCATCTCAGTCCCATCCCGACTTTGTTCAATGACGCTCTCCCGCCAGCACGCCTGATTTGCCTCCCAAGCCGCTTCATGCACATCCCCCCTTTTCAAGGGGGAATAAGGGCGTATTCAGCCGTTGCTACTTTGGTTCAAATGTAAAGTCCTTCTCGACCGTCGCGCCGGTGCCGATTTCCACGTTCATTGTTTGCGTGCCAAACGTTTCGTGCCAGGCTTCGACGACGTACTTTCCCGGCGGCAATCCCTTGATTTCAAACGTTCCCGCTTCGCCGGTCACGCTGAAAAACGGGTGATTGAACACCGCGACGTGCGCGCCCATCCAGGGGTGTACGTCGCATTTGATCTTGAAGACCGGCTCGGCCACCAGCTTGAGGTCTTTGCCCGCGTCGGGATCCTTCTTGGGCTGGGAAAAGTTGAATTCCTCGTTCTTCTTGGGGAGGAAATGGATGTTGTGATTGGTGTCGTCCTCGTTGACCACCTTGAGCGTCTGCCCTTCCATCAAGGCGATCATGTGCGGCGTGTACTCGCAGCCGTGCTGGCTGAGCTTTACCGTGTCGGTCTTGGGCGTTCCCTTCTTGTCGCCCAAACCTTCCTTGATGGAGACGAGCACGTTCTGGACCGTGATCGGATCACTCTTCTTGTTGAGAATGACTTCGTAGCTGCCGATCTTGTCCTTGGATTTCTTGCAGTTCGCGTCCTTGGAGGTGTCCAGCGTGGTGCGCTTGTACTTCTCGGCGTCACCCTTGAAGATGACTTTGCCCTTAACGACGCCGTTGTCCTCGGCCCGTGCCCCCGCTGAAAGAGTTCCCAGTATTATCCCCGCCGCCAAAATCGAGACTGTCGTGATTCGTTTCATTTTACCGCTCCTTTGTTTTTCGTGACCGGCTCCTCGGCGGGTGTTTGTAGACGAATGTCGCCCGCCCCGCAAGCCGCGTCTTACTCCGGTAGTTCCCATCCGAACCGATGATTCCGTTTTCCACCGCGCGATCAGGGCGGCGGGCGCAAGCCCGCAGACAAATCCTTTGCCCGCCCGAAAATCAGCGGACCGAGAATTCTCACTTTCGAGATTCTCCCCTACATGGGAAGACACGTCCTAAGTTCGCCGGTTATTCCTCGAACTCCTCCTCCTCGCCGAATTCCGACTCCTCGGCCGCCATTAGCTTCGGCAGCGGCATCCGGTCGCTCTTGGCTCCGGCGTCATACAGGAAATCGACCAGCAGGTTGATGTGTTCAACCCCCGTGCCCGGATATCGCTCGTCGCCCGCATAGGGACTTACGCCGTCCACGAAATTCTGCGGCATTTTCGTGCCGGGCTGGATCAACTGCGGTTCGAGCATCCAGCCGTACACCCAACCCCGGCGGAGGCGCTGTTGCGTCAGGCTGAGGTTGGGCGCGCTCGCCGCGACGAGGAGGACTCGTTCCGTCGCGCCGGCGGCGCCGGGGCCTTCGAAAATCGCCTTGGTATCGACGTCCCCCGAGGCGTTGTAGGTATTCGACGCACTGACCAGCTTGTGACCGTCGATGATCGAGCCGATCGGGTACGGTTTTTCGTTGATGAGGGCGACCGCCTGCTCCCCATCGCCGCGAACGCCGTCCAGTCGATAGACCTGAACGAATTCGTCCGTGTTCTTCGCCGGACCGGGAAGCATCCGCCCCAGCACGTGACACTTCAGGCAGCCCATGTCGTTGAAGAAGCGCGTTCCCAGGGCGTGGCGCTCCGGAGAAGACAGCGGCGTGGGAGGTTCAATGAACGGATAATCCACGTCGTACAAATCCCGCAGGAACCGCGTACGCTTGAGCAGCTTGTCGTATGCTGCCGGGAGCCGATCCGGCGAAGCCGTGAGCGGATCCAGATCAGCCTTGCGCATCACGCTACGCTCCACCGCCCAATTCCTCAGAAACGCCGTGGATTCACGAAGGGTATCCTGTTCGTACCATTTCGGCGGCGATTTTTCCGATTGCGTCTTCCCGGTCGAATTCGCGCCCGCCGCCGTTGACTCCTTCACGAAGGCTTCGACCGGCGCAAGGGCGCCCGCCAGCTTGTCCGAATCGTGACGGCTCAGGGCCGCGAAATACTCCACCAGCGTCGTCGCCTCATCGCCGGTCAGATGAAAACTGGGCATGCGAATCGAAAGCCAAGGACGTAGCGGCTCCACTTGTTGCAGGAAATGATGAAACCACTGGTGCTGAACCTTGGCACCTTCGCCCCAAAGGAGCGGCGGGGCGTTGGTCTGATCGAAAACCTGGCGGTCTCCCTGCTGCCGGCGGAAATACTGCTGGACCATCGGGGCGTTGTCCTCGATCTGATGACATCCCACGCAGTTCAACTCCCGCGTCAGGTTGCGCCCTTTGGCGATGGGACCCAGCTCGTCGCCCTGGTAGTTCACTTTCAGACTGTCGGTGACTCGCGGCGGAATCCGTGAAAGCAGATACGTCGTCAGCGCCTCCGCCTCCTCCTCTGAAAAATAGAAGTTGGGCATCTTCAATTTGTCATAGGGACGCTTGATCTTCTCCCGGTCCCAGATGCGCGGATTGAGCATTTTGTGTTTGGCGAACGCCCCATGCGTGTGCGTGATCTCCTCTTTCGCCGCGTCGTCGATCGGCGACCAGTGATTCAACTCTTTCGCGTCCCTCGGATACACAAATCCGAAAACATCCGCCTTTTCCTCACGCATGTGGTGGAACGCATGATCGTAAAACGCAAAGTCAAGCTGCGTGATCGGTTTCTCGGCCCATGCCGACAAGTCCGTCCCCGGCTCCGTCGTCTTCTCGAATCCCGGGATGATGTGGCACGCGTAACACCCGTAGTGCCCGATCATCTTGTTGCCCACGTACACCAGCTTTTTGTCTTCGGGGCTTAGTCCCCTCACCAGGTCGTACGCCGCCTGCTCACCCGCCTGCCTCTTTTCCGCCGGAGTCACGAAGCGCGTCGCCGACGCATCTTTTGTCGCCCGTTCTCCGAGCGAATCCGTCAGCAATCGCACCAGTGTCTGCGTCAATTCATCGCCTTCGTCGCGCATCATGGCCTGACTGCTTTTTTCCGACCGCTGCGCCGAAAGCAGCGTGAACATGATGCCGTCGGCCATGTCCCACGCCGCTTTGTTCATCTCGAATTCCCGCTGAACGAATTCGTCCCTCTTCAACGTCGTCAAAAATGCCGCGATATCCGCCGCTTCGCCGGGCGTCAGCCGCAAACTAGGCATCTTCGTGTCCGGGCTGTAATGCGTGGGCTCGATCAACCACGAATACAACCATTCGAACGAGACCTTCGATCCCACGCCCGAAAGCTCCGGCGCGAACCGGCTGAACGTCGCCGCCGTGTACGGCGCGTCCGGATCGAATTTCGCCTTCTCCGGACGGAAAAATGTGTCCGCCTGCGTGGCGAAGTGCTCCATCGCGTACCGCTCGCGCTGCTCTGTGGTCATCCCCTTGTAGCGGTGCGTCGCGGTTTCCTTGTCCAGCTTTTCCCCGTGTATCAGGTCCCTGGTGATCCATTCCTCCCCGAACTCCGCGAGATTCGAATGGCATCCCAGGCACCCCACCGACCGAAACAGTTCCCGCCCCCGCTCCGCGTCCCCCTGCACGTCATCCGGCTTTTTCAGCGGCGCCCAAGACGCGGACACCGTGAAAAGATATTTCGAAATTGCCGCCACCTCCGTCTGCGTCCGCAGCACCGGGTCCGGATCAAACTGGTTCCGGCTTTCCGGCAGACTGTTTTCCTGCCCGAAGAAGTGCGGCATGCGCGTCGTCGGGCGGAACTTCTGCGGGAAATACGCCCATTGCTGCACGAACCCCGGTTTGAGCTTCGCCGCCACGCTGGTCAGGTCCGGCCCCACCCGCCGCGATCCCTTCAGTGAATCCACGTTATGACAATTGATGCACCCTATTTCACGGAAAAGGTGCTGCCCCAGGTTGATCCTCGTCCCCACCCGCTCCGACTCGAACCGCGAAATATCCGCCACCTGCGTGTGACACTTGGCGCACCCCGCTTCGGTGTGCTGCGGCAGTCGCATCGGACGGTCCCAATAATGCGCGATCGTCTCAAACGTGACATTCGGAACGCCCAGTTCGTGCAGGTAATACTCCTCCTCCCACTTCTTCTGAACCGCGTGCGTCGGCGGGGAATGCGCCGCCTGCACGAAATCCGTCTCCTGCGGGTTCCCCTCGTGGCAAACCGTGCATCCAATCTTCGCCATCGGATGGGGCGAATCGACCGTGACGTAAAGCTCCAGATCGGGATGCGCCAGCACAGGTTGGCGAAGGTCCAGCGTCTTGCGCCCCGTCGATTTCAAATATCCGTTGACCAGGCTCAACAGTTCGTCGAAGTAGGCGTTCTGCTGCTCGCGGGATAGCTCGGTCCAGTGGTCCGTCACCCTCCCGGCGGGGAGGGCGACGTTGGTCCCCGCAACCATCGGCGGCGCGGGCGGCGATATCCCCGCCTGACCCGACCGCTGAAGCGCCTCGCTGATGCCCGGAAGCGACCGCTCCAGCTTCCGCGCCAACTCCTCTTTCGAAAACTCCGGATCCGCGATGGCCACGTGGCACGTCGTGCAGCGATCCGTCGTGTACGACTCCAAGTAGTTCAATCGCTGCCGCACATCCGGCAAGACAAGCTGATTCACCTGATGCCGCGCCGGCGTATTCTTCGGAGCTGCGAAATCCAACAGCGGCATGTTCATCACCGTCTTGACCACCGGAAGCCCGCCGAGCAATCCTTCATCCGTCAGCACGCCCCGGAATTGTTGATCTTTTTGGAGCGCCGCTTCCGCCGTCTGCTTCAACTCCGCGACTCTCTTCTCCGCCGCTCGAACGCCCTTTTCCAGATCACGCAGACGGTTGGTCAGAGACCGCTTCTCGTCCTCCCAGTGTTCCTTGTCCTTCTTGAGCCGCTCGACCTCGTCCTCCTCGGATTGAAATTGCTCATGTGCGGCGCGGGTGATGGCGTGCTCCGGACCAAACTCACCTAGCCTCTTTTCATATGTGTCCTTCGTGACTTCCAGAACCTGAAACGCCTTGCTGAACGGCGCGTCGGCTTTGCGGAATTCCAGTTCCGCATGGGCCAATTCGGTCGAGAGTCGCTCCCGCTCGACCGCTCCCGTCTTTTCCAGATAGTCCCGCGCGTCCGCCAGCCGTTGCTCCGCCTCTTTCAACTCGGAAACCTTTTCGTCACGAATCGCGTTGAGGTAATCCAGATGGGCAACCGCCGCCTTTGTCACCGCGTAGCGGTCCTGAAAATCGCGCCACGGGCGCGCATAGTCCACCTCGATCATCCAGAAGAGCGATACCGTCATCAGGATGCTGCTCACCGCGAACCAGCGGTTCAGCCTGTCTCGATTGTGGAGCCGTTCTTCCGGAATCGGCATCTATCTGCCACCCTTCGCCTGCATGTCCACGGATCCCAATCCGTGGGTTCCCTTCGTCGCTATACGTTAAAGAACCACTCCGTAATCCCCACGATGTAATGCAGATTCAGCGACCACCGCAGCACCATCTTGATGGGCATGAGCAGCATCACCAGCAGCAGCGTCGCCATAACGCTGTACCGGGCGAATCCCATCTGGTTGTAAAGTTTGCGGAAGAAAAGCGCCCGAAGAACCAGGGGTCCTACGACGAAATATCCCACCAACGGGATGATCCCCGGCAATTCCCGGATCAAGTATCCGGGAACAAACGCCGCGCTCTCCGTCGGAAGGGCCCGCCCCAGCATCCCGATCCAGAAAAGATCGTGCATTTCCGTGTTGAGCAGCGCCATGGGCCGGTGCAAGTCCCAGAATTCGTACGGACCGAAAAAGTTCCAGTTCGGGCCGCGCAAAAACGTCCCGAAAATGATGAGCACCACCCACAGAATCCCGAATCCGTAGAGAAACATCGAAATGGCGAACGGTCTCTCCTTAAACGTGTAGTACCCGTTGCCCTTCGGATTCTTGTCGATGTATGGAATGGCGATCAGCCCTACGATGATCAACCCCGGCAGCACCACCCCCGCCAGCCACGGATCGAAATACACCAGCATTTCCTGCAATCCGAGGAAATACCACGGCGCTTTCGCCGGATTCGGCGCGACGTTTGGATCCGCCGGTTGCTCCAATGGGGCCCGCAACACGATTGCCCATACGGTCAGAAACGCCGTGCACAGCACCAGCGAAATCAACTCCGTGTACACCAGGTCCGGCCACACCAGCACCTTGTCGTCCGCCCCCGCTTCCATGAGCGGCTCACCCTTCTCCATGCGCTCGTCGTTGACCGCCGCCTGCCGAAACGCAAGCCAGAAGAAAAACCCGATGAAGAAGATCATCATGACAATGGGAACGTTGTCGGGTTTCTTGACGATCAGCAGAAAATTCGGATCGAAACAGCTCGCCAGGAAAAACACCACGAATGCCGCTGCGAGAGGCCCCGCGACTTTCGGCTGGGTCAGCGTGCGATATCCGTAGAGAAAGGCGAACAGCGCCAGCGAACTCAGAATGAAAAACGGCGCGGGCTGACAGACGGTGTTGATGGCATGTTTGATGCCCTCAAGCATCCCCCCTTCCGCCAACAGTCCCATCCCATTCATCCCTTAGCTCACCCTCGCCTCAATCCCTCGTCTTACGTCCTACTTCATCCTGGGAATTTCCGATTCTCTACTTCCGATTGTCGATTCATTCCGATGCCTGGAAAATGACGTCAGACCCATCGGCAATTGGAAATCGACAATTGGCAATTCTCACAATGGCCCGCTGATCCCTCCGTCCTTCCGTATTCGCCAGAAGTGAACCGCGAGCAATACCGTCACGACTATGGGAATAAACACGCAGTGCAATACGTAAAACCGAAGCAGCGCGTTGGGGCCCACGAAAGTACCCGCCAGAAGTCCGAACCGCGCGTCGCTCCCTCCGTGAACCAGCGGCACTCCGCCGATCTGCAGAAACGCCGCGCCCGGTCCCTCATGCCCCGCCAGCGGAGTCGCCCGGGCCATGTTCGATCCCACCGTGATCGCCCACATCGCCAGTTGATCCCACGGAAGAAGATATCCGGTGAACGAAAGCAGCAGAGTAAGGACGAGAAGTATGACCCCCACGCCCCAGTTGAATTCCCGCGGTGGTTTGTAGCTGCCCGTCAAGAACACCCGCAGCATGTGCAGCCAAATCGTGATGATCATCGCGTGCGCCCCCCAGCGGTGAAGCTCGCGCAATAGCCCCAGCGTGACGTGCGCCCGCAATCCCTGAATGTCGAAATAAGCGTATTCCACCGTCGGGCGGTAATAGAACATGAGCAGTACGCCAGTGACGATTTCCACCAGGAACAGGAAAAACGTCAGCCCCCCCATGCACCACGTGAAGGACAGGCGAATGCCGCTCTTGCGCACCGCGACCGGATGAAGGTGAAGGAAAACGTTGCTGAGTACCGCCATCGCCCGCGTGCGGCGGTCGCGCGGAATTCCATGCCGGAAGATGCTTCCCCAGATCTGACTCTCGCGTACCCAGTCACCTACCGACATCGTGCGTGAATTCCCTTCATTCGATTCCGCCTCGCCGCCCCAATTCAGCCCTAAGGAATCGCAAACCCGATTTCCAATTTCCGATTAGGAACGTGTTACCGCATTACGTCCCCAGCCAATCGACAATCGGCAAGTTTTTCGTGCCTTATACCTCTAAATAGCTTCCCGGCTGATCCCATTGCCCCAGCTCGTACTGAAACTTCTTGCTCTTGTCGACCACCACAATCCCGTCTTCGATCACCATGCGGAACCGTTCCAGAGGCCGCGGCGTCGGACCCTCGAAGTTGATCCCATTAGGCTTGTAACCGCTGCCGTGACAGGGGCACTTGAACTTTCGGTCGTTCGGCAGCCAGTTCGGAATGCAACCCAGGTGCGTGCAAATGATGTTGAGCGCCGCGACGCGGTCCTCCTCCCGAACCATCCAGATGCCCTGCGGTTTGTAATCCTCGTTCACTTCGCCCGGCTGCATCGCCGCGTAACGCTGTAGGGGACCGACGCGGACGCGAGGGTCCGGCTCTTCCAGCACGTTGGGCATCATGAATCGCCCGAACGCGGGACCGATCGAAACGCCGGTCCCCACGCCGAACGCAACCCATCCCGTCGCCAGCGCCGCGTTGCTCATGAACGCCCGCCTGTCGACGCCCTTTTCCTGTTTCAGCTTTTGCGCCGCCTCGACCACCTTCGCCTGGCGCGCGTCCGGTGGAAGCTCGCGCGGGTCCTTTTTCTTCCACGCGTCGATCGACTCCGGAACCGCCTCGCTTCGCTTTTGAATACCCGCGTTGCCTCCGCGGGAAGTCGCCGCTCGGAGCAGCGCCGCGATCGCCGGGTCTTGAGAACCGGCAACCGAAGTCTTAACGGCCGATGGCGCTTTCGCCGCCGAAGCCGTCGCCGGTTCCGGTACGGGTCTTGCCGTGGAGACCGGCGCCGGCGCTTTCGGTTGTGCGGGCGCCGCCGAAACTTCTTCCGTCACCGTCTCGAATTTGATGACATCGACGGGGCACTCCTGCGACGCTTCCATCACCTGCTGCGTCAGCGGCTTCAGAAAACTCGCGTTCATCGCCTCGGGGCGAATGATGCAGGAATCCTCGGTGACCTGAAACACCGTCGGCGCGCTGGTCTCGCACGCGTCGCAAACGATGCAACCCGGTTCTATCCAGACTTTGGAAACGACGGTTTTGGCCGCCATGTTCTCCGCCCTTCAACCCGGAACGACGCCCGACGCGCTCGCCCGCCGTTCCGCCGCCTTCTGCGCCGCGCCGCGGACCGAGAGCGATGCGTCGGACTGTAACCGATCGATGACCGCCCACAAGTCCGGATCTTTCAGGTTTAACGACGCCTCAATCGCCGCCGTCATGATCTCATCCACCCGGCCCGGCGGCATGGGATAACGCAGGGTATTGCCCCTTTCATCCGTCGTGACGTACCGCTCCCCGCTCTTCCAGAAATCCCGGTCCATCAGATCAAGCAGTGTGGACTTTCCCGCCGGGCTGCCCAACCGTCCCAATGCGAGCGCAGCCGACCAGGCAACCTCCCCCTCCTGCGACAATCGCACGGACGAAAGCGCGTCAATGACCCTCAGATCGCCCGGCGCTGCCAATACCGAAAGCGCTGTACATGCCACCAACAGCGATTCCCTATGGTCGTTTCCGATCATTGCCTCGAGAATCACCGGCACGATCCGCCTGCTGTCCAACCCTTCGTGGAGATTCGCCGCTTCTTGCATGGCCACGACAACGAAAGGTGCATTCCTCGACCGAATGACCTCAATCAAGGTCTCTATTGCTTCCGGTCTTTCCGTTCGGGCTAATGCTCGCAGCAAAAACACGAACCGTGTTGCACGCACGTCCTTTTGAACCGCCAAATCCCCATCAAACGCGGTAACATTGTCAAGATGGGAAAGATCGGCCCGAACCAACCCTGCCAATTCCGTGGCTAGTTCATCAAGCTCCGCCGGAGAAAGCTCAGCCTTTTTTTTTTTCAACCGTTCCGATAAATCAAGCGCCGTCTGCCAAAGTTCTTTTTCCCGTGGCAGCAAAACCCCGGCACTCCGCTCCCCGCCGCTTGCTTTTAGGGCTTGGACAAGACTCTGTATGCTTCTTTGCTCCGGCGCGGATGTACCACCAAACAAAAGGACAACGGCTACAGAGCCTCCGACGATGGTTCCGATAATAAGCAGTGGAACGCCGAAAAAACGCCCCATCGTGGCCCAGGTCATGGGAGTGATTGGGGAATCCTGGCCGGAATCCCCGATTTCAGTTGCGGTGGACAAAGTTTCAGAGGTTTTGAGGCCTTTTGAAACTTCTGAAAATTGTGAAACCATCGAGCGTTTACCTGCAACTAGGCGGCCTTAACAACCCGTTTTACCACATTGTTTGTGAAAAACGTCACAAACTTAGACCTTAAAAATGGGGGTGCCGTCGCACCGCCCCCTGAATCTCAGTCCCGGCCGAGATTCTCTATTCCATTACAATAAGGCCATAAGGCGGATTCGAGATCCGCGCTTTTCGGCTTAATCCAGGAATTCCCGGCCCAACCGTCTGTGGAATTGTGATCGACGGAATCGGGCACGTCAAGCCGAAATCCGGCATCATCCGCCTCGAATTCGCGGGGAAACGGGCCCGCAGCTCCCGGACTTCGCCCGGTTTCTCCGACGGAAACATGCGGCGGCCTACTCGAGCGGTTTGGGACCCTTGCCATCGGCCTCACTTGCGTGCGCCGCCGCGCCCGAGCGAGCGTACGCAATCTTCCCGCCGATCAACATGAGCAGTGTCGTCGCCGTGACACCCCACTGGCTGAGCGTCGGAATGGGTCCCGTGCAGTCCGGTTCGCCGTCGTGATTGTAGTCCGCCAAGTCATCGAAGTTGGGGCACAAATCTTGGCAATCCAGAACGGTGTCGTTGTCTGAGTCGACGTCCGGCGATCCGCATCCGCACACTCCCGGAACGAATTCTGATCCGTCCTTTTCACATTCATCTCCGCATAGCGCGTCAACTTCGTCGCTGTCCTGGTCGCCCTCACACACGGATGCACCCTTTACAATTGTCCCAGCTTGAAGGACGCATCGGAGCGGGTCCGTTTCTTCGCATCGCGGATGAACAAAAGTGGGAACACAACATGCGCTTGGCTGCGAACAGTCGGGATTTGCGCTTCCGTCGGGAACGACCGCGATTCCGTGAAACCCATCAATTTCCGCAACAACGGTTGTCGCGCCAACATCAAGTGAGATTGACTCCAAGAATGGCCCGAAGGGTGGAAGCAAGTAGTTGGGTCTGGCCATGTAAAGCACGTTTTCGCCTGGGCCGAGCGTCATTGCCCCGTGATACCCGCGATGCGGGCTGGTTGCGAGCTGAAGAGGTGCATTGAGGTCCTCGGTATCGTAGAGCATTGTAACTGACGGAATAATGGTTGTGCCTACAACTCCACCGTTCAACCCTACAATAAGGTTTTCACAGGAGTCAACAGCGAGAGAGACCGCGCTGACATTGATTGAAAAAGTGTCAACGACCATGCCGTTTCCGGGTTCAACGAATCGTAAAAGTTCTCACAGACTTCCGAAATTGCTCCCGAAATAGAGATCGCCGTTAAGAGGATCAATGGCAATGGAACCGAAATCCAAGAATTGCTGGGAGTCGTCCGCGAAAACCTTCGCGGATTCCGAACCAGTCGGAAATCTCAGGATCGCGCCCTGCACCGAGACGAAGAAACTTCCGTCGGGTGCGTAGGCCATCGAATTGTACCCGAAGGGCGCGGCGATCCCGTCGTACTGGTCATAGAGAACCGTGAATTTGCCTTCCGAATCGAGTTCCAGCATGCGATGCTTGTAAACCTGGGCGACGCGGAGACGCGACCCGTCCGGCGTGAAAATCAACCCTGCTACGAAACCACAATCCTCGTACGTCAATTCGGCGAAAAGCGTGACCTCGCCGGTTTCCGGATCGATCTCCCAGATTTGGTCCCACCCGTATTGCTCAGGGAAAGTGCATTGCTTTCCTGTTGGGTCCGATACGAAGATATACCCGGGGAAGAAATCCCCCCACGCGGGTATGCCTTCCGAGGCCGTCACCACGATGCCAAGCAAATAGCAACCGTCGAAGGGACATGCCGTGTTTCCCGAGCTTTCGCCAATCGGGAGAACTTCCACCTACTAAGACACCCCAAACCACGTTCCTGCAATGGTTGCCTTTTTCAAATCCTACAGTTCGCCCCGTGAAATGTTAAAATGGGATATTACCGGCAAGCGAAACCGCGTCTCCGACTTTTTTACTTGTTTCCCGCCTCTAGTTTCGAATTTCTAGTCGGCTGTCTTGTCCACGATCACCGCGTCGGGCGGGGGTTTGAAGGTGAACTGCTCGGGGTCGACGGCCGCGTTGACCTTGATGTCGAAATACGAATGCGTGAACACCTTGCTGGTTCCGTCCTTGGCGAGGCCGACGTTTTTCACGTTGATCCCCGTTTCCTTTTGGAAGTACATCAGCGTTTTCGCCGCGGCGGCCTCGTTCGGTTTGTTCGGCGTCGCCTCCACCACGTAGCAATCCACGCCGTCCACCGGTTCATCCGCCAGCATTGTGAGCGAATGATCCTGGCGCATGCGTTGAAACATAAGGCCCCCGTCGGCACTCAGCGAAAGGTCGTTCTTGCGCTTGATCGCCCGCAGCGGAACTTCGTCCTCGTAGATCTGGTAGAGAAACTCGCCGTCGCACAGCGACGTGGACGTAGCCTCCACCACCGTTGATTGACCGTACCTTGTGAACGAGGTGTGGCCGCTTGTCTTCGACCGATACACGACCTTGTCGCCTTTTCGCATCCAATCGATCGTGCCCGTCGAGTCCGATTCCGTGATGTTGCCCTTCACCTCGTGCTTTTGAATCGTTGAGACTCGTGCCACAAAACTCGTCACTTTCTCGCGGAGCTCGATCAGCTTCTTCTCCACCTCTTCGACCGTGGGCGGAGTCGCCGCCTGGCCCAGAAACAAAACCGTCGCCTGCATTCCGATCAAGTGGCAGTTCAGGAACATCAGTCAGACCCCCTTTTTGTTTCAGTCATTTCAAAAAGAGCTGAAATTTCACGAACTTCCGAAAGCTTTGAAACCCCGGCAATTCCGGCAAGCGCGGCAACCCCGGCAATTCGCCCATCCACCGTCCCCGGCAGGATTCGAACCTGCAACCTTCGGCTCCGGAAACCGACGCGCTGTCCAATTGTGCCACGGGGACCACGGAAAACCGAGTCTAATTCGCCTCCCCGCGCTGTCAATCAAGGTTTCGCGCGATTCGCGTACGACAAGAGGGACCGATCCGCGAATCGGTGCGCCTAGCCCAAGGCTCATTTTCCGAGGTTATTGCCTTTGGCCGCACCCGAATTGAGAACGTCTGGATGAATAAAAATGGAATGGAGCTTTCCTTTTCGGGAATTGTCTGCTAGGATACGAAAACTGCGGGGTCCGATAGCCTTGCCGTTTTTTGACGTGTTTTTCCACCCGCAGGTTTCCCCGCGATCAAAAGCTTACTCGCCGTCCAATCCCCATTGGACGGTTCCCTAAGGCCCGGTACACCCCACCGGGCCTCTTTTTCCGGATTCGCGATCCGCGACTACGAATTACCTCGTTGAGCGTCAAACAGAAAACCGGATTCAATCAAGTCGTATAATGTAAGGAACGCGAATTCGTCCGAAGGGATGGTGCTCATGTCGGCGTCGCTTCGATTAAAGGAACTTCTGGCGGACAACACGATGGCGTCCGCGTCGCAGCTTGTCGTAGACGAGAGCCACGGCGTGGTGACATGCCTGGCGTGCGGACATCGATGCACGATCCGGCCCGGGCGCAGCGGCGTCTGCCGAGTGCGGTTCAACGCCGATGGCGTGCTTCGCGCGCCGGCGGGTTACGTCGCGGGCGTGCAGATAGACCCCATCGAAAAAAAACCGTTCTATCACGCGTATCCGGCGCGGGACGCGCTTTCGTTCGGGATGCTGGGGTGCGATCTGCACTGCGGGTATTGCCAGAATTGGGTGACGAGTCAGGCGCTGCGCGACGACGCGGCGGTCGCGCGGCCTAACTTCGCGGGAGCGGAGCGGGTGGTGCGGCTGGCGGTGGAGAACCGCGTGCCGGTCATGGTGAGCACGTATAACGAACCGCTGATCACGGCGGACTGGGCGGTGGAGATCTTCAAGCTGGCGAAGGCCAAAGGAATCGTTTGCGGGTTCGTCAGCAACGGCAACGCCACGCCGCAGGTGCTGGAGTTCATCCGGCCCCACGTGGACCTGTACAAGGTCGATCTGAAAAGCTTTGACGACCGCAACTACCGCAAACTCGGCGGCGTGCTGCAAAACGTGCTCGATACGATCAAGCTCCTCAAGCAAATGGAATTCTGGGTGGAGATCGTGACGCTGGTGATACCGGGGTTCAATGACGGGGACGACGAGCTGTCGCGCATCGCGGATTTTCTGGCCGGGGTATCGTGTGACATCCCGTGGCACGTCACCGCGTTCCACGCGGACTACAAGATGCAGGATCGCGACGATACGACCGCGCGCGACCTGATACGCGCGGCGGAGATCGGGAAGGAGGCGGGCCTCCGCTACGTCTACGCGGGCAACCTGCCCGGCCGGGTGGGGGACCTCGAGGACACGCGGTGCCACGCTTGCGGAGATCCCCTGATCGAGCGCCGCGGCTACCACGTGCTGCAGTGCCGGCTGACCAGCTAGGGA
>Ga0187893_10006535_pt1 | contig 19863 bp, 18 predicted proteins | sample MA1701074metaG_FD_139574 | JGI IMG/M metagenome (GOLD analysis project Ga0187893, IMG submission 139574) | White microbial mat communities from a basaltic lava cave in the Kipuka Kanohina Cave System on the Island of Hawaii, USA - MA170107-4 metaG ...
CCCGGGTTGGCCCGAACGACGACGTCCTGAAGCCGGGTGGGAACGGTCGTGAGGGTGACGTTCGTCACCAGGCGGTCTTCGTCCGCGACCCGCCCGATGTTCCGCATGAAGGGAGTCTTGCCGATCGACCGGATGATCAGCCGGTACTGGCCGCCACCGTCCGGAAAGAGCAGCGTGTAGCGGCCTCTCGAATCGGTCCGGGTGGTGCGGATGACCTGCGTTTCCAGCGACGTTGCTTCAATCACCGCATCCGGAACGGGCTGCCCGAGATTGTCCTTGACGAGGCCGGTGAGAACGTCGGTCGTCGTTCCGATCTGCGCGGCGAGGGAGCCTGCCGGCGCGGCAACTGCCGCAAGAGCCACCACCACTGCCGGCAGGAGCCAACGCCCGCCGCTCCCCAACCGGCGTGCGATCACCCTAGCTCTTCGGGGTAAGGCTGTACACGCGACTCTGCGTCTTCGGCTCCATCAACGAAGGCGTGGTGATGCGGACTTCAATGAGCATTTCATTGCCTTCGTCCCGAAGGGAATACACTTCCCGGATGGATCCCATTTTTCCGAACTTGCGTTCGGTGGTCAGCTTCCCGCCTCGAAGGCGCGCGGTGATCTCGATGGGATCCGCGCCGATGACCGGGACGGATTCCTTGCTCCCGTCGAGGCGATAGACTCGGGCCTGGCCTGCCTGATCCGAGATGCTGACCGTTGAGTCGGTCTGGACGATGACGACCTCCGGAAGCGGCCGGGCATACAAAGCCAACGGTCCCAGGTCGGCGTCGGAGTCGGATACCCGAACGCCTGTCGGCGATCCCAACGATGGATCACGGAACAGCCCACGGCTTACGGTTGGATCGCGTGGCTTGCCCTCACGCTCGGCAGCGCTCTTTTCCGCACTGTACTTCCAGGTCCCGCCCAGGGTCCCATCCTTGGTCTGGGCAAAGGATGCGACGCCCGCACCCAAGGTGAGCGTGAGAGTGAGAAGTCCGGCTCGGAGCACCGAGCGAGGGGATAGCGGCATGGCGACCTCCTGAAGACGCGTCAGCAGCCTCAGAATTAACGCGAAAGGCCCAGGAAATGTTGGGTGGAGAACGGCTTACGACGAGAGTTTAGGGTCTTCCCCATGACCGGTCAACGGCGACCGAGGACGGGACGACGGGAAGACGGGATGACGGGATGCCGGGGATCAACGTCCCGTCCTCCCGTCCTCCCGTCCTCCGGGGTGGTTAGATCCCACCCCAGCGGAAGCCCACAATGATGGGGATCAGGTTGGTGGGGCCATCGGTTCGGATGGTCAGGAATCTTGCCTCCACGAACAGGTCACTCCGGTGGCCCATGTGGAATTGCACCCCACCCCCTCCGTTCAGGGCCACCTTGGTTACCGCCGTGCCCCCGGTCGAGCTGACGCGGTAAAGTCCCGCTCCCGCCAGGAAGTACGGATGGATGTTGGCGGGCCGGTGACCGGGAGTCACGACCACGTTTCCGGTCGCCCCAACCAGCTTGACGTTCCCGGTCGTCTTCAGCGAGTTCTGGCCGTAGGTGGCGTCGATTCGAGCGCCCAGTAACCCGCCCCTGGAGGTGTAGCCGCCAACCAACTGACCCATCCATCCCGTCTTGGCGGCGTCCGACAGGTCGCCAACGGGTACGGCCAACCCACCCCCGACCCCGATGTAGCCCCTGGCTCGAAGTTGCTGGCTGGACTGAGCCTCGATGTCTCCAGCACTTGCAACGGCAAGTCCCACACACGCTGCTGCGAGGACGAATCGTCTCATTCTTTTCCTCTCCTGTGTCTGAAAACCGTCCTGCGTGATACCCGGACGCGCTTCGTAGGAGAGACGGCTGTGGGGTGAAATGGTGCACCCGCTGCATGCCCGAAAGCACGCCGGGCAGCGGGCCGGAGTACCTTCCACAGTCTGCCTCTTCTTTGCGGGAATGACTCATGGCGCCTACGGCCGAGCGGACGGGTACCCTTGCTCGAGAGCTGGTGGATGCTTTTGCGCGGGGATGGTCGAAAGCGGACCTTTCCTTGATCATGTCGGTATTTGCTCCCGAGGCGGTGTTCCTCGAAGCTCCGTTTAGTGAACCGCTGCGTGGCTTTGAGGCTATCAAGCAGTATTGGAGCGAGGTTCCGGTGAATCAGGCCGAAGTGAGTGTGACCACCGGGGAGATCTATGTCGCCGGTCCCTGGTTTTCCACGGAATTCAAGGCGGTGTTCCGGCGCCGCCGCACCGGCGAGTGGGTGGAAGCGCGCGGGGCCTTGTTCGGTGAAACGGCCGACTCCCACATCACTGAAATGCGGATGTACTGGCATCGGAAGCCGTAACCAGGTGGCGGACAAACGTCCTCTCCGGTGTCCAGGAGCGCGGACACAGCCGGGGTGCCCCATAGCGTAACCCATTTCTTTTGAATGGTTTAAGGACGATTGAGACATGGCACGAAATTCGATATCCCACCCCGGCATTCGCAGTGGAGTCTTTCTCAGGAGCTGACTCCCATGATGCTCATTTCCGCTATTCTGCCTCTGGTTGGAGCCGCCGTTGCGGCTCAACCTTCTTCGGATTCCCCCTTAACGCTGACGAGTCAGGCACCCATCCGCCTGTGGGTCAGCAACGACCGGCGGTTCCGGGAGGGCGAAACGGTCCGGGTTCAGGTCGATGCCGAGGTTGATGGGTATCTCCTCGTGGTGCACTACGATCCCTTCGGCCGATTGCGCGTGCTCTTCCCCCTCGACCCGCGGGACGACGGCCGGGTGCGGGCCGGCCGACGATACGAGGTCCGCGACGACGAGGGCCGCGGTGCCTTCCGCGCCAATGGCGATGGTTCCGGGTTAATCATCTCCGCGATCGCGGCAGAGCCCTGGCGATTCGAAGAGATCGTCCTCGAGGGCCGGTGGGACTACGACCGGTTCACCGTGAGCCGGGACCTGGAGGATTCGGAGGAGGGGATTACCGAACAGATCCAGCGCCTCTCCGGCCCGGGAGGCTTCGACTACGACGCGCTCGGATACCGGGTCTACGGAGAGAACTACACGACCTCCACGGTGGTGTATGAGGATTACGGGGCTGGTCCGATCTACGGCTCCGGCGCGGTGTACCTCTACGACGACTACTACTACTGCAACGATTGGTTCTGGAGGGGTTCCGGCCGCTGCCGCTATTACGACCGCGGGTGGTCCTACGGCTTTGGTATCGGGTTTGGGTATCCGTATCGCTACCACCGCGGGTTTTACTACGATCCGTTCTACTACGACAGCTTCTCCTATCCGTACAACCACTGGAACTACGGTTACGGCTACAACCCGTACTACCCGGGCACCTTCGTGCCACGGTATCCCCGGGCGGTTCTCACAGGGCGGCCGCGGAACTATACGGTGCATACGATCAATCCAAACCGCACCTTTGGCGGGGGTGGCCTTCCCTCGAGAGCAGGAGGAGACCGGCGGACCCCGGGTCGGGTGTTGCAACCAACGGTGGACTGGCGCACCCGGGAGGCCACGCGAGGAGTCGGGGCGAGAGGCTTCCTGCCCCGTCAGCCTGACGCGACCCGGGGCACCGATCGCCGCGACGGCCGCCCGGTCCGCGAGGTCGGCCGCAGGGAGGGGGGAGCAGGGGTCGGGAGAGAGGACATCGTGACTCGCGCTCCCAGCCGCCGCGGTGGCCCCGTCGTCGACCGTGATCCCGGCCGACGGGAAGGCACGATCATAACCCGCGATCGCGGCCCACGGGACGGTCCCATCATGGCTCGGGGCCCGGCGCGGCGAGAAGGCGTGAACCCTCCTGACCCTCGGCCGGCCCGTCCTGAAAGCGTTCGGTCACGCCCTCCTGAGGGCCGTGGGCGAAACGGAGTGGCCCCGCCTGACCCCCGGTCGGCCCGACCCGAAAGCGTCCGGTCACGCCCTCCCGAAGGTCGGGGGCGAAATGGCGAAGCACCACGGGCCGCTCCGTCGAGCGACCGCAATCGTGGGGGTGGCGTCGTTTCCCGAGGCAGTGGGGGTGGTGGGAATCGGGGTGGTGGTCAGGTCAGCGGAGGTAACCGGAGCGGCGGTGGGGGCGGTGGCGGCGGTGGGGCGGCCCCGTCACGGTCGCGGCGGCCCTGAAGTGGTGGCCTTGCGCCTGGCGTAGTCCAGCCCCCATTCAAGGAGATCGGAGCCGCGAAGACCAATGGTCATCGCGGCTTCGATCGCTTCGTCCTCCGTCATCCCGCGATCGAGCACGAAATACGGAATCAGCGCGCCACCGACACGGTTCGCACTGGCGCAATGGACCACCATAGGCCGACCATCGGCGCGACGGACCTGTTCGAGCAGGGCGTCCATGGTGGCGTCGTCCAGGGCGCCTTGCCGTACGCTGACATTCACGTATTCCATCCCGAGGTTGCGGATCAGCGCGGGCTCGTCGAACGGCCGCGGCTCCATGGGGTCGCGGATGTCGAGGATCACCTTTGCCCCAGCCGCCTTGAGTGCTTCGAAATGGGAGGGGCCCGGCTGGCCCGCCGTGACCAGATCCGGGAGGGGTTTGGAGACGTTCACGACACCCCGAAGGGCAGCGAGGAATGGGTCCATGCACGTTGAACGGTGAAGCGAGGCCGATGAACCGTCAAGGCCACGCCTTTTCGTTACACTTCAGGGATGCTGCACCTCGGAATCGCACAGTTCAAGCCCCGCAAAGGCGCCTACGCCCAGAACCTGGTTCGGCTGGGCGAGATCTTCCGGACCATCGCCGAATCGAAGGAGCCGCTCGATGTCCTGGTGTTGTCTGAAACAGCCCTGACCGGATACTTCGTCGAAGGTGGGGTTCGAGAACTCGCCCGCACTGCCGAGGAATTGCATGATGACCTGTCCCGGCTTCACCGCGAGGCCGGGGCTCCCCCGTTCGACATTGTGCTCGGCTTCTACGAGCTCTGGGATACCAGGCTCCACAATTCCGCGCTGGTCGCCGGGCTGGGTGGAACAACCGCGGGGATTCGGCACGTCCATCGCAAGATCTTCCTCCCGACCTACGGAGTGTTCGACGAGGAACGCTTCGTGGAGCCGGGGACTTCGGTGTCTGCTTTCGATTGTCGGTGGGGGCGGGCGGCCGCCATCATCTGCGAAGACGCCTGGCACTCGCTCGTACCCACGATCGCCGCGCTCGACGGCGCCCAGCTCATCGCCGTGGTCGCCGCGAGTCCTGCCCGAGGGCTGCTGCCCGGGCCGGTGGATGGTGATGGCGAAGCGGAAGTCCGGCCGACCAGTCTGGTGCGATGGGATCGCACCATTCAGGGGATCGCCGCCGAGCACGGCGTCTACGTGGCGTTGGCACAGCTGGTGGGTTTCGAGGGTGGAAAAGGATTCCCGGGAGGCTCGCTGGTCGCAGGCCCATCCGGGGAGATCCTGGCGCGAGCCCCGGTTTTCGAGGATCACCTGCTCCGGGTGACGCTCGATCTCGACGAGATTCCCAGAGTGCGCGCCGAGTACCCGCTGCTGTCGGACCTCCAGAGCCGCCTCCCCCGGCTGCTCGAGAATCTTGGCGGCCAACCGGGCGATCGGGGTCGAGGGCGAGGCGATGGCAGAGCCAAGGGGGTTCCCCTCCCGCCGCAGCCTGCCCGGTTGGGCACGGCAACGGATCCGCTGGCGATCGACCCCGAGTTAACCCGGCGCTGGCTGGAGGAATTCCTCCGGGAAGAACTGACCCGGAGGCGCGGTTTTACCCGGGCGGTCATCGCGCTCTCGGGTGGAGTGGACAGCGCCGTAGTGGCGTACCTCGCGGCGCGCGCCCTGGGTCCCGAGCAGGTCACGGCGCTGCTCCTCCCCTACAAGACCTCGAGTCCTGATTCCACCCGACACGCGCGACTCGTGGTCGATCAGCTGGGCATCGGAACGGAAACGATCGACATCACCGCGGCGGTGGACGGCCTGATCGGCCGGCTGCCCGACGAGCCCAACGCGCATCGCATCGGCAACCTCTGCGCCCGGATGCGCATGATCGCGCTGTTCGACCGCTCCGCGAGCCACGGCGCCCTCCCGATCGGAACCGGCAACAAGAGCGAACGGCTGCTCGGGTACTTCACCTGGCACGCCGACGACACCGCTCCGATCAATCCGGTGGGCGACCTCTACAAGACTCAAGTCCGCGCGCTCGCCCGGCATCTCGGTGTCCCGGACGAAATCGTGACGAAACCACCCAGTGCGGATCTGGTAGCCGGACAGACGGACGAAGGAGATTTCGGGATCAGCTATGGCAAGGCCGACGTGATTCTGCACTGGCTGCTGACCGGGCACAGTCGCGCCAGCATCGCCAAGCTGGGCTTTACCAGCGACGAGGTCGAGCTGGTCGCGCGGCGGCTCGACTCCACCCATTGGAAGCGCAAGCTTCCCACGGTCGCGATGATGAGCGGCACCGCGATCGGGGAGTTCTACCTCCGGCCGGTGGACTACTGAAGTGCGAAGGTGCGGACGTGCGGAGGTGAGGGCAATCGGCCGGCGGGGGAAGAGATGACGGTGGAGTCGCGTCCGATGTCGTTCAGCCGGGGGGAAATCACGACCTTCGTGATGCCTCACATGCAGAACGTCATGGGAGATCTCTTTGGTGGGCACCTGGCCGCCCTGGTAGACCAGGCAGCCGCCGTGGCCGCAATCCGGCACGCCGGCGGACCGGCGGTCACCAAATCAATCGACCGGCTCGATTTTCACGAGCCGATTCCGGTCGGCGCGCTGGTGACCTGCACGGCGACGGTGGACTACGTGGGGACGAGCTCCATGGACATCACGGTTCAGGTGTACTCGGAGCAGGTAAGCACCGGCGACCGGAAGCACACCCACACCGCTCACGTGGTGTTCGTCGCGATCGACGCGTCCCGGCGGCCGACCCGGGTCCCTCGGCTGGTTCCGGAAACAGAGGAAGAGCAGGCCCGCTACGAGCGCGCGCGCATCCGCCACGAAGCGCGCCGACGGGGGTGAACAGGAAGGGGGGGCTCACCGCCGTACTCTCGGGAGGTGGCGCCAAAGCCGCCGCGCATCTTGGTGCCCTGCGAGTGCTGCGGGAGGCGGGTCTGCTGCCGACGCGATACGTCGGCACCTCGATGGGCGCGGTGATCGGCTGCGGTCTCGCGGCCGGGCTTTCCTGCGAAGAGGTCGAAGCCAGGCTCCTGTCCATTCGGCACCGGGACATCTTCCGACTCGATCGGGGCGGACTTCTGCGCGGGATCTTCGCCCGGTCCGTACTTCGACCCGAGCCTTTTCGCAGGGCGCTGGAACGCCTCCTTCCCGTGACATCATTCCGGGACCTTCGCATCCCGATGAGCGTGACCGCGACCGATCTGGACACCAGCGATCTGTTGGTGTTCGGTGCAGGCGGGGAAGACGTGCCGATGCTGGACGCCCTCTGTGCCAGCTGCGCCCTCCCGCTCTTCTTTCCCCCGCATCCCGTCGGTGGCCGCCGCTGTGCCGACGGCGGACTTCGCGCGGTGGTTCCCCTCGAAGTGGCGTCCCGGTTTCCCGCCGAGCTCGTCGTCGCGATCGACGTCGGTCCCGGCCTCGATGTGCAGGGCGAAGCGGGCGGTCGCGAGCCGCCGGCGCTGCTCCGGCTGCAAGGTGACGCGCAGCGGGCTCTGATGACCAGCAACACCCTGGCTCAACGCGCCCTCTGGCTGCGAACGTCCGGCCTGCCGCCGCTCTGGTGGATCCGGCCGCGGGTCCGGCGGGGGGAAACGTTTGCGACGGAGCAACTCCAGTGGTACATCGCGGAGGGGGAGCGGGCTGCGCGAGCCATCCTCGCCGAGCACCGCCCTTGACCCGGCGCACCACCGACCGAATGTTTGGAGGGTACCCCCGGCGAATTGGAGGGTGACGTGGCGGAGGAGCGGATCTTCACTCTCGAGGAGGCCGAGCGCACACTCCCGCTCCTTCGCCGCATTCTCACCGATCTCAAAACCGAATACCGCGTCTGGCACGAAGCGCTGGGAGATTATGAGCTGCTCTCCGGCGGAGCCCGGGCCCAGGACGGCGAGAGCGAGGAGCTGCTCGCCGCACGCCGCGCGATGACGCAGTCCGCCGGCCGAATCAGCGAGTATCTCGAGGAAATCGGGGCGATCGGCTGCCTCTTCAAGGGATTCGATGCGGGCCTGGTGGATTTCTACACCTTGCGCGAGGACCGCCTGGTCTTCCTCTGCTGGCGGGTGGACGAGCCACGCATCACCCACTGGCACGAGCTCGAAGCCGGCTACGCCGGGCGACAGCCGATCGATTCCCTCTTTCTTACCACCACGCATTCGTGAGAGCGCTGCTGTTCCTGGGACACTTCCTGGGATTCGTGCTGTGGCTCGGCGGTGGGCTGGCCGCGATGCAGGTCGGGACGCAGATGCGGAGCGCGGGACGGGAAGAATCGGCGTTGCTGTTGAGCGTGCTGGTCCGGTTGTATCGGGGGATGCTCCTCCCCGGAGCGGTGCTCACCGTGCTCACCGGCCTGCTGCTCACGCTGCGCCTGTACGGGGGTGCCGTCAGCGTGGCCGGCTACCCGACTGCGCTCATGGTCATGCAGGGTACGGGGCTGCTCGGAGCCGCCATCCTCATCGCCGTCGGTTTCCCCGCAGCGATTCGATTGGCGAGACTCGATCCGACCGGACCACACGCGGACCGGTTCCAAAGCCTGCGCCGGCGGGTTTCGACTAGTGGCGGGTTGACCGGGGTCCTGGCCCTGATCGCACTCGTCGCGGCTGCCCTGCTTCGTTAGCGAGGCGCCTCGTCGCCAGCGCCCGGCGTCCGGTGTCGCAGACCCCGGCGACGGGGCAGCGATCGCAGTGGGCGATGCGCGCAGTACAGATCAGCGCCCCGAGCTCCATGATGGCCTGATTGAAGAGCCAGGTCGCTTTCCCTTTCCTGGGAATCAGCGCCGCGGCGGTCGCCCACAAGCGTTTCGCGGCGGCTGCGTTTCTCGTAAGGCGAGGATGAAAGGCGCGCCGGAGCACGCGGGCGATGTTGGTATCCACCGCCGGCACCGGTTGCTCAAACGCAAAGCACGCGACCGCCCCCGCCGTGTAGGGACCCACGCCCGGCAGCCGGCGGAGCTCGCCGGGGTCGTCGGGCAGTCGTCCTCCGTAGCGGCGCACCACGTCGCGCGCCAGGCGATGCAGATTGGCGGCGCGACGATAATACCCCAACCCTTCCCATTGTTCCCGCACCATGGCGGGTGACGCCGCGGCCAAACGACGGATGCTGGGGAATTCGCCCAGAAAGCGGGGATAGTACTCGACCACACGCGCGACTTGCGTCTGTTGCAGCATGACCTCGGAGACCAGAACCGCGTAGGGATCGCGGGTCCGCCGCCAGGGCAGGTCCCTGCCGTGGCGCCGGAACCATGCGACGAGTCGCCGGCGAAAGTCGGCTGCGAGATGCGCCTGAGGGGTGGACTTCGCGGGCATTCGTCCCCAAGATAAGCCTTCCATGCCGGCCGTCCTTTCCGCTCCCGCCCAACCACTGCGCTTTGTGGGCCGTTTGCTCCTCAATGGCCTGGCTCATCTCGGCCGGATGAGTCTCCTGATCATCGAGCTGGTCCGGGGCATGAAGGAATGGCGGATCTGGCTGCCCCGGACGATCACCGAGGCAGCGAATGTCGGCGGTGGCTCGCTGTTCATCGTGTTGCTGATTTCCGGCTTCGCGGGCGCCGTGACGGCGTTTCAGGCCGGCTATCAGTGGCAAAGCAGCCTGCCCGCCTACGTGCTGGGCACGATTGTGGTCGAGACCGTCGTGCTCGAGCTGGGTCCGGTGCTGATCGGGCTGGTGCTCGCCGGGCGGATCGGGGCCCGGTATGCCGCCGAGCTGGGGACCATGCGGGTCACGGAGCAGATCGATGCCCTCGAATCCCTGGGACGCTCCCCGGCTTCCCACCTCATCATCCCCCGAGTCCTGGCGTCGACCCTGATGCTCCCCATTCTGGTGGTGATCGCCGATGTGGTGGCGGTGGGGACCGGCTGGATCGGGGTCAAACAGGTGCTCCCGATCACCGATTCGGATTTCCGGTACGGCGCGCTCTACTTCTGGCGGCCGTTCGACGCCTGGTACTCGCTGATCAAGGCGTTCACCTTCGGCGCGGCGATCGGCCTGATCTCCTGCTACACGGGGTTTAACACGCAGCAGGGCGCCGAAGGAGTCGGGAAGTCGGCCACGGCGGCAGTGGTGTCCAGCTCGGTGATCATCCTCCTGCTGAACGCGCTGCTTGCCCGGATCCTGCTCCACTCATGATCTCGCTCACCGGGGTCCGGAAGCGCTTCGGCGAACAGGTCGTCCTCAACGGGGTGCAGTTCGACGTCAACGAGGGCGAGACCGTGGCGCTGTTGGGTCCGTCGGGGTCGGGCAAGAGCGTGCTGCTCAAGCATATCAACGGGCTGTTGCGGCCTGACGCAGGATCGATCCGGGTGGACGATATGGAGGTACCGACCCTCGATCGGAAGCAGTTGGCCGAGCTGCGCACCCGGATCGGGTACGTCTTTCAAAACGGTGCGCTGTTCGACTCCATGAACGTCTTCGAGAATGTCCGGCTCGGCATCGCCGACGGAAGCCGATATCGCGATCTGGAATACTCGCGGGCGCGGGTCCGGGAATGCCTCCGCCTGGTGAACCTGCATCCGGACGAAATGCAGAAGTATCCGGCCCAGCTGTCGGGCGGCATGCGGAAACGGGTGGGGATTGCGCGGGCCATCGCGGGGGCGCCCAAGTACCTGCTGTACGATGAGCCGACGTCAGGCCTCGACCCTGTCAATGCCGACGTGATCGACGATCTGGTCAAGCGACTCGAGGAGGAGCTCGGCGTCACGAGCGTCATGGTCACCCACGACGTCAGGGGGGCCTTCCGGGTAGCGGACCGTCTGGCACTGCTCTACGATTCCACGATCGTCCTGGAGGCGCCGCCGGACGAATTCCGGCAGTCCGCCGATCCGCGGGTCCGGGCATTCCTGGAGCGAGATTTCGACTCCACTTCCTTCGCGGCCTGAGCAAGCATGGACCTCCACTACAAACAGGAAATCACCGTCGGCGCGCTCGTTCTGGTCGGCGTGGCTCTCTTCATCGCGGGGACGATGTGGCTCAGCGGGCGGAGCTTTTCCAGCGCGCCCACCATCACGATCGCGTTTCCCGACATCCAGACCCTGAAGCGAGGCTCGCCGGTGAAAGTGTCCGGCGTGGAGCTGGGAACGGTCACGGAGATCGTGTACCAGGGCTACCAGCGGGTCCTGGTACGGGCAAGCCTCGAACCGGAAGTGCTCGTCAAGCGGGATGCCTCGGCGTCGCTCGCGTCCATCGGGCTGGTCGCGGATGCGGTCATCGAGCTCAATCCGGGAAGCGCCGCGGAGCCGCTCCCCGCCGACGCGATCATCCAGGGGACGGTTGCCCAGGGGCTGCTGTCGTCCGCGCCCGACCTCACCACCCAGGCGAAGGAGCTGATGGCTGGGCTTTCCGAGATCGCGAACAAGCGCCTCGCCGACGACCTCTCCCGGACCCTGAACGCAGTACAGCGCCTGGCCGACCTCTACGCCAATCCGAAAGCGGGTCCCAGCTCGGACCTGGCCCGCACCCTCGAGGAGGTGCGCCGCATGGGCAGCCGGCTGGACTCGACGCTCAACGATCTCAAGCTGCGCGGGACGATGGAGGTCGCCGACAGCTTGATGCGAAGCTTGTCCCGCCTCTCCGCCGACGCCCGGGTGACCGCCGAGCGATTCGACACAACGCTTGCACGGATCAATCGAGGAGAAGGGAGCCTGGGACGGTTCGCAACCGACACCGCGTTCTACAGCAATGCCCGGGAGGCCCTGCGGGCCTTTCAGCAATTCATCGACGACATCCGCAAACACCCGGGCAAGCTGGGCATCACGGTCCGGATTTTCTAGGGACGAAGAACGGATGCTGTCGGTCACCTTCCTTGGCACCGGGGCGGCCTGTCCCACGGTCGAACGCAATGTTGCCGGCCTCGCGGTGCAACGGGAGGGGGAAACGCTGCTGTTCGATTGCGGCGAGGGGACCCAACGTCAGATGATGCGGTATGGTGTAGGGTTCTCCTTCCGGGACATCTTCCTCACCCACTTCCATTCCGATCATTTCCTCGGCGTCATCGGGCTGTGCCGAACCCTGGGGCTCATGGACCGTACGGAAGGCATCACCCTCTACGGCCCGAAAGGCGCGCAGCGCATCCTCACCGCGGCCCTCAGCGTGGGTATCGAGCGGACCAAGTTTCCAGTCGAGATCATCGAGGTCAAGCCGGGTTATCGGATGGGCCGGGGCGACTACGAGCTGGTGGTGTTCGAGACGGATCACCGGGCCGATACCGTGGGGTATGCCCTCGTGGAGCACGACCGGCTTGGCCGGTTCGACCCCGAGAAGGCACGGGCGCTCGGGATCCCGGAAGGTCCGCTGTGGGGACGCATTCACAAGGGGAGCAGCGTGGACCTCCCCGACGGCCGGACCATCAGTCCCGAAGCACTGGTGGGGCCGCCCCGTCCCGGACGGACGCTGGTTTACAGCGGCGACACCCGCCCGCATCCCGGGGTGGTCGCGGCGGCACGTAACGCGGACCTTCTGATCCACGAAGCGACCTTCAGCGAAGAGGAGCGGGAGCGGGCCGCCGAAACCGGGCATGCCACCGCTCGAGAAGCCGCCGAAGTCGCGTCCGCCGCCGGAGCCCGCCGACTGGTGCTCACCCACATCAGCCCCCGGTACAGCCGCGACGCACCCGAACTGCTCGCCGAAGCGCAGGCCGTGTTCCCGGAAACAATCGTGGCGCGTGACGGCATGGTGGTCGAGGTGCCATTTCGCTGACGAGCAGGCATATTAGCGGACCCTCCTTCTTGAGCCGAGCTCCATGCCTGCGCGCCTTTCACTCGTCATTCTCCTCGGACTGACACTCCATTCCTCCCGCTCGGCCGCGCAACAACCCGTCCATCCGCTGGACGGACTGTCGGCCCGGGAGCACTGGGCGACCTACGACGCGTTGATCGCTTCCGGGAAGACCGACTCTTCCACGCGGCTTCTCTACATCACGCTTCATGAACCCCCCAAAGCGGACGTGCTGGCCTGGAAGCCGGGACAGCCGTTCCGGCGAGAGGCGTTCGTGCATCTGGTCCAGAACCGGAAGGGGTACGAAGCGGTGATCGACCTCGCGGCGAAGACGGTTCTGGCCTGGCGGGAGGTGCCCGGCCGTCAGTACATGGCCACCGCGCGCGAAGAGGAGCTGGTCGAAGAGCTCATGCTCAAGGATGCGCGGGTTAGGGACGCAATCGAGCGCCGGGGGATCACCGATTTCTCTCTTGTGGGGTGTGGGCCCGCGAACGAGGGGTACTTCGATCTCCCCGAGGAGCGCAATCACCGGGTCATGAGGGCGGTGTGCGGGAACGATCGGGGCCGGTTCAGCGGCTACGGGGAAACGTTCGAGGGCCTGGTGGCGGTGGTGGATGTCACCGAGGGCAGGATCCTCCGGGTGATGGACAGCGGGGTGCGCCCGCGGACCGGCCCGGTCGGCGATCACGATGCCGAAGCCATCGGGAAGACCCGGCCGCCGGCCTCGCCGATCGTGGTAAGCCAGCCGACAGGACCATCCTTCGTGCTCAACGGTCACGAGGTTTCCTGGCAGAACTGGAAGTTCCATTTCCGGATCGATCCCCGACGCGGCGTCGTCTTGTCCCTGGTGCGCTACACCGACGGAGGCACCGACCGGTCGATTCTCTATCAAGGCTCGCTCTCCGAGCTGTTCGTGCCGTACATGGACCCGGACGAGCCGTGGGGATACCAGGGGTATTTCGATCTGGGGAGCTACCCGGCCGTCATCGGTGGTGCTGCGTCGACCCTCGAGCCGGGCCTCGACTGCCCGGCACATGCGACCTACTTCGGGGCCATCACCTCGTCGGAACGGGGAAGACCGATCGAGCGAGCCCGCGGCGCCTGTCTCTTCGAGCGACTCACCGGCGACCCGGCCTGGCGCCACTCCCGCGATCGCGGCTCGGTGGTGGAGAGCCGGGCCCAGCGAGACCTGGTGCTCCGGATGTTCATGACCGCAGGGAACTACGACTACCTGTTCGACTGGGTCTTCCAGCAGGACGGCGCTCTCAGGGTGGACGCCGGTGCGACGGGGATGGACCAGGTGAAAGGCGCCCGGGTGCGGGACGCGACCGGAGAGACCGATGATGATCGCTACGGGCGATTCATCGCACCTTTTCTGGTAGGCGTCAACCACAGCCACTTCTTCTCGTTCCGCTTCGATCTCGACGTGGATGGTCCCAACAACACTCTCGTGGTGGATCGCCTCGTGACCGAACGGCTCCCTGCGGCGAGCGCCCGCCGGAGCGTCTGGAAGGTCGAGTCAGCGCCGGCCCGGACGGAGCGCGAGGGCATGCGGCACGCCGGCATGGGGGGGGGGGCGCCGGAGATCTGGCGGGTGGTGAACCCGGGGGTCCAGGGACCCTATGGCGATCCGGTCGGGTATGTGATCGAGTCAGGCCATCACACCACCACGCTGATGACCGAGGACGACTACTTGCGCCGGCGCGCCGGGTTTACCGAGCATGGACTGTGGGTGACCCCATATCGTCCGGACGAGTTGTTTGCGGCTGGTGACTATCCCACCGTGAGCACGGCCGGAGAGGGCCTGCCGAAGTGGACGGCCGCCAACCGGCCGATCGCAGGGACCGACCTGGTCGCCTGGGTGACGATGGGACTCCACCACGTGCCGAGGCCGGAGGATTACCCGATCATGCCGGCCGTGTGGCACAGCATTACGCTCAAGCCGACCGGCTTTTTCGCACGTAACCCGGCGATCGACTTACCGAAGACCCCGTAACGCGCATTCGCAGAGAGAGCACACCATGACACGCACCAAACTGGCGAGGTGGATTGGCGCCCTGATGTTGGCCCTGGGCTGCAGCTCCGGCGGGACCGACCCGGGTGGAAACGGGTCCATTGCCATTGCCCTCAGTCCGACGGGCGCAACTGTTCTTCGCGGCGGCTCCACGCTGGTCGTCGCGACCCTGACTCGCGGCGGCGGATTCACCGGGACGGTGAACTTTACGGCGGAGGGTGCGCCGACCGGCGTCACCGCCTCGGTCGGCGCGTCGAGCACGGTCGGAGGAACCACCACCGCGACTGTTACGGTGACCGTGGCGGCCTCAGTGGCACCGGGAACGTATCCCATCACGATCCGGGGTACCGGGTCGGGCGTTTCCCCCACCACCGCGGTGTTCACGCTCACTGTTGTCGCGCAGGCGAGCTTCACCCTTTCCGTCAACCCCGCCAACGCTTCCCTCGCACAAACCCAGGCCCAGGACTTCACCGTCACGGTAAACCGGGTGGCCTATACGGGTGCGATCACGTTCTCCGCGGAGAACCTTGCCGACGGGGTCACGCCGTCGTTCAACCCCGCGGTCACGAACGGGAACACGACCACCCTCACGCTCACCGCGAGCGCGACGGCAGTTCCAGGGAACTCGGTGGCAACGATCCGGGGAACCGGTCCGGATCCTTCGGGCCCGGCGCTCCGGGTGGGCACGACTGGAGCGGCGCTGATCGGAAGTACGAACCTGCCGATCACCCTCGGTGCAGCCAACCTCAACGTCGATTTCTCGGGCTGTGCAGTCGAGTTTCAGCCCCTCTGGGCTGCGGTCCAGGATGGGAGCGGAGCCTGGAGACGGGTGGGGACGATCGCGCCGCACCGTTATCGTGCTCACGTCGCCGAGAGCAAGGGCGGAATGGCTTTCGTGGTGCCGGGGCAATTCTTCTTCGGCCTTCGTCAGGGAGTGGAAGGAGGGGCAGCGCTCCGAAACGGGACGAGCCCCGGGGCACCGGGCGGCGGAGTGCGAAACGGGACCCTGCTTCGAGCGGCCGCCGGGAAGCGACACGCCGAAGGCGATGGCTTCGACACGTTCATTCAGTATGGGAGTCAGGCGGAGCTGATCGCCCTCGCGGGCGACCAGTGTCCCGCCGCGCCGACCACCAAGACCATCAACGGCTCGGTGAGCAACGTGGGAGGGGGGGAGTTCTCCACCTTCAGTTTGGGAGGGTCGGTGAACTCGATAAGCGGGAACGGCCCGTTCCTGCTTCAGGGTGTGGCAGAAGGGCTGCAGGATTTCTTCGCCTACACCGGGCCGGCCGCCGCCGTAGGATCGAGCGACCGGATGGCGATCCGGAGGGATCAGAACCTCGCCCACAATGCGACGATGCCCGTGGTGAACATGGCGGTTGGAGGGAGCGGTGAGGCGTTTTACGCCGACCTGGATCTCATCACCGTCACGAACGCGGGCACCGATGCACTCTACCAGAACATGGGCTTCTACTCCACCAACCAGTGCCGGCCCGCCTCGCTGTACTCGGACATTCCGGTCGGGGCGAATCCATTCTATGCCTACGGCGTTTCCGATGCCCGGCTTCGCGCGAGCGACTATCATCAAATTGGCCTCCAGGCGAATAGCGCAGATTTTTCGACTCAGCGGTACCTCTTCCAGTCCTTCCACTCTCTCGCACCGTCCTCGGTGCGGATACCAGATAATGTCCCGGTTCCCGTGCTCACGAGCCCGGCGGGACCGTACAAACGTCTGGGGGCAAGCTTCACGACACCGACCGACTACGTCGGGACCGCGCAGTTTCCCTACCTCTACCTGTTCCTGTATGCTGAGGATGAGGGTGCCATTCGCGGAGGGGGTTCCGGCGCCGCGCTCCGATTGCGCGATCGGGCCTTCGAGGTCGCGCCATTCAACGGGGTGGTCATTCAGGCGACCCAGACCTGGTTTGGCACAGGACCGGCCGCAGTCGTCATGCCCGACTACTCCTCATTGTCGGAATGGAACAACGCGTGGGGCCCCGCCAATGGGGTGCCTGGTATCTGGTTGCTTGAGCTCTTTCACGCCACCGCATCCGGCGCGTGTGTCGAGGGATCGCGGCAGCGGTTGGGCTTCCGGATCGGCCTGTACTAGAACCGGGTCGCCTTCACATGGCGCACATGTTGGGCCGTAAAGTTTTGTCCTGCAACAGGTTAACAAGGCGGCGCTGAGGCTCAGGGCAGATCCTCGCGAAGCCCGTTCGCTGGTCCACTGGTCGGCGCGGGATATGCGACATTATCTTTCACGTATTGCAGAGCGGTGTAGCTGAGTTGGGAGGGGCTATAGGTCTACGACCCCCCGCCCGGTCAGTTACAACCGCTCGATGCGTTTAGGGGGTCGTGAATGCGCTCGAGTCTGATTTCACTCACTCTTTATGCGATTGCAGCCCCGGCTGGACTGCTGGGGCAGGGAACCGCTCCGCGCGCCCCATCGGCCCCGGTCCGGTACCAGCTTGCTGCGACGGGCAATGTTGCCCGCTTCATTGTCAAAGAGACCCTGGTCGGTGCCACCTTGCCGAACGAGGCGATCGGAACCACCAGCGCCATCACCGGGGCGATCGTCCTCGACGGCAAGGGCGCCGTGGACACCACGAGCTCGGTGATCACGGTGGACCTTCGAACCCTGCAGAGCGACCGGGATCGCCGGGACAACTACATCAAACGGCGCACACTTGTGGTGGATTCATTCCCGAACGCCGTCTTGAGGGTGCGGGAGCTCAGGGGTCTGCCGGTCCAGTTGCCGGCGAGCGGCAGCGTGAGCTTCACCGTCGTAGGCGACTTCACCGTGCACGGCGTGACCCGGCCGAGCCTCTGGGAGGCGACGGCGACGGTGGTGAACGGAGCCCTCTTGGGGAAGGCGACGACCCGCGTGAAGTTCGGAGACTTCGGGATGGAGCGCCCCAGGGTGATGGTCGTTCTCAGCGTGGAGGACGACATCAAGCTCGAGTATGATTTTCATTTCGTCCGGGCGGAGAACCCGTAGCGCGATTAGCTTACCGCGCGGAGGGGCCGGGGGGGGGGGGGCGAGGCTGGGGGCTGTAGCTCAGCTGGGAGAGCGCCGCGTTCGCAATGCGGAGGTCAGGGGTTCGATCCCCCTCAGCTCCATGGACAACCGAAACACTGCCCCTTGGTGTAACTGGCAACACGCCTGACTCTGGATCAGGAGAGTCCTGGTTCGAGCCCAGGAGGGGCAACTCAGCGGCCGGCGAAAGCCGGCCGCTTCGTTTCCCCTCCTGTCTCGTTCGCTCACGCTGCGCGTTCGCGTTCGAGCCCCACGCCTGCCGCTCTTCATTGCCCCTCCGGTCTCGTTCGCTCGCTGGCGCTTTTTCTGAGAACGAGGGAAGGGGAGGTCTTGGCGAGGGCAGCCGCGTGCTGTTCTCATGCGCCCTCCCTCAGGTCAACGCCCATTCCCCCGAGAACAACGCCGCCTGCTCCAGCACCGTCTGCGTCGCTTTCTCCTGCTTGTCGGGCGGATATCCATGCTTGCGCAGGATGCGCTTGACGAGCACCCGGAGCTGGGCGCGCACGTTCTCGCGCAGCGTCCAGTCGATGGTGACGTTGTTCCGCACGGTCTCGACGAGCTCACGGGCGATGTGGCGCAGGGTCTCGTCGCCGAGCACCTTGACGGCGCTGTCGTTCGTCCCGAGGGCGTCGTAGAAGGCGAGCTCGTCCTCGGTCAATCCGAGCTGCTCGCCGCGAGCATCGGCTTCACGCATCTCCTTCGCGAGCCGGATCAGCTCTTCGATCACCTGGGCGGCCTCGATGGCTCGGTTCTGGTAACGGCGGATGCTCTGCTCGAGCATGTCGGCGAAGGAGCGCGCTTGCACGATGTTTTTCCGCCGGCGCGTGCTCAATTCGCCGCGAAGCAGTTTCTGCAAGAGCTCCACCGCCAGATTCCGTTGCGGCATTCCACGCACCTCGGACAGAAACTCGTCCGACAGAATCGAAATGTCCGGCTTGGCCAATCCCGCCGCGGCAAAGATGTCGATGACACCCTCCGGCGCCACGGCGCGCGAGATGATCTGGCGGACGGCGAGGTCCAGATCCTCTTCCGGGCGGGCGTCGGCCGGCGCACGCTTGGCGAGCACGGCCTGCACGGCCTGGAAGAAGGCCACGTCGTCGCGGATGCGGAGCGCCGCTTCATGCGGCACCGCGAGCGCGAAGGACTGCGACAGCTCGCGGACGGCGTGAATGCACCGGTCCTTGCCGTTCTCCTGGGCCAGGATGTGCTCCTGGGCCGGCGGCAAGAGGCTCAACCGCTCCTGCGGCGTCCCGGTCGTCCACTTGGTCCAGTCGAACCCGTGGAAGAGCGCGCAGCACACCTCGAACTTCTCCCGCATCAAGGCCACTGCCTCGTCCTGGTCGAGGGCGGTCCGCCCGGTGCCGCCGCTCTCGGTGTAGGTCGAGAGCGCCCGCTTCAGCTCGTGAGCCAGACCCAGGTAGTCGACGACGAGCCCGCCCGGCTTGTCCTTGAAGACACGGTTCACGCGGGCGATCGCCTGCATCAGCCCGTGGCCGCGCATGGGCTTGTCCATGTACATGGTGTGCAGGCTCGGCGCGTCGAAGCCGGTCAGCCACATGTCGCGGACCAGCACCAGGCGGAGCGGGTCGTCCGGGTCGCGGAAGCGGTTTGCCAGTGCCTCGCGGCGCGGTTTGTTGCGGATGTGTTGCTGCCAGTCGGGCGGATCGGAGGCCGAGCCGGTCATGACGACCTTGATCGCGCCCGCGTCGTCGCCTGCGTCCGCCCACGACGGCCGCAGCTTGACGATCTCCTCAAAGAGCTCGACGCAGATGCGCCGGCTCATGCACACGACCATCCCTTTGCCCTCCATCGCTTCCAGGCGCTTCTCGAAATGCTCGACGATGTCCCGCGCGACGATCTCAAGCCGCTTGTGCGAGCCCACCACGGCCTCGAGCTGCGCCCACTTGGTCTTGAGCTTCTCCTTGCGCTCGACCTCCTCGCCCTCGGTGGCTTCCTCGAAGTCGGGGTCGATCCTCGGCCGCTCGGCCTCGTCGAGCGCCAGCTTGGCGAGCCGGCTCTCGTA
>Ga0187893_10006536_pt1 | contig 19862 bp, 15 predicted proteins | sample MA1701074metaG_FD_139574 | JGI IMG/M metagenome (GOLD analysis project Ga0187893, IMG submission 139574) | White microbial mat communities from a basaltic lava cave in the Kipuka Kanohina Cave System on the Island of Hawaii, USA - MA170107-4 metaG ...
AGCACGGGGTTTGTAAATCATCTTCTACATGAAAAGCTGCAAACCCTGCTATCCCGTCTTTGTGAACGCGCATTTCTAACACTCTCTCAAACCATCTGGTAGCCGCTTCTTTGAAAATGTTTTCGTGTGTGGCTTGATAGAAACGATTGAAAATGTGCGCCAACCCAGCCGCGCCGTGACAAATTCCTACGTCACGAGTTCCGGCTTCTTCAAACGGGCGCAAGGCTGCACGGCGTATGATATTTAACGCTTCTTCTTCCCAAGCTTTTTCGCCGACAGCACGAGCCGCGCAAAATAAAGCCGCAGACAAACCCGCATCGCCATAACACCAAGCAAGATGCGCTTCGTCGCGTTCAAGCCCTTCGGCTTTCCAAGTTGTGAACGAAGACCATTTGCTGCCAATCAATTTTTGTTTCAGAAGCCAATTGACTGAGCCATTCAGCAACGGTCTTGCTTTTTCAACGGCAACGCCATTCGCACACATTCCGCCAAGCAAAGCAATAATGCCCGGAATGCCGTGCGCTAATCCCAAATTGTAATAGCCGTCAGGGCAAATTTTTCGTTGCCAATCGTGTAATAAACTCTGATGAGTGTGCCAAGCAATGCCGTCCGCATTTCGCGTCGCCGTTTCGTCCAAGCGTTCTGCAATCAACTCTAAAATTTCTTTTGCAGACGAACGCGGCAATCTCTCAAGAGCATAAACTCCGTAGCCAACAAGACCGCCTATCAAATCGTAATCGGCAAGCCAAGGTGATTGGCTCAAATGCTCTTTCAAAGATTCATCAATGTCAGCGTTCAAATCTTCTTCGCTTTCGTCAACAAGCTGTTCGCGTAGATGCTCCAACGTCCATGCTACGCCTGTGTAACCGCCATAGAGCGAAAAATTCAATCTTTGTTTTGATATGGACTGAATCGTTTGACTCAAAAACTCTGCCGCGATTTCTTCATCGTCATCGTCGGGGAAAGCGCGTGCGCCGTAAGAATAAAAGAGCGAATATCCGGGCCAGCCTCCTGCAAGCGCGACCTTGAATAGAGTTTGCGCTTCGGGCAAATCCTCAACGCCTTTTGGCAACGGTCCGGGCGGATCGTTTTGTAAAACCTGTGCGATATCAATGACGGCTTTCAAGGCGCGTTCTTTCAAATCACCTTCAAGGATTGGTTGCCAATTTGTTTTCCGTTTTGTTTTCATTGTTTCACCGCGACGAGCATTTCAAAATCAACTAACTTTCTCAAAAGAGCAGGGCTAACTCTCAGCTTCTCTTTCTCTACAATTTCATCCAACACTTCCGCTACGGGTCGTCCGTCAAAATACGGAAGCACGCTGATAACGGATTTCGACAAACGCATAGTGTCATAGCCCGAATAAGTTGCGACCGCAAATGCTCCTTGTTCCATACTGCTAAGTTGAAACGAACCGACTTTGAGCCTTTGCGGAAGTTCTTCGGAAACAAGTTTTTGATAAGTCTCTTGCAGAAGCCTCGTGTGAATTTGTAATTCGGGTCCGCAGATGTTTTCTATATCGGACCACTTCAAATCATTCACAAGCAAAGCGCACTCTTTATAAAATTCTGTTTCGCGTCCGTACCACTTGCCCCATCTAATCCGGTGAAGTTGTTCATCTGTTTTTCTGTCAATCTCTTTTGCATCTGGTTTCCCGGCATCGGGGCGGTTGAAAAGATGCAAGAGCGTTTGTAGCGCGTCTGCGCCAAGGTCCAGCTGAATGACGCACCAAAGCGAAATGTTTTTTTCGATGTAAGAGAGAAGTTGAAGCACCTTCATCCAAAAGTTTTTGCCCATCGCGCCGCGAGTATGTTTACAAAACCACGTCGCACAAATGGATTCACGATTTTTCCAAACGCCACATCGCCCGCCTTCTTCTTCCATATAATGCGGGCAACGCATACTTCCCGCACGACCGAAAACACCAGATGTGTTGTGATAAAGAAGCGAATACAAAGGCGTTGAACCAATGCCCAAAGGCGTTATGCCAATGCCAGCTTTCAAACGCGCTTCGACTGTTGCGCGACCTTTTGCAAATGCTGTGTCTTCGTCTGCCAAAATTCGTCCTGCCAGAAAGTTATGAAGCTCGGGCAAGTAAGTACAGCATTTTGTCTGCGGATTGAAGTATTGGTTGGAATCAGTCTGCTCCGCATCATCGGGCAACATAGCGCAGTTGTCGCACGTCGCGTCCGTTTCAGATGGTATGGGACCTGACAACACTTCATCCATCCACGCGGCATAAAGCGGCGGCAAGGGGTTTGTCGGCATAACAGGCAGTTGGCGAATTTTGGTTTTCATATCATAGTTGCGTAGCCACTTAAAGGTTGTCTTAATAGCCCCAAAGGGGCAATGGCATTAAGTTAAGCATAAGGAGTACGACAGGCTGGCAGCCTGTCGCTTGCTAGATAAGCTAAAGCGCTGATAAATAAAGAAACATTGATAACCTTCGCCAGCGACAGGCTGCCAGCCTGTCGTACTCCTTATGCTTAACTTAATGCCATTGCCCTTACAGCATCACCCAACGCGATGCGCCATCGCTATTGAATCGCGCCCCTTTGGGGCTTAACTTTTAAGACTTCCAAGAATGTAGTCCCCTGCAAGCGCACACTCGAATGCAAATAGAAAATCAGGCACATTAAACGGGCGACTACTTACACCCGGCATCTGTGCCGCACCAACCAGATTGTGGTGGAGGGTCTTTGGGTCCCGGCTGTCCCAAACAATCGGCACGAGGGGACAACGTGCAATTGGCGTATTCGGTGGGACAGTTGAGCTGTGTGCAAGGTCCGTAGATACTTTGCCCCGCACCGCCTTTAATTTTGCTGATTTCTTCATCACTTAAGTCTTGTACGGTTTCGCGGTTGACTTTTAGCTTGTCAATCTTCACCTTTCTTTTGTCCTTATCTTTTTTGACCATGATTTTGATTTCTCCTTCTTTCGGTTTAACGGCTGTTGCGTGACAAACGGGAATCGTAGTGGCGCGCCAACATATCGTAGTTAGCCGCTTCATACTTTCTGCACATACAAGTTGCTTTTTTGTGCATAGCTGCTGCTGACTATCGCTTGTTCATACAAAGAAATTTCGGTTTCACGTTTTGCGACGGCGCGTAAGCTCAACAATTTTTCGAGCAGAGCGCGTAAACCTTCGGGGTCTATATCAAACTCTACCTCATCATAACGGGCAGAACCTGAAAACTCCGTCAACAAATCTGCAGCGCGCAAAGCCTTGCCCGTATTCAAAAGCTCCAACAACCGCACAATGCGTTCATCTGCAAGAAACGGAAATATATGCCCGTTAGCTGAAACAGTTACACGAAAATCTTCTACAAAAAGCCATTCAATCGGAAAGCGAGAATCTGCGCGAACCGTGTCTTCATCATTCAACTCTTGCCAAACTGCTGGCATAGGATAGTCGTTTGCGCGTGCGCTGGTTCTTTGTATGAGACGGTCAAGATTGCGACCGAGTTCGGTTTCCGCTCTTGATTCCTCCGCGTCATAGAAACCGATTGAAAGACATATTGATAAACCTTCGCTTGATTCGCCTACGTGCCAATAACTTTCGGGCCAAAACATCGCATCACCGGCTTCGGCTTCAAATGTTATGGCGTTATCAAGAAAGCGTTCGTAATTGTGTGCGCAACGTATTTCAGGATTGCGTTCGACAAATTCACTCGACCACAATCGCATTTTTTTTCGCCCGGCGATTATGAATTGAAACGCGCTCTTATCGTCTTTATGCACACCGAACGGAGTCACATTGTAGTTGCCTGCAAACACTGCCGAACACCACGATTTATCCGGCACAAGTTGTAAAAAGTCGAAAAAAAGCGAACGCGCCCTGAGCCATAGTTTCGGATTATGTGCTGTGACAAGCCCGTTGAGAATCAAAGCGAATCTTTGCCCGTCAAGCCTTTGCGTGATTCTTTGCTCGTACTCTGAAATGTTCGCTTCATTTTCAAACGGTAAGCATTCGTTAAGTTATTCTCCTTTGAACAAAACATTTTGTTCGTTGAAAAACTGTAATGGCAATTGGATTTGTTCATCACGAAAGCGGCGGCTGGCTTCAATCAGACATTCAAAGATTTCCATCTCATCCGCCAAAGGAAAAACGAAAGGTTGTTTCAGGAGCAAAGGTTTTTGTTCCCAATGATGCGCTAGGAAATTTGTCCAGAATTCATTTGGCAATGTGAAACCTGCGGTCTCAAAAATATCGAATCCTGTGGACAATTTATTGTTAATGGATATTTGCATAGAATCCAAGCGCTTGATTTTCGATAACGGCTGTGTATTAAAACAGAGCCGTAAAAACCGTCTTTTGGTCTCTGTCTTGAATGGTTTCTTTATTCACATCCGCTTTGTCAATGTAGCCGTTTTGACAATCATTTTTGTTTGTCGCAGGAATTTACGACGCCTTAAATCACATTGGATTTATCGGATTAAACTTTCTTTGAAAAAAAATCAAAGGGAAAAATCCGCGCAGTTTGTCAGTGCCTATTCTGCAAGTTGCTGGCTGTTCAGATAGTAGTAAATTCCTTTTTCCGCCATCAGACTGTAATGGTTGCCCATCTCTACGATTGCGCCTTTGTCCATGACTATAATCAAATCCGCGTTGCGAACTGTGCTGAGACGGTGTGCGATGATGAACGTAGTTCGGTCCTTCAAAATGGCATCGAGATTTTGTTGAATCGCGCGTTCGCTTTCCGTGTCGAGCGCGCTTGTGGCTTCGTCGAAAATCAAGATGCGCGGCTTTTTGAACAGCGCGCGGGCGATTGCAATGCGTTGTTTTTGTCCGCCTGAAAGACTCTGCCCGCGTTCACCGATTTTTGTTTCATAACCCAAAGGAAGTTCGCTTATAAATTCGTGCGCGCCCGCCAACATTGACGCGCCGACGACCTCACGCAAAGGAGCGTCTTGTTCACCAAAGGCAATATTTTCGCGTATTGTGCCGCTAAAGAGAAAAACTTCTTGCGGTACAACGCCGACCTGCGAACGAAGCGAATTGATAGAGCATTGACGCAAATCGTAACCATCAATATAAATGCGTCCTTCGTTTGGTTGATGAAGACGCAACAACATATTTGCAAATGTTGTTTTGCCCGAACCGCTACGCCCGACAAGCGCGACGGTTTGTCCGGGTTGAATTTCAAGCGTGACGTTTTGAAGCGCGTTACGGTCGTTGCGCGTAGGGTAACGAAACGTCACGTTATCGAAACGTATGTGACCTTTAATGCGCGGCAAGTTTATTAAATTTGCGGAAGACGAATCCTCTTCGGGTTTTGAATCGAAAACATCGTTCAGTCTTTCAAGCGAGATATTTATTTCCTGAAACTCACGCCACAAATCAATGAGGCTTAAAATCGGGCGCGTGACGCTTGCAACAATGACGTTGAATGCCACAAGTTGTCCGACGGTAAGTTCTCCACGAATAACAAGATGCGCTCCGAACCAGAGCAGAACAACAGTGTTCATTGTCTGCAAAATCTGGCTGATGGAAATGACTGTGATTTGTGTCATCCCGCCGCGAAATTGAATGTTGAGCGATTTAACAATCAGCCCTTCTAATTTCCAGCGAATGCGTTTTTCCGTTGCAGTCGCTTTTACAGTTCCGATGCCCGTGACGGATTCGACCATCTGCGAATCCGCTTCGGCGGTTTGCTCAAAGACTTCGCGGAACTGTTTTTTGAAAATCGGCGTAGCGGCAAGAGTTAAAATTATATAGCCCGGTATGAAAATCAGCGCGACGATTGATAGCTGTATGCTGTAATAGAGCATGAGGCCCAGATAAACAAAAAGCATCATGCAATCAAGGACTACATTCAAAGAGCGTCCCGTTAAAAAATCACGTATGCGTGCGTTTTCATTGAAGCGTTTTAGTATGTCCCCGACCTTGCGTTCTTCAAAATAACGCATTGGCAAACTCAAAATGTGGCGATAAAAATCAACCACCATCTGCATATCAATCCGCCGTGTTGTGTGGGAGAGCAGATAGTAACGAAGAACCGTTGTCAGCGTTTCAAACAATGCGACCAACACCATTCCCAACAGCATCATGTTGAGCAGTGAAGTATTTTTTTGCACCAACGCTTTATCCAAAATAACCTGCGTGAAGATTGGTGTCGCAAGACCGAAAAGTTGCAAAATCAACGATGCTAAAAATATCTCGAAGAGAAGACGCTTGTAAGGTTTCAGCATAGGCAGGAAACGCCCGAAAGTTGTTTTTGATTCTTCAACCCCTTCGATTTTTTCCGTTGGCGTTAAAAGCAAAAGATAACCCGTCCAGCCTTTTTCAAACTCTTCGCGGGACATCTTTATCAACCCTCTTGCCGGGTCTGCGACGATGACGCGCTCAGGTGTCGCTTCGTAGAGAACTATGTAATGAAAGCCTTCCCAGTGTGCGATTGCGGGCAGATTTGCTTTCACCAAACTCTCATAGTTTGCGCGGATGCCCCGCGTGTGAAAGCCCAATCTTTCCGCGCCTTCTGCGACGCTGCGCAATGTAGCTCCGTCACGGCTGACGTTCACCAAATCACGCAGGCGATTGATTGAAACGTGCTTGCCGTAATAGCGCAAAATCATAGCCGTACATGCCGCGCCGCAATCTGTCTCGCTGAGTTGCATTAGCGCAGGATACTTTCGCGCGCGACTTGGTTTATAACCGTTTAGTTTGTTTGGCGCTTGGGGTAATTCTTCTGCCGGGATGTAGGTCGGTAAAGATTCATTATCACCATCGTTTAGAGCGATACTGCTGTAACCGGAAGCAACTTCGACAAGAGCCGCTTTGAATTTTGGCGATGATTCTATGATTTGGTCAAAATCATTTTTGCCCAATCTGAAAACAGAAGTCGGTTCGCTTGTAACGACGCTTGCGGCTCGCTTTTCGCCCGTGAGCAAAGCGAGTTCGCCAAAAACCGCGCCCTCTTTAAGATGTGCAAGAACTTTTCCGTTTTCGCTTTCTTTTACGACCTTTGCGCTGCCTTCGCGCAAGATGTACAGAGCATCTCCATCATCGCCTTCGTTAATGATGTGATTGTTGCCGTTGTATTGGCGCGTCTCCATCGCATCAAGAAGTTTTTTGATTTCATCGGGCGAGAGCGGTGTTAATGCGGTGCAAAGTTTGACAAATTTTAAGATGGAATTATCCGTGAGGTATTTCTCAAAATACTCGCGCAGTTCAATATGCTTCATCAACAACTGTTTGAAATCTTCTTTGCGTAGGCGAATCGCAACCAAATCTGACGCGGCGCGGACAGTGTAATCACGACGCGAATCCGTGAGCAGGGCCTTCTCACCAAAGCCTTGACCTCGCGTGAGAACTCCAACGGTGATTTCTTGTCCTTCTTTTTCAGAGATGACGCGGGCGCGTCCAGAATAAACAAGATAAAAAGCATCAGCTTCATCGCCTGAGCGACAGATAACTTGCCCGAGCGAATAATGAACAAACTCCACGCGCTCTGCTATCTCTTCTAGCTCGTCATCAGATAGCACAGAGAGGGCGACGGTGTCTTTTAGTATTGTTTTTAGCTCTTGCAAATCCATATTTCGATTGCGGAATGCGGATTTCGGATTGCGGATTTATTACATTGCCGGTTACCGATTGTTGATTGAACAGACAACTAACAAATGACAAATGTTTTTCACCCCTTGTCCTTTTCACCCTTTCTCCCCTTCTTCATTTCACTGTCACGGCATCACCTGTTTTCAAATTTGGCGGTGCGGCAATGACGACCTTATCGCCGCCTAAAAGACCTGATGAAACTATTGCTTGGTCGCCGTCTGTGCCTTGTACGGTAACGGTTCTCTCAACGCAACGGTTATTTTCGATAACCAATAATGTTGCTGTTGAATTTGCTTGCAATTCAAACCCACGCGGGAACGCCGCGAGCGGAACATAGACAACTGACACACCGCTTGATGGCAAAATGTTTACATTGACCGCAACGCCCGGCATTAAGCCATTTCCGCCTACAACATCCGCGACATAACCAAAGGTGTAGTTCGTAGCATCGGCGACAGGCGAAATGCGGCTGATTCGTGCAGAAGCAATAATTTGGTTACTGCTGACAGACGAAAGACTAATCGTTTCTCCGACATTCAAGCGTGCGCCGCTTGTTTGCGGTAATTGAAATTTAACTTTCAAAGGCGCAAGACGCGACAGTTCAAAAAGCTTTTGATTCGCAGTCACGCTTGAGCCAAGCGAAACCTGTCGTTTGATAATTACGCCATCAATCGGCGCGCGGATTTTAATTTTCTCAATCTCGATTTTTACGGCATCAACACGCGCTTGGGCGGTTTGTGTAGCAATGCGGATTTTTTCGTACTCTTGCGTTGCTTGGTCAAGGCGATACTGTGCGCGTTCGACATCACTCTGGCTTGAAACATTTTCTTTGAATAAAACTTTTTCTCTTTCGAGTTCGGTGCGGTTCAAATTAACCGCCGCCAGAAATTGTTTCTCTTCGACTTTCAAACGACTTACTTCCAATGTGGCTTGTTGCAATTGGCTTTGCAAATCGTCATTGCTGAGTTGAACGAGGACTTCACCTTTTTTCACACGCTGACCTTCCTGCGCATATATCTGAACGACTACGCCGTTGCGTTGCGATAGAACTTCCGCAACGTCTTCGACCGTGATTGACGCAGGAATAAGAATCGGACCTGATGAAGTTGTTTGTTTGACTTCAACCGCATTGACTTCGATGGAACGCGAAGGATTGTTCTTAGCAAATGAAGAGGAATCGCGCTCGTTTGTTGTCCGGGCTTTGCTGCCCGTTGTACAACCCGCGCAAAGCGACAGAAGAAAAATTATCACGCAACTGAGAAGAAGTTTTTGCGGGATTTGAAAACTTTTTCTGTTAGCCAAACTGCAAAGGGTTTGGTATTTACACAAGTTTGAAAGTGTTTTTAGCTCTGAAAGAGCGTAATTCAATAGCCCAACGCATCGCGTTGGGGCAGAGATACGGTTATCATTCCAAGCCCTGTAAGGGCGAAACAATTGTGCCGCCCTTACAGGGCTTGGAATAAAACGACGTTCTTTCCTAGCGCGATGCGCTAGGCTATTGAATTTCGCCGCTTCGTGGCTTTCAACTGCATTCAAAACTTGCGTGGATGCTAATGCCTGAGCGTCTGGGCTAGGAAATTTTTTTTTCACGCTTTGCGACACATCTGATTTCTCATTCCTCATCGTCTTCTTCCTCCTCTTCCACGACTTCCAACAATGGAATTGTCGGCTTTGCTTTGCGTTTCGCCTCGCTTAACCATTCGTCAAAAATCTGATACTTGCTGTTCTCTCTTATCGCATCATCAAGCAGAGCACGGTTGATTTCTTCGACTTTGAAAAGCGTCCACCCCGAAGATAATTTGAATGGTCCAACGGTTTGACCAACTGATGCACCGAAGACTGCGGCTTCAACCATAGCCTCCATATTTTTTCGTTGTACATTCCCCATATAACCGCCTGCTAATTTTGTTTGCTCGTCTATTGAATGCTTTCTTACGAGGGCGTGAAAGTCCGCCTCTTCTTCAATAACTTGCAGACGGAGTTCACGTGCAGCCTCTTCATCTTTCACCACAAGGCGCGAGAGTTTTGCGGAATCAAGAGACAGACGATTTTCCGCAAAATGTTGTTCGATTTTTCCGTCAGTCAAATTTTTAATCAGCTTGTTTTTTAGAACATCTGCTTCTAACAAAGCTTCCCAATCCGAAAAAGACAAACGACGCTGTGCGAGCCACTGTCCGGTTCTTTCTCCGTCAAAGAGTTCGCGGTCTGCGCGAAATTTGTCGGCGGCTTCTTGGAGTTCTTCACCTGTCGCTTCAATGCCGCGTTTCTCGCACTCAATACTAATCAAAGCGGCAGCAATAGCGTCGTCCAAAATTTGCAATCGTTCATTCAATTTCGCATGACGTAGCACGTCTGCGAGACTAATTGCTTCGTCCCCGATTTCGATTGCGATGATTTCGTCTATACTTTCAACAGTCATAAACTAAACTTTTCCACTAGCCCAACCGTTCACGGTTGGGGAAAATTGCAGCCACGATTTTTCCAGCCCCGTTCACGGGGCTTACATTGATTGGCTTTAGCCGTGTTACTCAACACAGAATGGCTAAAGCCTGATGGATAAGGGCGTTTCAACGCCCTCTAAATTTCGGCTGTCAATCGCATTCCCAACCGTAAACGGTTGGGAATGCGGAAAAAAAATCAAAGGCGCAATTTATACCCTATAAGTCTTCCATCAAACTTACTTTGCGCCTAATTCATTTAGTGGTCCAAAAAGCTGTTTCAAGACGCTCTTACGCTCGGTCACAATGTCTGCCGTCAGTGTTAAGCCCGGACGCAATGTCGCCGTTTTATCCTTCGTTTTTATCTCTGTTTGTTGCGGCTCGATGATGACTTTGTAGGACGACTCGCCCGTCTTTTCATCCGTCTGCGCGTCGGGCGAAATTTCTATAATTTTGCCTTCGATACTGCCGTAATCCTGATAAGGAAACGCATCAAACTTTAGTTTCACCATCAAGCCTTTTTCTATAAAAGCTATGTCTTTGTTTGGAACTTTTGCATCAACGACCAATCGCGCATCAGTCGGAACAATCGTAGCCAAATCCTGACCCGATTGAACGATTGCGCCCGATGCGCGAACATTCAAATTTGTAATTATTCCGGCAACGGGCGACGTGATTGTCGTTTGTTGCAAAGAGAGTTCAGCCGCATTTATTTCGCTTTGAAGCCGCGCGATTCGATTCTTTTGTTCCAACGCCTGCGACACAGGTCCTGTCGTTTCCAATTGTCTGAGTTGTTCCTGACTTGTTTTGAGTTCATCACGAAGTTTGCTCAGTCGTGTTCTGAGTTCTGCCGCGTCCAATTGAAAGAGCGGTTGCCCGCGTTCAACCGTATCGCCCTGACGGACAAAGACAAGTTGAACAACGCCGCCGCCCGCCGTCTGCACGGGTCGAACATAACCTTCGGGAACGAGCGAACCGCGCGCGCTCACGACAACATCAATCTTTGCAAAATATGCCCAGCCGCCGATTACCAAAATCGCGCTGACAATGATGTAAAGCAGACCTCTTGCCGCCCACCAAGGCAGTTCTGCAATTACATCTGCGACTTCCGGCGGAGTGTCCAGCGTTTGCGGCGGAATGTAATTCTGCCCCAACTCGCCAAAATCAATTTCTTGTTGTTCGCGTTGCTCAGACATAAACAATCAAGCGTTTAGAGTACCGACTTTAGTCGGGCTTTTATGCGTTGAAAGAAGCCGACTAAAGTCGGTACTCTAAACTATGCACAAGCAACACGGACAGGTTGTCACCAAAGAGGGAGCGCAACGACCACCCTTGCCGCCCTTGACCTGTTTCGATTCTTTATCGGTCAAGTCTTTGACAGTCTCTTTGTTTACTTTCAACTTTCCGACTTTGACGCGGCTTTTCTTTGTTGCTGTTGTTGTTTTCTTTGTGGTCATTGTTATTCTCCTTTTCGTACCTATACGCAGATTCAGAAGACTCTGGATGTTGGCGCTCTCACGGTTTGCTCCGTTGAATGTCTGCTCAAAGGATTATTCGGGCCGCTTTACTTTCTGCGACTCTTGATTGGATTTATTGACAATAACTTTGCCCTTTTGTGAAGTTAATGCACTGCAAGGCGAGGGCTTGCGCACCGCTTTTGTGACAACAATCTAAATCGGAACGCGCGGGATTATAACAGAGAGATGAAACACAAGGACATAGTTTTTCTCTCTCTTATTTTCTCTCTCTGGCTAACTGCGAATCGTAATGACGCAAAAGCAAATCGTAGATGACAAGTTCCTGTTGGCGTTGTGCCGAACGCAACAAACGATTCGCGTGCAAATGTAGAAAACTCAAAGCAAGGTCGTGCAAAGAAACTGTCAAACGCCCCGCTTGTTCTAGTTCTCTTAGTTCATTAAAAATCGGTTTGAGAGAAAGTGAGCGTCGCCGAAAAACATCAATACCAAGCGACAACGGATGCCCGTCTTTATATTCAAGCAATTCGGACAAATCTTTTCGCTCTTTTCTGAACTTCTCGCCGAGTTGGATTGCAAGATACTTTTCGCCGCCGAACTCTTGGAAAAATCCATCGCGCGCGCGTTGTAGAATTGAATGTTTTCCCTGCAAGTTAAACCCGAAATCTTCTAACATCAAATCCATTCCCGCACACACAAGCCGCCAACGCTCATCAAGCCCGGCATCGCCCGGCTCAAGCATTTCAATTATTTCAAGCGCGGCACAGCTATCTGCATGAAAAATTCTTTCGGCTAACTCGATTCCCGCGCCGCCGTAACGCTCAACCTCGCGTTCGTAAGTATCAATGGCGACGCGCCAGATTTTGCCGTCTTCAAGCAAAGGCTCAATTGCTTTTTGAATTTCGGGCAAAACTTTTCTTTGCAAGTCGTTCGGTTTGCCGTGAAAGCGAAGGCGTAAATGCCAGTCAGGGTCGCTGTAACGAATGAAAAACCAACGGTCCGCGAGTTTTTCTTTAGTGACTTTTTCTTTTATTTCGACAACGGTATCACGCAAGATTTGGTCAGCCGCAGCCGTGCCCGTGTAGAGTTTGACGTAAAGCCACTCTGTGCCGGGCGCGTAGCTCCGCTTCGCTTGTCCGTTGTCCGTTGTCCGTTGTCCGTTGTTATTTGAATCTTCTTTGTGTGTCACAGATTTGATGAAAGGCACAATCAATTCATGCGCGAACGCGCCTTCGGGGCTGAAAACACAAATCTCGTCAGGGTTAGGCAGATGTTCTGTAAGAGTTACGCCGCCGCGTTCGCGTACAAGCGTGATGAATGAATCAACACAGAGCGGGTTACATAAATCAATCGGCAGAGTGTTGTCGCTGTCTTTTAGCAAGACATAACGCGGCAAGCGAAGTTCTTTACGCCATTCCTGAACTGCGCGGAAACGCTCCGCGTCTTTCTTTTCGCCAAGCTTTTTTAAGTCGTCTTTTGCTATATTCCAACACGCAAGCGAAAGAATCAGTTTGCCGAATGTCATGCGCGGCAAGAAAGGTGCGTTGCTCAAAGCATCCCAAGACCAACCCAAACCGATTGCAACATTCTGGTCTTGCAGTGAACACAGAAAACGATAAATCCCAAGACTGCCCCAACTGTAATTGTGCGCGTTGGTCATGCGCGGAATCACTTCTTTATTCAGGCTCTTTGAACGCAAACGCACACGACCGCCTTCGACGGAAACCATCAAATCAGTCACAAGAATTTGTTTGTCATTTGCCGCGCCCGAATCGCCCAAGAAAGCGATTTCATATTCGCGTAAAACGGGACGGGCGAGAACATTTCCGATGCGTCCTTCAGGCTGATGAACGACTTCGGCAAAGATTGCATCGGGATAGCGCGCTTCTTCTGCCCGCAAATGATTTTCAACATGGGTGCGTAGCTTTTCGTCAGCGTGACAAAAACGCCCTAACATTCTTGCGCCGCATGGTCCGCTTGCGCCGTTCCAGATAATTTTGAAATCGCCTTTGTTCAAACTTTCGGTTGATGTTGCGACAAGCGTAACCATCGTTTCAATTCCATCAGGCAAAGACGGCGGAGATTTAGCTGAAAGCTTTTCGATGTCTTCTTTTGTCAATGCAATTTCATTTGAACCGCTCTGCAAGGCGTGACAGAGTTTTTGAAGCAAAAAGTCTTGGCGTGGAGAATATTCACCCGAATTTTTTGAAGGCGAAAACACAGCAACATCTTTGAGCAAAGGCGTGTTTTCAGAACCCGAACCAAAGCCTATTCCAATCTCTTCGTCCAACGCTTCTACGAGCGGGACTTCACGGCTTTCATAACGCTTTGTAAAATCTTCGCGGAAACGCGACAAAGCTTGGCTCGACGAAGAAAATATGCGATGAAAAATTTCAATTCCGTTTTTTATTTCTCTGATTACTTTTTGCCCCAGCACTGCTTCGGGAGCAGGTTTGACCAAATCAACTTGAAAGAGTTTTGCGAGAGAAACTTTCACGGGCAAACTTTCGAGGCTCGCAGCGATTGATTGATAGCGTTCGAGCGCAATGCCCAAACCTTCACTATCAATCGTGTCAATGTCGTCACGGGTCTGCGTCAAAATTTCGCTTATCGCTTTTGTCGCAGAGATTTTTTTGAGTTCTTCAATCAAAGGATGAATCGCTTCCTCTCCTGTCACAAACAAATGCAAATCAGGAACGAGAATCTGATTTTCGATTAGCTGATGAATGTAGTTTCGCGCTTGTGCGTAAGAGATTTCCGCGTCCGTGAGTTGTTCTGCGAGTTCGTTAATTCGTGCGCCTTGTTGTGAGCGTTCGAGCGTGTCTTGTAAATAATCCGAATCTTCAACTGCAACCAGATGATAAGAGCGTTTGTTCTCTTTGACTCTTGCTTCGACATAACGCACACGACCCGCGGCGCGATACAAACTTGAATTGGGGCGAAAAGTCAACTCGTCCCAAATCTCTTGGTTTTGTCTCAATTCGTTGACGAGCGCGAAAAGATAATCCATGTCGAGGCGTGTGTGACGTTTGTATTTTTCTTTTCCCTCCAAAACGAGCCGCGTTTCATCGCCTACTGTGCCGACAGAGCAACCCGAAAACAATCCGAAAGGCGTGGGGCGTCCGCACATACGCGCAAAGTAACGCACAAGAACATTCTCTAATTTTCGTCCGCGTTCGCTGTCGGGTTCATTCGCCCAAGAAGAAAAACGCTCGTTCAAATTCGGTGAAGCTACAAAAAGCGCGTCGTAAATTTCGGGTTGAGTAACCGTTTTCAAAAGGCGTTCACGAAGACGCGCAACATCGGATTTGTAAGCCTGTATGAAACGCTCTTCGTCGCCGGACAACGAAGCAGATTCAAGCCCTTCGCCCCACGCAAGCCATTCTGCCAATGGCAGAAGCGGCGTTCGCATTGCAAAGAAACCCGAAGGCACGAAGTCAAATTTTTCTTTTGAGTCTTTCATTCAAACTCACACGCTGCATTGCAACTTTTTAATAAGCTATCGCACTTTCCTTGCAGAAAAAAATCGTCAATCGCAAAGTTGTTTTCATTCCGTCTTTTTGCTTGGTTCCAGGAAGAAGTTGTCTTCTGAGCGTCGCTTTGAGAACGACTTATCGTTAGCCCGCCTTTAATTTTCTTTGCTTCTTTATCGGTCAACTCTTTGATTTTTTCTTTGTTTTCTTTCAATTTACCGACCCTGACTTTCTTATCACTCGTTTTCTTTTTAACCATAAACGACCTTCTTTCTTTTTAAGATTTGAGGGAACACAAACTACGGACGACATTTCTTTCCACAGGTTTTTCCGCCGCAAGTGCCAAGCAATGAAGCGCCGCACGCAAGAGACGGAGCGCAAAAAAATGATGCCCCCGCATCGCCGCCTTTTACCTTGCTCATCTCGTCGCTGTCCAAATCTTGCACGGTTTCCTTTTCAACCTTCAACGGATTGATTTTTACTTTCCCCTTCTTGTTTTTTTTTGTAATCATAACCTTTACTTTGTCGCAGAGCGTAAACGCCTACGGCTGATGTCAATATTGTTCAGATTCAATTTTCTTTACTTTGGAGTCTCAGTTAATACTCCTTAACTGTTAACGCGACAAATGAAAAAAAACAGTCCCAAATTATTCAACAAATCTTTTTAGCGGCGGTCCAACTAAAGCCGATGCTACGGTCTGCATTTTTTGCCGCAGGTTTTTCCCGCGCAGGTAAAGCAGGTTTCTTGTGTAATATCACAATTTGCGGTGTCAAAAAAACCGCCCTTCACCTTTTTCAAGTCTGCGTCTTCAAGGTCTTTGACGGTCTCTTTTTTAACGCTCAACTTATCCACTTTGATTTTTTTCTTGTCTGATTTTTTCTTAACCATTTCGATTTTCCTTTTGCGTAGTGTGCAGTAATTCCCTTGAATCATCCTGTTGAATCATTGCTGTTTATTACGCTTGATTTTTAAGAATTAGATTTTGTGCAAAACAAACCGACGAGTTTTATTTTGCCCGAACGTAACTTTGAGAAGGTTGACGAGTGATTTTGATAGTTTATATCAGTACCGCCTGCGCCTACGGGCAGGTCACTCAAAGAATTCAATGGTTTACCCGCCCGTAGGCGCAGGCGGCACTGACTTATCTTGTGCTTAATAAACGACATTCTTTCCTAGCGCGATGCGCTAGGCTATCGAATTTCGCCACTTTGTGGCTTTTATCTGTATTCAAAATTTGTATAGATACCTTTGGATGAATCGCTCCGCTATTTTCAACTGTCAATAACAGGGCGAAAATGTGTGCAGACTTTAAGGCAAATCCTTGGCTAAATTTTATTCTTCGTCTTTATGCTCTGTGCCTTTCCATTGTGTGGCGCGTGAATGGGGAATGCCGAATTGGTCAAGGATGCGAAAAACAAGATGGTCTGTGAGTTCTTCGATTGTTTTCGGTTTGTGATAAAAGCCCGGACTTGCGGGTAGAATTCGCGCTCCGGCGCGTGAAAGACGAAGCATATTTTCAAGATGAATCGCATTATAAGGTGTCTCACGCGGAACGATTACCAGCTTTCTTCCCTCTTTTAATGTCACGTCAGCCGCGCGATGAATAAGATTTGAGCAAACGCCGTTTGCTATTGAGCCGAGCGTTCCCATTGAACAGGGAACGATAATCATTCCCGCTTGCGGATGCGAACCCGACGCGGGCTTTGCCGCGAGGTTATCAAGCCTGCATAGACGAATCATCTTTGAATCCGCACTCAATCCAATCCATTCGTTAATCCGTTTGTCATCTGCATCTCGTAAATTAACACCGAGTTCTACTTGAGCAACGATTTGCGCCGCTTGGGACATAATAAGGTTAATGCGTTCGACTGCGCCGCTTTTTGCAATGTGAACGAGCGTGCGGTATCCGTAGATGCCGCCCGATGCTCCCGTGACTGCGATTGTTAGCTCCATAATGTAAACATTTTGATATTACGTTTCGTCTTTACAACAGTGCAAGCAAGAGTCAAGTTTCAAGCAAAAGTTTCTTAGTGATAGAATGCTTTTCAAGTTGATGATTGGGAGACAAAGCCAAAGTTCAAAACGAATGAAAAAAAAGTTTTCACCACCGATTAGCCGGAATAATAGAAATCACAAGAAGATAATTTTCATTTCGCTTTTCTTGGTCGCACTTCTTTTACTGCAAGGTTGCGCCGCCAAACGCAATCCGAATCTCGAACGCATTTTTGCCGAAGCGCGCGCGAAACAAGGGAAAGCTCCATTGATAATCTTGCCCGGCGCGCTTGGTTCCGAACTTGTAAATTCCAAAACGGGAAATGTTGTGTGGCCCGCCGTTTTTCGCACGAGAGACGATGAGCTAAGTTTGCCAATCTCGCCTGACCTTGCAAACAACAGTGATAATCTGGTTGCTACCAAAATTATTGACAAGATAAAACTCGCCAAGTTTCTTCCTGATGTTTATGTCTATAACGGCTTGTTTGAATCGCTGAAAAAATTCGGTGGTTACAGAGAAGGTGATTGGAACAATCCTTCTGCCGACGGCTATCAAGATACATTTTATCTCTACCCTTACGATTGGCGGCGCGATAATGTGGAAACCGCGCAGAATTTCATCACTAAGGTCGAAGAATTAAAACAAAAACTCAATCGCCCGGATTTGCGCTTCAATATAATCGGACATTCGATGGGTGGTTTGATTGCGCGTTATGCGGCGATGTACGGCAAGAACGATTTGCCAAAAGACGGCGAGGCGATGAAACCGAATTGGGGCGGGGCGAAACACATTGGAAAAATTTTCATGTTCGGAACACCGAACGAAGGCTCGGCAGAAGCTTTTGCTACTTTGCTACGAGGTTATTCGATAACGGAAGGCGTGCGTCGTCCGATTCGTCTTCTCAGCAAACTTTCGCGCGAAGATATGCTTACATCGCCTGCGATTTTTCAACTCCTTCCACATGGAAGCATGGCGCGTTTTCTTGATGAAAATTTACAGCCTCTGAAAGTTGATATTTACAACATTGAGACATGGCGTTATTACGGCTGGTCTTCGGCTTTTGACCCTGAATACAGACAAAATTTTGCGGCAAAGCGTAAAGGCAAACTCGCGGCGCACGGCGGAAATAACGAAGAGGCATTGAAAGAGCTGGACGGATATATGGACGCGGTTCTTAAACGCGCAAAGCGTTTTCACGAATCGCTTGATGTTGAGATCGAAGGGCGTTCGCCCGTGCTTTTCTTTGTTTTTGGCGGCGATTGTGAAGAGACCCTGAACGCGCCTGTCATCGTGCGCGATAGGAAAAAAGATAAGTGGGAGACTTTGATTCGTCCGAAAGAGATAAAAACCTCAGACGGCAAGAAAATATCAAAAAACGAAGTTATTAAAGTTATGTTTGCGCCCGGCGACGGTCGGGTGACGCGCCGCTCTTTGCTTGCGGAAACACTCGCAGAAACCCAACGCGAAAGCCCTCTTTTCAATACTGCTTTGCCTTTAACTTACGCAGTATTCGGTTGTGATTTACATGGCTATTTACAAAACAATCCGATTCTTCAAGATAATGTTTTGACCGCTCTCACAAGCGAAGCAATAAAATAGATAGTCCGTTGTTAGTGGTCAGTTGTCCGTTGCACGCTTAACAAAATTGAGATTTGGAAATCAAAGCTCAGGTTGAACAAGCAAACAACTGACAACTGACGACTGACCACTGACAAAACTACTTGACCCTGACGCTGCGTCAGAGTTTATGTTGTTTCCCGTTATGAAGGAAAGGGCTATGAGAACAAGGAGTGAACGCTTTCTGCAAGCAAATGAATTTGCGAAACATGCGGGTGTAACCGTCAGGACTTTGCACCACTACGACCGTCTTGGTCTGCTTCGTCCGACGAGTTACACACAGGCAGGGTATCGCCTTTACAGCGAACGCGAATTTGCACGTTTACAGCAAATCGTCACGCTCAAATTCATAGGCTTTTCTCTTAACGAAATAAAAACACTTCTCAATCGGGATTCATTTAATTTGGCTGACGCGCTGAAAGTTCAAAGAAACATTTTGAAAGAAAAACGATGTCAGCTTGATTCTGCCGTTAAGACTATTGAAAAAGCGGAAAGCGCGCTTTCAAACGGAGAAACCGATTGGGAAGCATTCGCAAAAATAGTCGAGGTGATAACGATGGAAAACAACATGGATTGGGTGAAAAAATATTATACGCAAGAGCAACTTGAAAACTTGGCAAGCCGTTGGAATCCTGAAATACAGGAAAAGGTTTCGCAGGATTGGAACGATTTATTCAATGACATCAGAGAAGCAAAGGCAAACGGTGAAGACCCGGCAAGCAAAAAATCTCAAAGCTTTGTTAAGCGTTGGGATGCTTTAATCAATCAGTTCACTGGCGGTGACGCGGGAATCTTGCAGAGCTTAAAAAATCTCTATGCAGACCAAGCGAATTGGGAAGGAAATTTTCAAAAACCTTGGGACGATGATGCAGGAGATTTCATCAGCAAAGCAAGAGCGGCTAATAAATAAAGAATAACAATGCTATGACGCATTCGTTTCATAGCACGATAACCGAAGCGTAACGCCTTGATTTATTATCAAAGGCGTTACGCTTTTTGTATAACTATAAGGCTCTACTTTGCGGCTTTTTTCTGCTGTTGATTGGCTTTCTTCTGGAGCGATTTAGCCCAGCGTTCAAGCGTTGGTTGAAGCGGCTTGAAAAGCTTTGTGCGCCAATATTGATTCTTCTCACTCCACGCTTTCAAATGCTTTTCAGTGTACTGTTTTACGCTTGATTCTATCTGTCCCTTTTTGACTGAATGGCGAAATGTGATGTAGTAGTGTTGTCCTATAAGCGAAACTATCAGATAAGCGATGTTGCTCTTAAACGTCATACGCGGCGTGATTCGTTTGAAGAAAGAATCAGTCG
>Ga0187893_10006537_pt1 | contig 19861 bp, 19 predicted proteins | sample MA1701074metaG_FD_139574 | JGI IMG/M metagenome (GOLD analysis project Ga0187893, IMG submission 139574) | White microbial mat communities from a basaltic lava cave in the Kipuka Kanohina Cave System on the Island of Hawaii, USA - MA170107-4 metaG ...
ACCGTCCGCAGGGGAATGCCGGTCCAGACGGCGGTGCTGACCGCCTCCAGTACCCAGGGCTGACTGACCGGCCGCGGCAAGAGTAGCGCCCGCCCGTTGCCCGCGCACTCGAGGGTCACCTTCAGTGTCGCGGACGGGCGGGACGTCAGATCGTCCAGTGAGAGGACCAGCGGCTTTCGCACCTCCCCGCCCACCTCCAGCCGCCACCTCTGAGCCTCGACATGAGGAATATCGAAGTGAGTCAGGGTATAGTGCAAGCCCAGGGGGGTGATATCGTAGCGCAGCGCCTCGAGCGGCATGCTGTGATTGCGGACGGCCAGCCTGAGCTCCTCGGGCGTAATCGCCTCGGAAGATGAGTGCGTGAAACCGATCACCCGAGAATCCATGCCTATCTCCTGGTTTCTACAGCGCCCGTCCGACGGCATGTCCCTCTCGCATCGCCTCAAGCGCGCGGCGCGGCGCGACGCAGTCACCGGCCATCAACACCTGCGGGACGCCGGTGACGTCAGGCAGGGCCGCAAGCCCCCTGGCGAGATCATCGAGGGCTCGGTTCGGGCCGGCAAAGATCAGCGTGTCGACATCACCCAGCACATCTTCGCGCCGCGAGAACTCGTCGCGGATAATCACGGCGCGGCCTTCCACGCGCGCAATGTCATGGTAGGAAAACGTGCGGACGCCTCTCTCCGCGAGCCTGGTCCGCAGGCCCGCAAAGCTGACGGAGATGACTTCGCCGCCGGTCTCACCGCCGCTGGTCACGACGGTGACCTGATGCCCGCGATCGGCAAGCTCCTCTGCAACTCCGGCCGCCTTGAAGTGCCGGTCGTCGTCCAGGATGACGACGCGGCGGCCGATCCGATCGAGGTGGCGGAGAGCATCGGTGACATCCAGCAGTGGAAGGCCGTCAACGCCCAAAATGGCGGGCATCGACGGCACGGACCCGGTTGCCAGTACAACGGCGTCGAAACCGCCTCGGCGGATGCGCTCCGGGGTTGCCTCGATGTCGAGCTGGATATCGACGCGCAGTTTGGCGACCTGCGCCTCCAGCCAATAGATGAGCTTCCCGAACTCGGCACGGCCGCGCGCCAGAACAGCGACGGTGAGCTGGCCGCCCAGAGCGTTGCCACGCTCCCAGAGCGTCACCAGGTGGCCGCGCAGGGCCGCTATACGCGCCGCCTCCAGACCGGCCGCGCCTCCTCCTACGACGAGCACACGCTTGAGCGTGGGGGCGCGGCTAACGGTCAGCAATCCCCACTGGGCCTCGCACCCAGCCGTTGGGTTGACCAGGCAGGTGATCGGGCGGCCCGTGTGACCCATCCCCACACATCCCTGATTACAGGCGATGCACTGACGGATATCACCAACGCGGCCCTCACGAGCCTTCCGTGGAAGCTCCGGGTCGGCGAGCAGTGCACGCATCATGGTCACCATGTCTGCGCTGCCGTCGGCCAGGATGTGCTCGGCCTGGAGAGGATCGATGATACGGCCAACAGCCATGACGGGCACCGCCAGCCCGGCGCGGCGCAGCGCCTGCCTGATCTCGCGCGCCAGATAGATGAAGGCGCCCGGCGGAAAGGCCATATCAGGAATCATCGTCGCGAAGCTGGAGCCTCGATAGGTGGACATACTCACGGACACGTAATCCAGGCCGCGGGCAACGAGCAGGGGAACGATGGCCTTCATCGCCGCAAGATCCAGGCCGCCCGGGGTGAACTCGTCACCAGAGATCCGCATGCCGACCGGATAGCCAGCACCGACTGCGTCGCGGACACCGTCGATGATCTCGCAGGCGAACCGAAGCCGGTTCTCGAGGCTGCCGCCGTATCGGTCCCGCCGGTGGTTGGTGAGCGGGGACATGAACTCCTGGATGAGGTAGCCGTGGGCGGCGTGGATCTCGATCCCATCGATGTCGGCGGCTTTCAGGTTCGCAGCGGTCCGCCCGTGCGCGTCGACCACCTCACGGATTTCGGCCGGCGTCATCTCGTGCGGGATTTCCTTGAAGATCGAGCACGGCACCGCTGATGGCGCCCACAGCGGCAGTCTGGTGTCCAGCCCGGTGAGCTCGTGGCCTTGGTGCAGGATCTGCGAGAAAACCACCGTGCCGTATTGGTGGAGAGCCTCGCTTAGCCGGCGGTAGCCGGGGATGACCGCCGGGTCATAGCCTGGGAGCTGGCGCGGATGCGACAGCGTGGTGGGGTGGACGCGCGCGGCCTCCAGCACGATGAGCCCCACGCCCCCCCGCGCGCGCTCGACGTGGTACGCAATCAATCGATCGGAGACTTGGTAGTCCTCGACGTATTGCGTGCCATGCGCCGAACTGACGATCCGGTTCGGGATGACGCAGTTCCCGATGGTGATCGGCTCGAACAGACGTGGGAAGTGGTCGGGCACAGCGGTCATCCTTTGCCGTTGCTCAGGGCCAGCAGGTGCCCCAAGTCGCATACGTTGGAAACGGACTCGAGATGCTGGACGGTGTCGATGATGGCCTCCACGCGCCGTTCGCCGACCGGGCGGGGGCAGAACGCACAGCAGGCATGAAACTTGGCCAGACGCTCGGCCTCGGGCAATGGCCGGCTAGGGTGACCTCGTAGAATTGAGACCGTCCTGCGGTACCGCCGCCCGTCCCGGAGTTCAACGGCCACCGATTGGGGCACGAAGGTGACTGGATCGGTGACCTCGGGGTCGCAGTGCACCGTGACGCGCCTGGCCAGTCCCTGCACCGCAGGATTCGCCACGGTCTCTTCGGTGAAGTCCTGCAGAGTCAGACGTCGCCGGCAGATCGCGGCGGCCACGCAGTAGCCTGCGCTGACGATCGATTCCACTACCGGATGCCCGCCGAGCGACCCGAAGGGATGGCCTGATACACTGAAGGCGTTGGGCGGCAGCCATACATCGACGGAGGCGATCTCTTCAGGCCGGAGGTCGTACTCCTGGGTGAGCCCCAGCGCGGCCTCGACAGCGCCGTGGTTGTCCCGGGCGCTTGGGTAGGACTTGAGCGAGAGGTCGAGAAGGTGAAAGCGCTCACCAAGGCCGTCAGTCAGGGGCGCCGGCAGGTAATCGCCCCGCTCGTAGAGGTTGAAATATCCGAATTCCCCCTCCAACCAGCGATGGGCGCCGGTCAGGCCGGCTTCAGCCAAAGTTGCAGAAATTACGCCGACCTTGCTGGCGAACCCGGCGTGCACCCGCTTCACAGTGGCGCCCTCGCGCAACGGCTGTACGTTGCCGGCGCACTGGCTGTAGGCGATCCCGCATGCGTCGAGGACGCCCCGCTCGCCGAGGTTCAGCATGCGGGCGGCGGCTGCCGCGGCCGCCATGCTGGCCGCCGATCCGGTTGGAAGGAACTCTTGCCCGCGGCGCCGCGCGCGGCCGAGCCGGCACAAGATTTCGGCGCCCGCGGCCACCGCGGCCAGCAGATCGGCGCCTGAACGGCCACGCGCTTCACCAACGGCCAGGGCGGCCGGAAGGACCGACGGCTGGGTGTGAAGCATGGCGTCGTCAAGCGTGTCGTCAAAGTCCCGCGCAGTGGCCATTACACCGTTGACCAGCGCCGCGAGTGGCGCCGGCAGCCGCAGGCCATGCGCGTATACGCTGCTTTCGGTTGTCCCACCCCAGGCCGTCGCGGCCCTCAGCACGCTGTCGACACCCGGCGCGCCGGCTCCGGCCAGGCTCACACCCAACGAGTCGAGTATGAGCTCCTTGAGCTTACCGACGACCGCCATTGGCAGGGCATCCACCTCGATCCCCGCCGCGAAGCGGGCCAGCGCCTCTTCCGAGGTCAGAGAGGCGACCAGCCGCGGCATCACTGGTCGAACGCAAACGGGCCGGCGGTGAAGCGACCGCCAAACCGACGGATCAGCCATCGGAAAACCCGATCGGTGGTGAAGCCCAGAATGCCTAACGCGATAACTCCGGAGAACACGGTGGTCGTATCCAGGAAGATGACGCCGGTGTTCACCAAATAGCCGAGGCCCTCTCCGGCCGCGAGCATCTCGGCGGCCACCACTGTCATGAAGGAGTTTCCCATCGCGACCCGCATGCCTGTGAAGATATACGGTACGCTCGCCGGCAAGGTGATCAGAACGAAGACCTGGAACGGCCGAGCCCCAAACGCCCGTGCCATGCGGATCTTGTTTCGGGACACCGCGGCCACACCCGCCATCGCGTTCAAGGCGACGGCGAAGACCGTCGTGTAAACAATCAGGAGGATCCTGGCCTTCTCCCCGATGCCAAACCACAACAGCACGGGGGCGAACCAGGCCAGCGGAGGTACGAACCGGAAGAAGTGCACATACGGCTCGAGGAGTGCCCGGGCTAACCTGGAACTGCCCAGCAACAGACCGAGCAGGATGCCTGCCAGGCTGCCCACCAGGAAGCCCGCCAGGATCCGCAGCAGGCTAACCGCGCTGGCCTTCTCGATGCTGCCGTCCAGCAGCAGAGCCACAAACCGTTCGAAGGTCGCGCTTGGTGGCGGGAACAGCAGCAGCAGACGGAAGCGATGCGCGGCGAATTGCCAGCCGCCCAACACCGCCAGGAGCGACAGTCCGTAGATGAGCGGTGTCCGGATCCGGCCGTCCTGAAGCGCACCTCTGACGTGCTCCCAGGCGGTGGGCCGGCGTGGAGCGGGCGCGGGCCGGCGGGTATTAGTGTCCCGCGCGGTAACGCCAGAAGAAGCGGCGTTGGGCGACATCGAAGACCCGATCCGCGAAGAATCCCAGGATCCCCAGGATGAGGATGGTGGCAAACATGACGTCCGACTTGAAGTAGATTCGGGAGCTGTAGATCAGGTAGCCGAGCCCGTTGTTCCCGGCCAGCATCTCGGCGCCGATCACCGTCATGAATGAGTTGCCCATCCCGATCCGCATCCCCGTCAAGATGAAAGGCAGGGTGGCCGGGAGCGTTATGTACACGAACACTTGCCAGGACCGGGCCCCGAAGGCCCGCGCCATCCTCACGCGGTCCCGGTGAATCCGGGTGACCCCAGCCATCGTATTGACCAGGATGATGAAGATGGTCGCATAGACGACGAGGAAGAGCCTTGAGGTTTCGCCAACGCCGAACCAGATCGTCGCCGGCGCGATCCAGGCGATGGGGGTGACGAACCGGAAGAAGTTCAGGTAGGGATCGAAAAACGTGCGCACCAGCGGGACGGAACCCATGAGCAAGCCGAGTGTGACCCCGCCGACGCTGCCCACCAGAAAGCCGATCAGCACCCGGGAGAGCGTGGCCGAGATGTCACGGAGCAGAAGGCCCTCCCGGGCCGTGGCAACGAGCGCGCCAGCCGTCTTGATGAATGAGGGGAACAGGATCGACCGGTAGACCAGGGTGCTCGTAATCTGCCAGAGCACGAGCGCCCCTAGTATGGACACGAGTGACAAGACGAGAACTGTCTGGCGATCCGCGAGAGCGCGCCTCCCCCCGCCCACACCCGCCAGGGACGAAGAGGCCACGGACGGGGACACCCCGCTCATCGGGTTTCTCGCTGCACGGTGAGCTGAACTTCTTCGGAGACCGCCCGCTCGATCCGCGCGTACATATTGGCGAACGCGACGTCGCCGCGACTGCGCGGGCGCGGCAGGTCGTTGGCGATGATCTCCTTGACGCCGGAACGCGGGCCGGCGCGCATGACCCCGATTCGGTCCCCCAGGATGATGGCCTCGGCGATGTCGTGGGTGATGAACAGCACCGTGCGCTGGGTTTCCATCCAGATGCGCGCCAGCTCGTCTTGGAGAATCGCCCGCGTTTGCGCGTCGACGGCGGCAAAGGGCTCGTCCATGAGCAGGATGTCGGCGTCGCAAACGAGCGCTCTGGCAATCTGAACCCGCTGCTTCATCCCGCCCGAGAGCTCGTGCGGGTGCTTACCGTCCTGCCCCGCCAGGCCGACCATTTTGAGGGCTCGGTCAGCCCGAGCCCGTCGCTCACGCCGCCCCATGCCGGCGAGCATCAGGCCGAACTCCACGTTCTCCATAGTGGACAGCCAGCCCAGCAGCGAGTCGTCGCCCTGGAAGATGACGATCCGGTCGGGTCCGGGACCGGTTACGGGTGTGCCTCCCACAGCGATCTGCCCGACCGTCGGCTGCTCGAACCCGGCCAGAAGGTTCAGCACCGTGGTCTTGCCACAGCCGCTCGGTCCGAGCAGGAGGAAGAATTCCCCCCGTTTCAGCTCGAGATTGAGATTAGACAAGACTTCAGCCGCCCGCTCGTTGTAGGTGAAGCAGACGTCACGAAACGAAATGTACGGTGCACTCACCCCGACGACCCAGGCCGCTGCTCGCGGAAGTCCGTCAGATGCGGCTCGGATCGGCCGACTTCATGAACTCAGTGGTGACGAACGTCGAGAGATCCGGCCGGGTCTGCACCAGCTTTCTGTCCAACAGGAACTGGGTGACGCGCTCGAGCTCGGCCATGGCGTCCTTGTCGAACCGAACCGTGTAATCGAAGTAGCCGACGAAGCGTAAGGCGTCGCTCAGCTTGACGCGGAACTCCTGGCTGATGAGCCTGGCCGTCTCCTCGCGCTGCGCGTTTGACCAGTCGCCGGCCTCGACGAGGGCTTTCAGGAACGCCACGGCCAGCTCGCGGTTCGAGTAGAGCTTCTGAGAGACGCCGGCATAGACCCGCAGGAGCATAACGTTGTCCTGGCCGGAACGATGGAGGATACGGGAGCCGGGCACGCCCACCAGGGCGCGGGTCAGGTGCGGCTCGAACGCGAAGAATGCGTCGATGTCGCCGTTGGCCAGGGCCGGGACGAGCTGGGCGAACTGGAGGTTGACCAGCGTGATCTTGCTTTCGTCGAGGCCGTAGTGCCTGGCGTAGAGCCTGTAGTAGTAGTCGGGCGAGGTCCCAAACTGCGTGGCTATGCGCTTGCCGATCAGGTCGGCCGGCTTGGTGACGCCGGAGTTGGAGATCGCACCAAACTGCTTGGGCGACCGCTCATACTCGGCGATGATCTTGATGTTTCCGCCGCGGGCGGCGACCAGCGGGATGTTGTACTGGCCGTTACCTGTGAAGTCGGACTGGCCGGTCAGGACGGCCTCGAGCGCCTCCTGGCCCGAGGGGAAGATTCTGATGGTGGCATCGATGCCATGCTTCTGCATGAAGCCCTTCTTGACTGCGGCGACGACCGAGGCATAGGCGGCGTCAATCCCCACGCCGAGGACCAGGGACCCCAGCGGCCGGGGGCCGGCGGAGACATCCTGTGGTGGAAGGTTCCCCACTAGGACTAGCACTACGACGAGGGCGGCGAGGCACAGGACGAGCGGAGCGGTCGCAGTCTGGCTGCGGGACATCATCGTCTACCCCCTTGGGAAGATCCCGTCCAGAATCATGCTGCCGTAGATTGACGATACCGAAAGTTCATGATAGTGTAACAGCGTTTCACCAATCCTGTCAAGGGACGAGTCCTATGGCCACATCGGCTCCCGGAGGCGCGCATGCCCGTCTGGAATGACGTCGTCAGCGACCTCGACCGTCAGGTGATCGCCCGTGGAGGCTACGGTAAGACGCGCGGCCTGGGCCGCGCACCCGCGTTGATCCTGATCGACTGCCAGTACAATCATGTCGGTGCCGATAAACCGATCCTGGAGCAGCTGGCCGAGTATCCCGCGGGCGGAGGGGCCGCCGCCTGGGCGGCGGTCAGGCAGCTGGTCAGGGTGCGCGAGGCCGCGAGGGCGGCACGAGCGCCGGTGATCTATACTCGCTACTGCTACAGCCCGCGGGGCGCACGCTACGATGGCTTCGCCCTCAAGCGCGGGAACGTCGACAGATTCATCGACGGCGCGCCCGGCACTCGCATCGTGGCCGAACTGACCCCCACCGACGACGAGCTGGTGATTGACAAGACGACTGCCAGTGCCATGTTTGGCACACCGCTGGCCCAGTATCTCGTTCGGCTGGGCGTCGATTCACTGGTGATCGGCGGGGTCTCCACGTCGGGTTGTGTCCGGGCGACCTGCATCGATGCCATCTCCTACGGCTTCAATGTGGCGGTGCTGGAAGACGGGGTCGCCGATCGCCTCGAGATCTCCCACAAGGCCTCGCTGCTGGACATCTGGATGAAATATGCCGACGTGCTGACGTGCGGCCAGGCCATCGACTACCTGAACGGCCTGTCCCGCACCGAAGGCCGGACGGCGGTAGGCACCGGCAGGCCGTGAGCGTCGACACCCTGGTCCGGGGCGGGATCGTCGTCACCGCGGAGCGAGGGGCACAGCGCGAGGACATCCTCGTGCGTGACGGCCGCGTTGTTGGCCTGATGGCCGACGCGTCCGGGCTCGACGCGGCGGAAGTGATCGACGCCACCGGCAGGTATGTCTTTCCCGGCGTCATCGAGCCCCACGTGCACATCGGGATCTATACTCCTTCCGACGGCGAGTGGTACACGGAAACCTGCGCGGCCGCCTGCGGCGGCATCACGACGTTGATCAACTACTTTTTTCACAAGGACTCGTACTTCCAGAGCTGGCCCCCCGAGCTGGCAATCGCGCAGCGCCAGGCGGTGGTGGACTTCGCCTGCCACCTCGGGATCATGACCGAACAACACGCGGACGAAATGGATGCCTACATCCGCGAGTTCGAAGTCACCTCCTTCAAGTTTACCGGGCACTGGAAGGGCTACGAGAAGCAGCGGATCGGCAGCGACACACGGATCGACGATGGGCTTCTCTATCAGACGCTGCGCAAGGCCGGGAAGTATCCCAACGTGCGCATCGCGGTGCACTCTCAGAACGTGGAGATCTCTATCCCGCCCTTTGCCCCTCCCGACGCTGACCACTTCCTGAAGCGGGACAGCCGGGACGCTCGTGGCCTCGACCTATGGGAGAAGCTCAACCCCGACTTCACAGAGACCGTGTACGCTATGATGGCCCTGTATCTGGCGGAGCGCACGGGCGCTTCCGTCTATCTGGTCCACATCAGCGCGGGCGAGACGGTCAGGATCCTGCGCGACCGCCACGATCTGAGAGAGCTCAATGCGTTTGCAGAAACATGCGCACACTACTTGGGGCTTGACGTGAGTTCGCCGTGCGGCATCCTGGCCAAGGTGAACCCCCCGGTGCGCGGCGGGCAGGACCAGGGAAGCCTGTGGCAAGGAGTCCTGGACGGCACCCTTTCCACGGTCGGGACCGATCACTGCGCCGTCTTAAAAGATATGAAGAAGGTCGAGAGCGGCGATGTGCTCCAGGCCAGGCTCGGCTTTGCCGGGATGGCCACTCTGTTTCCGGTCCTCGTGACCCACGGAGTCAGGAAGCGGGGAATGAGCCTGGAGCGCCTCGTGGAGGTCTGCAGTACGAACACGGCCAAGATCTTCGGCCTCTATCCCCGCAAGGGCACGATCGGCCCCGGTTCCGACGCGGACTTCATGGTGGTCGATCTCGATCAGCGGCGCACCGCGTCGGCGCGATGGATCAAAGGCGTTTCCGACTTCAGCGTCTTCGAAGGCGAGAGCCTGTACGGTTTTCCCGACAGGACCGTGGTCCGGGGAAAGACGGTCTATCAGGACGGCGAGATCTCTACGAAGCCCGGCTACGGAATCTATCTGCCGAGGCGGGCATGACCCCCGGCCGGCGCACTGCCACGCGAGACACGACCCATCCGCGGGAACCACAACAGTCCACCGCGGGCGATATGCCTGTGCCCGCGGAGGCCGAGGCCGGCCGCCTCGTCGAGATCATCCAGCGCCGGGACCGCCACGCCGCCGGCCGCGGGACCAAGCGCACCGTGACGAATCCGGTTGTCCGGACCATGTTCGTTCTCGAGCGCCTCGCTTCTGCTCCTCAGGGGCTCGGCGTCAGCGAGCTGGCCGCTGCGATGCATGTGAACAAGGCCATCGCGTTCCGTGTGCTGGCCAGTTTGCAGGGAATGGGCTTTGTGGAGAAGGATCCGCTGACACTGCGGTACGGTTTGACCCTCAAGCTCGCGTCCCTGGCATTTGCGCTCATCGACAGCCAGGGCCTGGAAGACATTTGCCAGCCCTTTCTCGACCAGTTGGCGGATGAGTCCGGCGAACTCGTGCAACTCGCCGTGGTCGACGGCACCGACATGATCTTCGTGGCCAAGGCTCAGGGGAACCAGCGAGTCAAGGTCACGCCGCTGCTCGGACGCCGCGCCGCGCTGCACGCCAGCGCGGGGGGAAAAGTTTGGCTGGCGTCCCTGCCTGAAGAGAAGGCTATCGAGATCATCCTGTCCCATGGCCTGACTCCACTGACTCCTCGGACCCTCACCCGGGTGGAGGACCTCCGCCAGGAGTGGGAGCGCGTGCGGCACCATGGCTACGGGACCGTCGTCGGCGAGTACTGGGCAGACGTCAACTCGGTGGGTGCGCCGATCCGCGTCGGGCCGCATCGGCAGGTCGTGGCCGCCGTCAGCGTGGCGGGGCCGGCGAGCCGCTTCAGCGAGGATCGCCTGGGGGCGTTCGCCCCGCGGGTGATCGCGGCCGCGGATGCGATCGGGCAGGTGTGGCCCCGGACTGTGTCGGTGACCGCTGATCTGGTCAAGAGTCGCCGTGGTTAGCTCGAGCAGCCCAGGATACCGTCTGCGCGGCCTCCTGGCGCGCGAGCAGATCCTCGTGGTGCCTGGCGCGTTCGATGCGCTCAGCGCCAGGCTGGCGGAGCGTGCCGGATTCGAGGCCGTGTACATGTCCGGAGCCGGTACAGTGAACGCGCTGGCCGGCTTGCCCGACATCGGGCTGCTGAGCGTCACGGAGATGGCCACGAACGCCCGCTATGTTGCGAACGCGGTTAGGGTGCCGGTCTTTGCCGACGCCGACACCGGATACGGCAATGCTCTCAACGTCATGCGGACGGTGAGGGAATATGCGCAGGCGGGATTGGCCGGGCTGCATATCGAGGACCAAGTCGCCCCTAAACGGTGCGGCCACGTCTCCGGGAAAGAATGCGTGCCGCTTGAAGAAATGATAGGCAAAGTGCGGGCGGCGGTGGCGGCCCGCTCCGATCCCGACTTCGTCATCATCGCCCGGACGGACGCCCGAGCCCCGTTGGGCTTCGATGAGGCCGTCAGGCGGGGGCGGGCGTATGCCGAGGCGGGCGCAGACGTCATCTTTCCTGAAGCCCTGCAGACCAGGGAGGAGCTGGCCAGTTACGCCCGCGAGGTGCGGGTCCCCCTGCTCGCCAACATGACAGAGTTCGGCAAGACGCCGTATCTGACTGCGCGGGAGTTCGAAATGCTCGGGTACCGGATCGTCATCTTCCCCGCCTCCGCGATGCGGGTGGCCCTCAAGATCATGCAGGCCTTCTACGCCGACCTCAAGCGGGACGGGACGCAGACCCCCTGGCTTGATCGGATGATGACGCGTGCGGAGTTGTACGACCTGATTGAGTATGCTCGGTATACCGAGAACGAGCGGGAGTTTCTCGGGGTCAGCCAGGACCCCGTAGCCTAGCGATGGGCAAGACCATCGCTGAAAAGATTCTTGCCAGGGCGTCTGGCCACAGAGACGTTGTTCCCGGCACGTACGTAGAAGTCACCACCCCATGCCCAACAGTGATCGCCCCGCACTCGGCGATGGACAAGGGCGCTGGCTTGATCCAGGAATGGGGCACCACCGTCTTCGACCCCACCCGCATCAAGATCGTGGACGGCCACTATGGCGCCACCGCATCCCATGACGCCGCGGAGAACCGGCGGGTGATGCGCGAGTGGACTCACGTGATGAAGATCCCGGCGGAGAACATCTACGACCTTGGCCGGCAGGGCATCGAGAACATGGTGGCCGTCGAGCACTGCTGGCCGTTACCCGGCGAGTGTTATTTCCAAGGCGTCAACGGGCACATCAGCACCGCCGGCGCCCTCGGAGCGTTCGCCAGCGCCTTATCATACGCGACAGCCGCGTACCTGCTGACCGGCAAGACCTGGGTGAAGGTCCCTCGCTCGCTGAAGATCATCGTCCGTGGCGAACTCCCTGCAGGCACCTGCCCCCGGGATGTCTCGGAGCACGTTCTTGGGCTGCTGGGCCCCTCGGGCGCAGTGGGCATGATGCTGGAATGGACGGGACCGTACATCGACCGGCTCGACATGGACGGCCGGTTTTCGATCTGCTCTCAGGCTCTGTTCACCGGCGCCTGGACAGCCATCATGAACCCCGACGCGAAGACCATCGAGTACGTGAAGGCTCACACGACAGCGCCGTTCGAACCCCTCAAGAGCGATCCCGACGCGGAGTATGCCCGTGTGGTCGACGTCGACGTGTCCCATCTCGAACCGCAGATGGTGCCGCCTCCCAAGCGCCACGTCGTTAGATCCGTTCGCGAGCTGGAGGGCGTGCCCATCAACCGGGGGTTCATCGGGAGCGATGCGAACGCGTGGATCTCAGACTTGCGGCTGGCTGCGAGGATCCTCAGAGGCAGAAAGATCAGCCGCGACGTCATCCTGAATGTCACTCCGGGGACCGTCACCATCCTCAAGCAAGCCCTCGACGAGGGGCTGATCAGGGCCTTCGTCGATGCGGAGTGTGTCGTGCCCACCCCGAACGAGGGCATGGAGTGGGGCGCGAACACGCCGTTGGCCCGGGGCGATGTGTGCATCGCAACAGGGCAGACGAACTACCCCGGGCGCATGGGCAGCAATGACGCGGAGATCTACCTGGCCAACCCTGCGACCGTCGCGGCCTCGTGCCTCGAAGGGAAGATTGTCGATCCCAGAAAGTACCTGTAGTTGCCGGAGGAAGCAAAGGGCTGAGAACATGCCGAGGCGGCTGCGCGGCAAGGCGTGGGTCTTCCGGGGCATTCTGGACGTCGACTGGGAGATCTGCCCCTATTCCCTGGTGCGTGACCTCAAGCGCAAGGGCCCCCTGACCTACGAAGGGCTGGGCCGGTACTGCATGACCAACGTGGATCCCGTATTTCCTCAAAAGGTCCAAAAGGGCGACTTCATCGTGGCCGAGGAGAACATGGGGTACGGCCACGATCACGATCATGCCTGCATGTCTATCAGGGGCGCGGGGGTGGGTGCCGTGCTGTGCGAGAGCGCCGCGCCGTACTTCCTCCGTAACTCGATCGATCATGGCCTGCCGGTGCTGGAGATCCCCGGCATCTCCGCGACCGTGCGCCAGGGCGACGAGCTCGAGGTGGATCTCGAGCAGGGCACCGTCACAAACCTCACCGGAGCGGTGTTGACCTTCTCCCCGTTTCCGGACTTCATCCTGGAGATTCTGGACGCCGGCGGTCTGTATCCGTTGCACAAACAGCGGCTGGACGCTGCCCGTGATCGACACGCTCGCAATAGGAGGCCCACCACCGCATGAGCACTCCGAGGGTCTTTGACGCCCGTATGGTTCCGCGCATTAGAGAATGCCTGGGCTCCTGGACTCCACCCAATACGATCAAGCCGCACGAGCGTTATCTGGACCTCTATCGGATGCGCGAGCGCACCATACCCATCGACATCGAGGACCAGATCGCTCAGATGCGGGCAGCCGGCGTGCAGCGCGCGATCATCTGTGCCGCCGACAACACCACCACCTGGGGCCGCAAGACCCCCAACGAAGTCATTGGGAAGCTCTGCGAGCGCTATCCCAACGTCTTCATCGGGTTGGCGGGTGCAGATCCGCATAAGGGCATGGAGGCGGTGCGCGAGTTCGAGTACGCCGTGACGTCGCTCGGCCTTCGGGGCCTGAACCTTGGGCCGTGGCTCCACAAGCTGCTGCCCAACGACAAGCGGTACTATCCTCTCTACGCAAAATCCATCGAACTGAACGTGCCCGTCGTCCTGGCCATGTCCAGCCACTTCGACCCGACCACGACCTTCGAGACCGGCAACCCCACCTATTTGGACGAGGTCTGCGGGTTCTTCCCCGACCTGAAGGTGGTCGCCAGCCACGCCGGCTGGCCGTGGATCCTGCAGATGGTGGCCGTCGCCTGGCGCCACCCAAACGTGTATCTGGAGCTCTCCGGCATTCGCCCCCGCTACCTGCATCGGGATCTGGTGGCCTATTTTGATACCCCGATCCTCAAGGGCCGCGTCCTGTTCGCGACCGATTACCCTCTGCTGGAATGGTCGGTGTGCATCGATGACCTGCTCCGGCTGCCCATCGCGGAAGAGACCAAGCGCGAGATCCTGTGGGACAATGCGGCCCGTCTGTTCAACCTGGACGGCCAGCCGCCGTCCTGACGGCGACGCTGGCAGGCGGTACCTCACACCATCCGCGGCTGAGAGGAAGTGGGATCATGGCGCTGGTTGAATACACTGTCGACGATCGCATCGCGTGCATCCTCCTGAACCGGCCAGAGAAGAAGAACGCGATGAATCACCAGATGCGCAAGGAGCTGCACGCGGCGCTCGTAGACGTTCGGGACCACCCCGAGGTCTGGGTGGCAGTCCTCACCGGGGCAGGCGGCATGTTCTCGACGGGGCACGACTTGAGCGAGACGCTGGCGGGTGCCCCGACGGTGGAAGACCTGTACGAACTGCAGCTCGGGATCATCAAGCCGCTGATTGCCGCCATCGAGGGTGCGTGCCTAGCCCAGGGCGGCGGGCTCGCGCTCGCCAGCGATATCCGCGTGGCCGGTGAGGGCGCCTTCTTCGGATGGCCGCAGGTCAGGCGGGGTATTTGCTCGGTGAGCGGTCCGGCCTTACTGGCGCGCAAGATTCCGCTTAATTTTGCCATGGAGTACCTGATGACCGGTGACTTCATTCCCGCCAGGCAGGCGCTGGCGCTCGGCCTGGTCAACCACGTGGTGCCCGACACCGATGTGCGCACCCGCGCCGTCGAGCTGGCGAAGAAGATCGTCGCCAATGCGCCCCTGGCCGTGCGGGCCATGAAGGAGGCGACGCTGCGCACCCTGGCGATGCGCCCGGACGAGGCCTTCCGGTATGCGGGCAGCTTGTTGAGGGGACTGGAGCACACAGAAGACGCGCACGAGGGCATGCGCGCGTTTCTCGAGAAGCGCCAGCCCGTCTGGCGAGGGCGCTGAGGCGACGGGACAGGCCATGCAGGCGCCGCTATACACAGATCTGGCGCTCGCCGCGGTGTGGGAGCAGAAGTTTCAGTGCATGATGGACTACGTGTGCACGGCCCACCCGTACTATCAGCGCATCATGCAGGAGGCCGGCCTGTCCCGATCCGATTTCCATTCGCTGGCGGATCTCCGGAAGCTTCCGATCACCACCAAGCGGCAGTACATGCACGACCCCGACGCATTCCGGTTGCAGGTCGAGCGCCTTTCGGGCCTCTCCCTTTCGGAACGCACGCTCTGGGGGGTGATTTACACCACGGGCAGCGCGACGGGGCGCCCCGCGCCGTTCTACGACACGAGTTATGATCATGCCGCCCGCATCTCGCAGATGCGCGCGGCCACCGAACTAGCCGGCATTACTGCGGCGGACATCGTCGCCAACTGCTTCCCGCTCACAGCCGTGCCGCACCAAGGCTTCCTCAGCGCCCTCTTTGGGCCGCTGGCCGTCGGGGCGCGGGTCCTCACCGGCTTTACCGGTCGCCCGGCGACCCCCTTCCCCGTGTATCGGTCGACCGAGGAGCTGGCGCGCCTCGTGGAAGCCCATCGGGCCACGGTGCTCTGGGGCATCACCAGCTACGTGCGTCGCCTCCTACAGGTCGCCGAAGCCCTGCGGTTGGACTTCTCCAGCGTGCGCCTGGCCTTCGTGGCCGGGGAGCCCTGTCCGCCCGGGATGCGCGCGGACGTGCGGCGCGGTCTCGCGGCACTGGGGGCCGGTGAGGTCATCGTGCAAAACGGATATGGGTTCACCGAGATGCAGGGCCCAACCATCGAGTGTACCGAAGGGGGCCCGCTGCATGTCCCGGCGGCCGAGCAGTACTGGTTCGAGGTGGTGGACCCCTCAACACACCAGCCGCTTCCGGACGGCGAGGCCGGGCTGGTCCTGCTAAGCCACCTGGACCGCCGGGGGACGGTGCTACTGCGTTACGCTGTCGGCGACATCAGCGCGATTGCCACCGACGCCTGCCTCTCGTGTGGACGGAAGGGCCCGAGGTTCGTCCGGCCGCCGTACCGCAGCGACGAGCTCATCAAGATCCGTGGCACGTTGCTCAACCCTGCGGTGATCGTCGACGCCCTCAGCCGTCTGGAGGGGGTGGACGACTTTCAGGTCGCGGCGATCCACAGCCAGCCTGATGATCCGCTCTCGCCGGGCGAGCTCCTCGTCCGATTCTCGGCCGCCCCGGAGAAGATCTCCGAACTGACCCGCGCTATCGCCGCGACGGTCCGGGACGTGTGCGAGATCAACCCGCGCGTCATCTCCCTCCCGCCCGAGACGTTTGCTCGACTGGGCGACGGCTACAAGGTGAACCACTTTCAGGACGAACGCCGCCGGCCAGGCCGTCCCGTCGACCCCGCGTGACGGATGCCGCTGCGTTTTTAGGCCTCCACGAACGCGACGAACCGGCAGAAGAAGTCCGTTGCTGAATAAGTCTGGCGGCCCGAGCCAGGACCGACGGCGGAATGGTGACCCGAGCGCCTGGACAGTGCGTATGTTGATCACGTGGAAGCGTTCCTGCCACGGCAGTGATTCTTCGGGGTCGGCTACGCCAGGGCGCGAGACGGCCGCATCAGGAAGTCACAACACGAAGAGAATCTGTGGTGCCGGGATAGCGGTTCCGCAATTGCCCACCTGGCTCGTGAACTAGGCGCATCGAGGTGTATACGCGCCTCCCGGCCGTTCGATATTCGTGGGCGTTCCCTACATCATCTGGAAAACTCTCGCAGAGGTCACCGTCCCCTGAAAGCCCCAAGGCAGGTACGCCGACACGAGCCAGTTCGGGGCGTCTACCACCTCGCTGATCTTCAGGTCCACGACCACGCTGCACAGCGCATAGGCGTCCTCGCGCGACAGCCCGTAATTCCGCACCAGGTGATCGATCCTCGCCCGCACCCCGTCCTTCGCGGATAGGCGGAAACCTTTGATAGATGCGGGGTCTGTGACGCGCCCGGAGGGACTTGGACCCCCGACCTACGGCTCCGGAGGCCGCGCCTCACGTCTGAGACGCAGTCGGGGTGCACCTTCCGAGCAGGGCTTCTAACGACTTTCCTACGAGTCCAGTCTAAGCCGGGCGGGTTCCTGCGGCAAGGGGGCGGGACCCGCTCGACGATCCCTCGCCGCGGGAGCACAGTCAACATCCAGCCGATCACCACGCGCAACGTGGGCTTCTGGGAAAAACCGATGATCGACGTGTTACGGCGGCGTCTTGATGACGGCACGACCTACGCGGCTGATCCACGGTACGTCTTCAAGCCACCGTGGAAATTGGCGCCGGACACGCCGCAGGAGGTCAGGGCGAAGTTAGAGGCGGAATGGGAAAAGCGCAGGCTGAAGCAGCGCGAGTACCGCATTCGTGTGGAACTCTTCCCGGGAAACGGCTGGCGCACCACACAGGACTTTTGGCTCACGCTCCCGGTGGGTCTCGACGAAGTCGTATGGAAACTCGTTGATCCTGGCGCAGCAAAACTGTTTGCATGGAGACTCGGTTTCCTGCGCCTGGCGCTGAAAACCCTCCTGCTCCTTATGTGGCCGACCCGCTTCGCTGAGCAAGCCGCCGAGCATGCCTTCAGAACTGAACTTCTCACGAACAAGCAACTCAGGCAGGCGCGGCCCGATGAGCGCATGACCTACGAAGACCGCACTCAGCGCGTCGCGCAGTTCGCAGCCGCAGCGAAGGCGTTGCAGCAGGCGATCTTTGGCTCACTGAGCCTGACTATCCTCGTCGCGCTTGCAGTGTGGAGCACCGTTCTCGTGATGAAGTGGAGGGCCACAATCCCATTCGCAGCAACCCTCGCGGCGCTGCGCGTCATTTCAGCGGGCCTCATCGCCTGGGCAGTCCTGGGTAGGCTCGGATGGGAAATCCAGACCATCAAAGACCATACCATACCCGAACAAGTCAACCGCTTCTGGTGGCGCGCTCTCTACCTCGTTGGCGTGTATCTCGCGCTCGTGCTCATCATGCTCGGCACTATGTAGGGATTCAGCGGCTCAATCCCCGACAGTCTTGAGCACCAGCACTTCAGCAACCCGGCCCACCCGTTCCGAGTATGACATCGGAACCTGGGAACGTCGGCTTCGGCGCAATGAGGAATCGAGACGCCCGCATCGCAGCCCGGTAGTTCATCTGCTCGACAATGTTTCGCGGCGCTTGGCGCCACCGAGTACCTTGGCTGGGCCAGCCTGCCATGAACGCGATTTCTCTCGTGATCGGCATGGTCACCTCGACATGCTTTTGCCCGAGGCCGGGGCCATAGGGGGAATCGGGAGGAATCTTCGGGTTGTGCAGGCAGAAAGGGTAGTCGGACGTGATGAAGAAATCGGGCGCCGAAGACAGCCAGAATGTCCAGCCCATGTCCGCGATCAATTGGGCCGCGGTCGTGACGGTTGAGAGGGTCATCGCCAGCGCGGCTGGCCTCTTCGTCGTGATCTTGATGCCCTCCATGCTGAGGTCTTCAGGGCGCACGTCGCCGAATTCCTCGCCCATTTCCTCTCGATACTGCCGCTTGAATGCCTCCAGCCTCCTCGGGTCTTCCTTCCAGGCTTGAAGGTACGTTGCGGCTACCATCTCGGCTACTTCGGCCATGAAATCGCCCACGTGCTCGATCTGTCCGGGCACCCTCGCGTACATGAGCGCCACAAACCCTGCAAACTCCAACCGTTCTTCCGCAGTGAATGACCGCTGACGCTGTATCTTCTCGCGGATCAGTGGCGCCCAGATGCTTTCCACCTGGCTAAATGCCTGCTCGATCTCATGGCTCTCGTTGCCGGTCTCGTCTGTGAACACGTAGTAGTCAGTCTCTGCCGCCACGTTGACCGGCGCCCGCCGCTCCCACGTGCGGTCTTCCGCACGGTGCACCCAGACATAGGGTTCCTGGCCCTGTGGGGTGTCCGGGTCGGTGAAGCCCTGAAGATAGAACTGCGGCAGGTAATGGTGCTTCATGTCACCTTCAGTCCGGCCAGAGGCCGGGCAACCAGAATGGCTCAGATCAAACGGATCAACCTGCCGTCCTCGGTCAACGTATACCGATGACAGCTAGGCGGAGGTCCAACCGTCACTGTTGGTTTCCCGAAGGCTTCCGCGCTTGCGATGCTGACCGGACGGATAACCTGCGTGAGGCCCCCACTTGTCGGCGTGGTCGTGTTCCATGCAACACCGATCTGCTCTTCGTAGTAGCGGGCGTGGGTCGGCAGATCGTCAGCGGCGGGCATCTTGAAGATCGCCTCTCGGCAGCGCTCACAAAGGGACATTCCGCCGATGCTTGCGCAGGCCAAACATACGCAAGTAGCTGCGTGACGAAGATCCATGCTACTCCCCCCAACGTCGAGCCTAGCACGCCCGTCCACAGGGCTCCAAGGACGCCCAGGACGCGATGAAGGCCTCGGTGCGCTTCTCCCGGCTCCACTCGTCGTCGTTACGTCGTAGCGGGAGCCTCCAGCGGCTCTTGATCACCACCGGCTAACCGCTAGAACCTAGGCAGGACGCGGGTTTCGGATGGTGGAGACCAGCGGATTCGAACCGCCGACCCCCTCGTTGCGAACGAGGCCCGGGGGCGTCTACCGAGTTCCCTCGTCTGCCTCCATGTCGCCGAAAACCAGCGTCAGGATTGGCTTTTCGATTCCGTCGAGTCTACGGAGAGGAACGGCCTTCCCTGGCGTCGGTTGCTCGGCGTGCCTACACGGTGCCTACACGGGGTGAAGGGTCTTGGTCGCCAGCCTCCGAACCGGCAGTGCGGTGCAAGGCCGCCGACACGGCTCGCAGGTGCGTATTCCTGCGGAAGAAGGTGCTTGTGCACGACTTCACCGGGGACAAGACCACGGTTCAGGCCGAGACGCTCGATATCTCTCGTACGAATTCCGCCAAGGCCTCCCTCGCGCGGACTCGCATGGACCGGGCTGCCTGGGATCA
>Ga0187893_10006538_pt1 | contig 19859 bp, 18 predicted proteins | sample MA1701074metaG_FD_139574 | JGI IMG/M metagenome (GOLD analysis project Ga0187893, IMG submission 139574) | White microbial mat communities from a basaltic lava cave in the Kipuka Kanohina Cave System on the Island of Hawaii, USA - MA170107-4 metaG ...
CAGCCTGAACCGCGGCGTGGTCGTCATCCGCCTGAAGCCGGAGAACCGAGTGACGCTGGAGCGGGTGCGGGAAGCTATTCGGGCGAACGGCTTCACCCCGAAGGAGGCCGACGTTCGCGCGCACGGAACGGTGTCGGACGCGAACGGACAGCTTGCGCTGTCCATTGCGGGCACGGTCGCCTTTCGGCTGGCCGCCGACACAGGTGTCATCGAGGAGGTGCGGCGCCTTCGGGGCGAGGAGGTCACCATTGACGGCCGCGTGCCGGTGACCGCCCGCGGCACCCGCAGTCCCGCCGTCCTGCAGGTGCGCGGGGTCTTGGGCGCTGCGCCGCGCTGAACCCCGCTCGGAGCGCCACCCCGGGGCCTGATGGGCCGGAACCGGTGGAGCCGTTCCACTCCACCGGCGGCGGAGTGGACGAACGCAGCATGACTTTGCGTAGGCGACGGCACCGAATGGGGTCGGATATGAGCGTTCTCCCGCGCACGCGGACGTTGTAGACGGGCCTCGCCGCGCTGGCCGTGTCCTGCGCCGCCGAGGACCGACCCCAGGCGCCGCTGGTCCGAGCCGGGGACGATCGCGACGAGCGACTCGTTCTTCGTGAACTGGGCCGATTCCCGTCGCTCGTCGCCTCGCCGACGGCGCATGGATCGCGCACTGGCTCGCTCGCGTGCCGGGCGGCGTGTACTCCGACCACGTCCGCCTCGCGGTCTCACGCGACCGGGCGCCACGTGGAGCGAGTCCATCACGCGCACCGCGACCGCTCGCCGCAGGAGCACGGATTCGTCGCCATGATCCCGTGGGACGACAGCACGGCGGCGCTCGTCTGGCTCGACGTCGTAGCGGTCTTCATGAGACATCTTGACAATCATCGCAACCGAGGGGACGCACATGATTGAGCATCCCGCCAGGCCGGAATCCAACAGCGACGCCGGCAACTACCACGGCACGCCACGCTGGGTGAAGGTGTTCGGGATCGTCGTCCTCGCCCTGGTTCTGGCGGTCGTCGTCATCCTGGTGACTGGCGTCGGTGGTGAACACGGCCCCCGCCGCCACATGTCGCCCGGGGGCGGCGCCGGAAACGCACCACCCGCCGCCGGCGTGCAGCAGCCATAATCATGGCGCCAGGCCTCCGGAGGTTCGTGCTGACCGTCCATCTCGCTTTCTCGCTTGGCTGGATCGGTGCGGTCGTCGTGTACCTGGTGCTCGGCGTCTCCGCCGTGACCAGCAATGATGCCCAGGCTGTGCGTGCCGCCTGGATTGCGATGGACCTGGCCGGCTGGTCCGCCATCGTGCCGCTGGCCGTCGGATCGCTGCTCACCGGGCTTGTGATGTCGCTGGGCACCCCGTGGGGCTTGTTCCGGCACTACTGGGTGCTGATCACATTCGTGTTGACCGTCCTTTGCACAGTCGTCTTGTTGTTACACATGCCAACCGTGAGCGCCCTGGCGCACGTGGCGCGCGAGGCGGACGGCGCGGCTCTCTCCCGCCTTGGGGGGGACCTTCTCCATCCCGGTGTTGGCCTCCTGGTGTTGCTCGTGATCACCGGGCTCAACGTGTACAAGCCGCGAGGCCTGACTCCATACGGGTGGCGGAAACAGCAGGAGTAGCGGACGGCGTCGCTGACGTAGAGGGTGGAAAGGCTGAGGCCCTCTGCAGACCGCTGCCTTACCACTTGGCTACGGCGCCGCGGAAATCGTAAGCGCGCTCGTGAACGGAGCTTCTTCAACCCTCCCGAGCCGGCTCGAGCGCCGCCCGCTCGCCCCCACCTCCAGCACCCACGGGTGAGCTTCCGTCCTCGTGCCAGACGTCCATCTCCGGCGCCGGGACCCGCAGCGCGAAGCCCGGGATCAGCGTCGTCCCCAACGCGTAGATGACGAGCCCGCCGTACAGGGACCGGCTGATGTCGAACCGGTCCGCCAGGATCTCCGCAAGGACCAGGGTAAAGACGAGCGTGGGGAGCATGGACACGCCGATGCGCGTCGCGTGCCGCCAGGATTCGCCGAGCGCCACCCGCCGATGCACGGCGACCAGCCCGATGCGCAGGGGAATCATGATGCCGAGGAACGCCGCGCCGATGATCAGGCCCTCCCCGGCGAAATCCTCGCGATGGAGGTGCAGGCCGACGTCGAAGAAATAGAACGGCACGAAGAACGAGGCGAACACCTCCACCGCGTGGAGCATCTGCTCGGAAGCGATCGCCGGGAGGCGGAGCCGAAACCGCTGCGCGATGATCCCGACGATGAACGCGCCCACGAGATAGTAGACCCCCAGGCGACGCGTGACGACAGCGGCGAGCACCGCGATCATCAGCAGGAAGGCGAACTCGGACTTGGGAGCGTACGGAACCACCAGCGCCGCAAACGCCCGGAACGCGATGGGGAGCAGCAACACGAGCAGGAGCAGGATCAGGCTCGAGAGTCCCAGACCGGCGATGGTCTCGGATTGCAGCGTCACGAACAGCGCCGCCAGGGCCACGAGCTCCGTGGCCACGGCCTTGGATTTGATCCAGAACCGCTCGCTCTCCGTCACGCCCAGCGCCGCCAGGGCGTCGAGGATGAATCCGGTCGACGGCGTCAGCAGGGCCAGGCTGACGAGCACCGACGGGCGCCAATCCAGACCGCCGATCAGTCGGATCGCCAGGGCGACGGCGAACAGGGCCGCGACGCCCACCACGATGTGCTGCACCAGCACCCGCGTCTCGCGCCGCAGCTCCGCGAAATCGACCTCGAGGCCCGCAAACAGGAACAACGACACGATCCCGAACGTGGCCAGCAGGCGCACGGTCGGATCCTGGGTGAACAACGCCAGGCCCAACCCGGCGGCGGCGCCCAGGCCGACGCTCGTCACCGCGGTCGGCAGCCGGAACCGCTGCAGGATGCGGGGGATGACGAACAGGGCAAACAACAGCAGGATGTAGTCGAATTCCCCCGGGATCCCGTTCCCCCCCGAGGTCAAGGTGCTGTCCCCTCCCCAGGCGGCGCCGCCGGGCGACGACGCTCCCCGCGCGTCAGGCTCCACTTGAGGGCCGGCGGGGTGACCATCGTCGTGACGATCACCATGATCACCACGGCCGAGAACAGGTTGTTGTCAATGATGCGCTCGCCCCGGACGGTGAGCGTCATCCCGATGCTGGCGAAGATCAGTCCCACCTCACCCCGCGGGATCATCCCCAGGCCGATGGAGAGCCGGTCCAGCCCGGATCCCACCGCCCCGAGCGAGCAGGCTTGCTTGCCGATCACGGCCGCCACGGTGATCAGGGCGGCGAGGGCGAGCACTTCCACCTGGGCGAAGGCGGCGAGGTCGACCCGCATGCCCATCAGGACGAAGAACACCGGCACGAAGATCGACGCGACCGGGGCGATGAGCTCTTCCAGCGAGTGTTCGCCCCGCGCGGCGAACTCGCGGAAGTGCACGTCCTCGAGGATCAGGCCGGCGGCGTACGCTCCCACGATCGGCGCCAGCCCGATGACGGACGCCAGATACGAGAGGAAGAAACAGAAGACCAGAGCCGTGGCGAGCAACACACCACGCCCTCGCAGCAGGGAGGCGAGCCGAAACAGCCGCGGCGACAGGAGCACGCCCAGCGTCAGGGCCCCGCCGAGGAACAGCAGGGCCTTCACGAGCACCATCGCCACCGACGACATCGCGAACGTCGCGCCCAGGTCCGCGGCGCGGATCGCGCCGCCCACGATGGCCAGGATGATCAGGCCCAGGACGTCGTCGATGACGGCCGCCCCCAGGATGATCCGGGCTTCCGGCGAGCGGGACCGGCCCAGGTCACTCAGCACGCGGGCGGTGATGCCCACGCTCGTCGCGGTGAGCGCCGCGCCGAGGAAGGCGTGCACGTACGCGCTGTGATCGGGGAGCGCGATCGCCCCCACGGCCCAGCCGAGGGCGAACGGCGCCGCCACGCCTAACACGGCGACCAGCAGCGCGGAGAGGCCCACCTTCAGCATGTCGCGCACCGTCGATTCGAGGCCGACCTGGAACAGCAGGATCAGGACGCCGAGCTGCGCCAGGACGTCGACGGAGGGATCAGTCGCGAAGGAACGGAACCACGGCACCCCGAGCGCGTACACGTTGCCGAGGATGACGCCCGCGAGGAGCTCGCCGAGCACGGCGGGCTGCCCGATCCGCACCGCCAGGTCGCCGCACACCTTCGCCGCCGCGAGCATGACCGCGAGCGCGAGGATGACGGTCGCGACGGCGCTGTCATGACCATTCGCCGCGAGGGCGAAGACCGGGATCAGAAGCACCGGGCCTAGATAATGAGCGGAACCGCCCCCGGCAAGCCGCGCTTCCCATCGTGGAGCCTCGGCCTATTTTGAAGCAGTTGATCCTGCAGTTCCGCAGCCCGTGCCGGGGTTCCGGAGGTCACTCCGCCCACTTCCGTTGTCGCCTTGCGATGAGGAGCCTTCAGTGCCGCCGCACACGCCGCAGCCGCCACCATCTGCCCCCGACTCGTCATCGCTCACCGTCGTCAGCAACCGCCTGCCGTTTCGCGCCGAGGGCCAGCCCAGCGGACTCGAGCTGAAGCGGTCGTCCGGCGGGCTGGTGGCGGCGCTCGAGCCGGTGCTGATCGAGCGCGGCGGCACGTGGGTCGGATGGGCCGGGATCGCGCGGGAAGAAATCGAGGGGGCCGGCGGGCTCCCGCTTCCCGATCACGGCGCCGTGCACTATCACGAGGTGCCCCTGTCCGCCAACGAGGTCGCTCAGTTCTACGGCGGTTTTGCGAACCGTACGCTGTGGCCATTGTTTCATTACTTCATCGGGCGCACGGTCATCGACGGGAAGACCTGGCGAGTCTACGAACGAGTCAACGCGCGATTCGCTCAGGCGGCTGCCGCCGCCGCGGCCGAAGACGGGCTGGTCTGGATCCATGACTATCAGCTGCTGCGCGTCCCCCACCACCTGCGACGACTGCGACCCGGCTGCCGGATGGCGTTCTTCCTGCACATCCCCTTCCCGGCGGCCGACGTGCTCCGGGTGCTCCCCTGGTCCCGCAGCCTGCTCCGGGGCATGCTGGCCGCGGATCTCGTGGGGTTCCACGTCCCCAGCTACTCGGAGCACTTTCTGATTTGCGCCGAACGCCTGCTCGGTTGCGAGGTCGACCGCGCCGCGGGGATCGTTCGCTTCGAGGGTCGGGACGTCTCCGTCCAGGCCCATCCGATCAGCATCGATACGAGCCACCTCGAGACCCTCGCGCGGCGCAAACCGGACAAGCCGCAACCGGCCTGGACCGAAGGGGTCCGGGGCATTCTCGGGGTCGACCGGCTCGACTATACCAAAGGCGTGCACGAGCGGCTGCTCGCCATCGAGCGGCTGTTGGACGTCCATCCCGGCTACCGGAGTCGCATTCAGTTCACGCAGCTGCTCGTCCCCAGCCGCGAGCGGGTCGAGGAATACTCGCAAATGAAGAAGGCAATCGACGAGACCGTGGGCCGCATCAACGGCCGGTTTTCCGAGCCCGGGTGGTCGCCGATCAGCTACCTGGTGCGCTCGCTTCCTCCGGAACAGCTCGTGCACCTCTACCGCCAGGCCGATGTCGCGTTGGTCACCCCGCTGCGGGACGGCATGAACCTCGTCGCGAAGGAGTACGTCGCCTCCCAGATCGACAACGACGGCGTGTTGATCCTCTCCGAAATGGCCGGCGCGGCCGAGGAGCTGCAGGAAGCGTTGATCGTGAATCCGTTCGACATCGAGAGCGTCGCCGACGCGTTGCACCGCGCCCTCTCGATGACCGACGACGAGCGCCTGGCACGCATGGCGGCGCTCCGCGACCGCGTCCGCGCCAACGACGTTCATGCCTGGGTGCGGCGGTTCCTGCGCGCGGCCGAAGCCGCCTCCCTGCACGCGGCGCAGGCGAAGGTATCGCCGGTGGACCACGCGCGCCGCCGCTTGGCCCGCTGGCTCGCCGAACGGCCGACCGTCGTCGTGTTTCTCGACTTCGACGGCACCCTCACGCCCATCGTGGCCCGGCCCGAAGCGGTGCAGGTGTCGGAAGCGGCCCGCGTGGTGCTCGAGCAGGCGGCGCGGACTCCCAATCTGGATACCGTCATCGTGTCCGGACGGACTCTGGCGGACATTCAGCAGCAGATCGGGGTGCCGGGACTCACCTACGTCGGCGATCACGGCTTCGAAATCGAGGGACCGGGCATCAACTACCGCAACGATGAGGCCGACCGGTATCGGCAGGCCTGCGCCGCGGCGGCCGACGATCTCGACAAGCTGGGCATGGACGGAGCCTGGGTGGAACGCAAGGGAGCGACGGTGGCCTATCACATCCGCAACGTCGACCCTGGCCGGCAGGCCGAGGCGGCGCGGCTGGCCGAAATGGCGTTCAAACGGCGGCGCCTGCGCGTCGTCACCGGCAAGGCCATCGTCGAGGGGCGGCCCCCCGTCGAATGGCACAAGGGCTATTCCGTGCTCTACGTGCTCACCCGCCGTCACGGAGCCGACTGGCCCACCCGCGTCCGTGCCCTCTATCTGGGCGATGACACGACGGATGAAGACGCGTTCCGGTCCCTCCACGGGATCGGCCGCTCCGTCCTCGTCGCCCGGGACGCGCCTCCGGGAGGCACCGCCGCCGATTTGCGCCTCCCCGATCCCGAGGCGGTGGTCCAGCTCTTGCGCTGGCTCGCCTCCGGGGCGTTCGCCGCCGCACCGAAATAGGCCCGGTCAGGCCGCTCGGTCCCCCGCCGCCCCCTGGACCAGGTGCACGGTCCGGATCGGGAAGGGGATCTCGATGCCTTCGGCCCGGTACCGCTCGTGGAGTCGCTTGATGAACTCGTGCGTGATCACGTGCCGGGAGACGTAGTCACGGCCGCGCAGGATGACCGTGAACTGGATGCTCGAGTCGCCGAGGGTGTGATAGCGGATGAACGGGACGAAGCCCGGGACCCCGCCGTCCACCGTGCGCATGACCTCCTGGCCGACACTCACCGTGGTTCGCTCCACGTGAGTCAGATCGGAGCCGTAGCTCACCCCGACCTGGACCAGCACCGCCTGTTCCTGATCGGGAAGACTGAAATTCGACGTGAGGGCACCGCTGAGCGTGGCGTTCGGGACGATAATGAGGTTGTTCGCCAGCTGGCGAATGGTGGTGTAGCGCCAGGTGATGTCCTGAACGTAGCCCTCCTCGCCGCTGCTCAGCCGGACGAAATCGCCGGGCCGGACCTGGCGGGATACGAGGATGTGAATGCCGGCGAAGAGATTGGCGAGCGTGTCCTGGAGCGCCAGACCCACCGCCAGGCCGCCGACCCCCAGCGCGGTGAGCAGCGGCGTGATGGACACCCCCAGGGTCTGCAACACCACCAGGCCACCGAGCATCAACACGGCCACCTGAACCAGATTGGTGAGGAGCCGCACCGACGGGAGGGCGCTCAGCGCGCTGCTCGCGTGTGCCCCCACGAGCCCCGCCGCGACGCGGGACAGCGACCATGTGACCGACAGGATGATGAGCACGATGAGCAGACCGCGGAGGACGCTCTGCCAGGCAGGGGGAAGCTCGAGCAGCGTCGTGCCCGCGTACAGACCGACCAGCAGACCCCAGACCACGACGGGGCCGCGCAGGGCAGCCAGCACGAGATCGTCCACTCGGGAGGCGGTTCCCGCCGCGGCCCGCGTGAGCCGGGGGAACAACGAACGCCGGACGGCCAATCCGGCTCCCAGTCCCAGCAGTGCCAATGCCCCGGCGACGACGAGGGTCTGCATCGTGGACAGCGCGAGCGGCTTCACCGGCTCCTCCCTTCGTTATGGCGATGATGACGGGCGCTGCGACTCAGTAAAGTCAATCGAGCCACGCGAGGCAACCCCTGAGTCCATGCGAACCGCACGCGCATCATTGTATCGTGTGATCTCATTGTCGATCGGAGCGTAGGGCATGCTGCGATTCTGGAGCGTCCTCATGGTTGTCGCCGCGGGCGCCTTCCTGGCGGGGAAGGCGGTCGGGCCGCGGCGCCCGCCCCCGTCCTCGCCTTCGGCCCGGGAGCGCCTGATCGCCGACGTGCTCCTGGCGATCCAGACCCAGTACGTTGATTCGCTGAGTGAGGTCGAGCTCACACAGCTTGCGGTCGCGAGCATTGTGGCGCAGCTGCGCGATCCGTACTCCCGGCTGCGAGGCGACGTCGGCGCCCACGCCGAGCTGACTCGCGGCTCAGCGACGGTCTCGACCAACCGGACCGCGGACAGCACCGGTGTCGTCGCCCTCCCCGTCGTGCGAGCGGGGGCCGCGGCGGCGCTGCGCGACGCGATCGCCGCCCTGGAACGGGACGGACTGAACGGGCTGATTCTCGATCTTCGGGGGAACCCCGGCGGCTTCGTACACGAGGCCGCGCGCACCGCCGATCTGTTTCTCGATCAGGAAACCGCCATCGGGTGGCTCCGCGGCCGCACCGCACGGCAATCGCAGCGCTTCGTCGCGCGGACGCGGCAGCAATGGCCCCACCTGCCGCTCGTCGTGCTCGTCGACGGTCGCACCGCGAGCGCCGCCGAGCTCATTGCCGGCAGCCTGCAGGAGCACGATCGCGCCGTCATTGTGGGAACGCCAACGTTCGGGAAGGGAGTGGTCCAGACGCCGATCGCACTCGGGAGCGGTCTGGTACTGGAGCTGTCCACGGCCCGATGGTACACGGCGGTGGGACGCCCGCTCGACCGCGCGGCCGCCGACGCCGGGGGACGCTACTATTCCGATCGTGGGCGGCAGCTGCCTGGCGGGGGCGGAGTCGTCCCGGACATCATCGTCACCGACGGGGCGGACCGTGCAATGGAGATTGCATTGGACCTGCTGCGCCACAGCCGGACTACCGAGGATCTCCTGGCCCGAGTTGCGGCGCTGCGCCAGCCCGTGCCTCAGCCGTGAGCGCCGCGCAGCGATCGCGACCCGATGCGCTCGCGGCCCGCCAGGGAGCGGAGCATCTTCCGAAAAGCGGGCTGCGTCAGCGGCCGGTCGACTCGATAGGCCCGCCGCCAGATTGCGTACAGGAGCCGCCGCACCTCGGCTGCCGGCAGCGAGGATCGCGGGGCCACCATCGGTTGATAGTAGAGCACCAGCGGGACCGCCGGGTGACCGGGACGGACGGACGGCTGATAGTAGGGCACGTCCAGCGGAATCGCGCCCTGCGCGACGAGGCGTCGCAACCAGGGGTTCTCCGGAGCCACTTCGCCGATCACGGCACGCAGCGCCGACCCGCGCAACCGGCGCGCGTCGCGCTCGAAGGCCAGGCGCAGCGCCCAGCGTAATCGCGGCCCGACTCCCTGGGAACGGACCGACGCGGCGAGCGCGACGTAGCCGACCAATCCGACGTTGACGTGTCCGAGGTAGGTCCCCGTGGCTGCGCCCACGGTCCGTGCGCCACGCTCGGCCGCGAACAAATGCCAGTTGAGGTCCGTCCACACGCCGGCATCACGCTCGGCGAGAACCTGCACCCAGGCGCGCCGGGGAAGCATCTCGGCACGCGGAAACACCCGGGTCAGCAGCCGGTGGGCGGCGCGAAACGCCGGGGCCTGTGTGGCGTGGATTTCGCGGATGCGGAGCACCGGATGCCTAGCGCGCTCGGCCAGGTGCGGTTGGCGTCATGGGGAGAAGCTCCATAGCACGACGGCGAAGGTACGGCAGAGGGCGGACACCAAGCTCCCTGCCCGGCCCCATGGAGCCAGGCAGGGAGTGCGCGACTAGGCTTCGCGATGCACGCGGTTGACCAGCGCTTCCACGCCGCTCAAGTACAGCACCTCACACGGACGATACCCGACGACCCAGCTTTCGTAGTCCGTGGCGACGTGGAAGAAATCGCCGGGCGTGAGCTCGATCTCCCGCTCGGAACCCACGTGCATCTTCACGCGACCGGACAGAATGACCCCTACGTGTTCCGGCGCGGTGCCGCCGCGGGTGGTGGCCTTCATCGAGTGAGACCGCTTCCACCCGGGCCCGTAGCTTCCCTTCCCGATTACCCGCCCGCCGACGGTAATGACCTCCAGTCGGCCGTGCTCGAATACGAGCACGCGCTCCGGCGTGTCGAAGCGCTTGACGATGGACGCCGTGTCCAGCGGCGCCCGACGGGACACGGAAGCGACCTGACGATCAATACCCATGCTGTTCCTCTCCTTGCACCGGAGTTGGATACACTACGGACGGCGCGTCCCGTTGCTTGGCTCGCCGACTTCCAGGATCGTCTCCACCCGATCACCCTGGCCATATCTCGATAATGTAGCCATCCCGGCGCAGATCAAGAGGTGCCCCGCCTAGTGGCCGAAAAAGGAGGTAATTTGAGGCCATATCCGGCCGCGCCAGACGACTTTCGGGAGGGAACATGTGGAGACGACTCGCGGTGGCGTTTATGTGTGTCATGTTGACCGCTACCGTCCTGTTCGCGCATGATCTGTTTCTCAAGCTCGACAGCTACTTCGTGCCGCCCCACTCGACCGTCCGGGTCGCCGTCCTCAACGGGACCTTCGCGATGAGCGAGGGTCCGGTCACGGCGGATCGCCTGCGGGACCTGAGCGTCGTGGGCCCGATCGAGCGGCGGGCGATCGGGCGGGACAACTGGAAACCCTCGGGGGATTCGACCTGGCTCACGGTCGCGACCGGCGCCCCGGGCACCTATGTCATCGGCGCCTCGCTCTTGCCGCGAGAGATCGCGCTGACCGCCGAGCAGTTCAACAGCTACCTGGAAGAGGACGGCATTCCGGACGTGCTCGAAGCGCGTCGCGCCAGCGGCGAGCTGAATCGCGCGGCTCGAGAGCGCTACCAGAAGCACGTCAAGGCGATCCTTCAGGTCGGCGACACGCGCACCACGGCGTTTGCGACGGCCCTCGGTTATCCCGCGGAGATCGTACCGCTCGCCAATCCCTACGGCCTGCGCGTCGGGGATACGCTCGCGCTGCGGTGTCTCGTGGACGGCCGTCCCGTCGGCCGACAGCTCGTCATCGCCGGCGGGGAGCGCGGCGGCCAGGCTCTCCAGGAGGTCCAGGCGCGCAGCGATGGGGATGGCGTCGCGCGCTTCGCGATCGGGGCGGCCGGCAAGTGGTACGTGAAGTTCATCCACATGGCGCCGGTGGGCCGCGACGGCATCGACTACGAATCGAAGTGGGCGACGCTCACGTTCGAGGTGCGCTAGCCGGGCCGGGACTCCCGGGCGGGTCGGCCAGCGGCGGGAGCGGGAGGTTGAACAGCGTGCGCGCGTTCTCGTACATGACGGCGCGACGATCGGCGTCCGACAGCTTCAGCTGGCGCACGAATTCCACATAGGACTTCATCGAGCAGATCGGCCAGTCGGTGCCGTACAACAGATAGCGCGGCTCGCCGGCGTAGAGAATCACTTCCGCCAGCTGCTTCTCCATGTAGTCCTCGAACGCCTCCGTGAAATCTCCCAGCACCAGTCCGGAGAAGTCGGCGTACACGTTCTTGTTCTTGTAGACCACTTCCATGCAATCGACCAGCCACGGATTCCCGAGGTGGCAGATCACGAACTTGACGTTGGGATGGTCGACGGCCACTTCGTCGATTTCCAGCGGATGGGAGTACTTCACCTTCCCGCCGGGGATGTAGGTGTCCCCCGAGTGAATCATGACGGGCACATGGAATTCCTCGGCCAGCTCGTACACGACCCGGAGGCGGGGATCATGCGGATAGAACGGCTCGTACCCGGGATACAGCTTGAGGCCCTTCACGCTGCCGGCCTCCAGGAACTCCGCGAGCTCACGCAGGTCCCGTTGCTTGTAGTTGAGGTAGCTGACCCCCGCGACGACGCCGAGGCTGTCGATCCGCTCCACCGCCCGCACGACCTGCGCGGTGCTGGGTCGATTGGGGTTGACGAGGTAGCTCGTGAGCACCAGCGCATAGCGCACACCCGCTTCGGCCATCGCCGCCTGGAGCCTGTCGAGGCTTTCCTCCAGGGAGACCGCGATCTCCTCATGGTAGTTGTTGAGATGAACGTGGCAGTCGATGATCATCGTGGCAGTATGCGGCGTGACCGTGTGACCTGGCAAGATCGACGCTACATTCCTCGCGACTCGACGTCTTCGCGGAGGGACCATGCCGATTCATCTGCTTCCGCTCCTGCTCGTGCTCCAGGCCGGCACGGCCACCCCGCCCGACACCGCGGTGCTCCGCGTCGGCACGCGCGCCGTGGTCGTGTTCCGCGGTACGCTCGGCGCCGCCACCCCCACCGAGCGAGCTTCCGCCGCGACGCGCCGCATCACCGCCGCGATCGAGGCCGGCGCCGACTCGATCACCACGCAGGCGACCCCGGACGGAGTGCTGCTCCTGCTCGGGGGACAACCCATGCTGGTGGTCACGCCGAGCGACGCCGATACCGCCGGTGGAGAAGCGGTGGGCCAGCGCGCGGCGATCGCCGCCCGCGAGCTTCGTCTCGCCGTCGGCGAGGTGCGCGAGTCCAGCAGCCTGACGGCCCTGCTTGTCGCCCTCGCCCTCGCCCTCGTCGCGACGATCGTGCTGGTCGTCGCCGTGCGGCTGCTCGTCACCGGCCGGCGCCGTCTCGACGCGCGGCTCGAACGGGTCCCCGCATCCAGCTGGCCCGGCATCCGAATCCGCGGCTTCACGCTGTTGCGACCGGCCCAGCTTCTCACCGGCTTTCGGTTCGGCGTTCGCGTTCTCGCCTGGGGACTCGGCATCGTCGCGGTCTATCTGTACGTCACCTTCGTGCTGAGCCAGTTCCCGTGGACCCGACCGCTGGGTCAGGCCCTCGGGAATTATCTCGTCTCGACGCTGGCCCGGCTCGGCCTGGGAGCCCTGCGCGCGCTGCCCGGCCTGTTCACCGTCGTCCTGATCTTTCTGGTGACCCGGTTTCTCGTGCGGCTGGTTCGATCTCTCTTCGAGGCCGTCGAGCGAGGGACGCTCGTGCTTCCCGGTGTCCATCCGGAGACCGCGCAGCCGACGCGACGGATCGTCACCGCGCTGATCTGGATGTTCGCCCTCGTCGTGGCCTACCCCTATCTCCCCGGCAGCGAGTCCGCGGCGTTCAAGGGCGTGTCGGTGTTCGGGGGCCTGCTCCTCACGCTCGGCTCGGCGGGCGTGGTGGGCCAGGCCATGAGCGGGCTGGTCCTGATGTACTCGCGCGGCTTCAAGGTCGGGGATTTCGTGCAGATCGGATCAATTCAGGGCACGGTCGTCGGGCTCAGCCTGCTGTCCACCCGGGTTCGAACGACGAAGAACGAGTACGTGACCTTGCCCAACAGCGTCGTCGTCTCCGGCGCGGTGACGAACTATTCCGCGGCCCAGGACCAGGCCCATCCGCTCACGATCTACTCGTCCGTGACGATCGGGTACGACGTGCCCTGGCGTCAGGTGCACGAGCTCATGATCGGCGGGGCGAAGGCGACCGACGGCGTGCTCGGCGAGCCGCCGCCGTTCGTGCTCCAGCGCGCGCTCAACGACTGGTACGTCGAGTATCAGGTGAACGCCGCGATCGATCCCCAGCGGGCCGCCGAGCTGCCGGGGTTCTACAGCCGGCTGCACGGGAACATCCAGGACGCCTTCTGGGCGGCCGGCGTGGAGATCATGTCGCCGAGCTACTTCGCCGTGCGCGATGGCAATACGGCGACGATTCCGCCCGAGCAGCGGCCCAAGGGCCGGCCCGCGACGTTCCGCGTCGACGTGAACCCGACATGACCGCGCGGCGGTAACGCTACATGGAAGTCCGCCTGAGCCGCGAGCTGCGGCTGCTCGACATCACCATGATCGGCGTCGGCGCGATGATCGGCGCCGGCATCTTCGTGCTCACGGGGATCGCCGCGGGAGTCGCCGGCCCCGCCCTGATCCTCGTGTTCGCGCTGAACGGCGTCGTGGCCCTGCTGACGGCGATGGCGTACGCGGAGCTGGGCAGCGCGTTCCACGACGCCGGCGGCGGCTATCTGTGGGTCAAGTCCTCGCTCCCCGATCCCAACGGCTTCCTGTCCGGCTGGATGTCGTGGTTCGCGCACGCCGTGGCCTGCTCGCTGTACGCGCTCGGGTTCGGCGCCTACTTCCGCCTCGTGCTCGAAGCGATCGGCGCCCCCGCGGTGTCGCTCGGGTTCCTGACGCTGGAGCAGGCCCTCGCGGTGCTCGTCACGGTGCTCCTCGCCTTCGTCAACTACCGGGGCGCCTCGGAGACCGGGAAGGCGGGCAACGTCGTCACCGTGGGCAAGGTCGTCATCATCGGGGCGTTCATCGTGGCGGGGCTTTGGGTGATGGCGCAGCGGGGCGGGTGGCAGCCGTCGTTCCGGCCGTTCCTCACTGGGGGCTGGACCGGCGTGTTCGCGGCCATGGGTCTCACCTTCATCGCATTCGAGGGATACGAGATCATCGCCCAGACGAGCGAGGAGGTGGAGAATCCCAAACGCAACGTCCCGCGGGCCGTGTTCCTGTCCCTGTTGATCGTCGTGCCGATCTACCTGCTGGTCGCCTTCGTGGCGATCGGCGCCGTCACGCCACCGCCCGGGCTGGGGGCGGCGGAGTACCTGGGCCAGGAGAAGGAAACCGCGCTCGTCTCCGCCGCCGACCAATTCGTCCGGGGCGGCGGCATCGCCGTCCTGGTGGGCGGGCTGTTGTCCACCGTGTCGGCGCTGAACGCGACCATCTATTCGTCGTCGCGCGTGGCGTTCGCCATGGCCCGCGACGCCAACCTCCCCGGGGCGATCGGCCGGGTGCACCCGTCGCGGGCGACGCCGCACGTCGCGATCGCCCTGTCCGCCCTGATCATCGTCGGGACGGCGGTGTGGCTGCCGATCGAGGATGTCGCCGCCGCCGCGGACATCATGTTCTTGTTGCTGTTCATTCAGGTGAACGTCGCGGTGATCCGGCTGCGCCGACTGCGACCCGATCTGGATCGCGGCTTCAGAGTTCCCTTGATGCCGTGGATCCCGATCCTCGCCATCGTCACCATGGTGGTGCTCGGGGGCGTCTTGCTCGTGCATTATCCCCTCGGGTGGGCCGCGGTCCTGGGGTGGCTCCTCATCGGCGGCGCCGCTTACTACGGATACGGTCGCAAGCGGGAGGTCGCCCAGGAAGCGCACGCCAAATGGATGGAGCGGATCGAGCGCCACGAGTATCGGGTGCTGGTGACGGTCTCGAACCCCGAGACGATGCCCTCTCTGGTCACCGCAGCGAGCGTCCTGGCTGGCGAGCACGGGGGAGAGGTGGTGGTGCTCGCCGTCTCCGAGGTGCCGGACGGAGTGTCGTTGATGACCGGCCGAGATCGGGCGCGCGAGCAGGAGCCGCTGCTCGATCTGGCGGTGCAACGCGCCGCCGAGCGGGGCGTGCCGGCCCGCTCCGTCGTGAAGATCGCCCATCGCGTGAGCGAGGGGATCCTCCAGACCGCCAGGGAAGAGGACTGCAATTTCCTGATGCTCGGGCAGCCCGCCGCCACGTCGCTCCTCGAGCGGTTGGTCGCGTCCATCACCGAGCGCGTTCTCGACGCCGCACCGTGTCAGGTGGGGATTCTCTACGGGAGGCTCGACCCGGAGCGCGTACGCGGCGTCGTCGTGCCCGTGACCGACGGGGCCAATTCCCGCCTGGCGGCCTCGCTGGCCCCGGTGCTCGGGCGGACCTTCCGGGCCCCTGCGCGCGCGGTGACGGTCGTGCCCCCCGGAGACTCGGACACCCGTGCCCCGGCGATGATCGCGGCCGCCCAGGAGACGCTGCGCGACGTGGCGTGGACCGATCCTGTCCGGGAGGTTCGGTCGTGGGACCCGGTCCAGGCGCTCGTCAACGAGGTCGAACCGGATGAGCTCATCATTATCGGCGCGCCGAGCACCGATCCTGTGGCGGCCCTCGTGGGCGAGACAGTCCCGAGCGCGCTCGCGGCCCGCCGCCCGGCGCCGATGATCGTCGTGCGCGACGTTTCGCCTCGCCCCGCCTGGCGTTTCCAGCGATTCTTCCTCCGAGCGAGATAGCCCGTATGCAATCCCAGAGCACGCAGCCCCTGCGGGAGTTGTTTCAGCAGTTCTCCACCTATCTCCCCACTTTCGCCGCCGGTCTGATCGTGCTGCTCGCCGGTATCGCCGTCGGCTGGGTGGTCAAGAAAGCCGTCGGCCGATTGCTCGTCTGGCTGCGGCTCGACCGGCTCGCCGGTCGCGTCGGCTGGCGCCTGGCCCTGGCCAAGGGAGATGTCCGCGCCGCCCTCTACAACCTCATCGGCAACGTCGCCATGGCGGTCGTCGTGCTGGTGTTCCTGGACGAGACCCTGCGGCGCTGGGGGTTGACGGCGCTGTCGCGGCTGATCGAGGGCCTCGTGTTCTACCTCCCCAATCTCGGCTTGGTCGTCCTGATCGTCGTGTCGGGACTCATTATCGCCAACGGGCTGAGCGCGCGCGTCACGGCCGCGCTGGAAGAGGAAGAGGCCACGCAGGCGCGCTTCATCGGGAAGCTGTTCAAGGCGGCGCTGCTGTTCATCGTCGGCGCGCTCGCGCTGTGGCAGTTGCAGTTCGCCCGGCAGATCGTGCTGGCCGCGTTCCTCATCGCCTTCGGATCCGTCGGCGTCGCCTTCGCGCTGGCGGTGGGCATCGGATCCAGCCAGGCGGTGCGGCGCGGCTGGGAGCTGTACCTCGAGCGGCGCCGGTCCGCCGGTGCGACTCCAAAGTGACGGTCCGTTCCTCGGACCAGGGCTGGAGGAGAGCGTGGCGGATGAGATCTGTCGTGATTATGCACAGCAATCCGGGCAAGCGTGGCAGCTCGCCGTACGAAAGTACCAGTTGGAAGAAGCCCGGATCGACCCGATGATCACGTTGACGGCCACCGACAACTGGATCGAATTCACCATGCGCTACATCGTCGACTACCGCCAGCGGCGCGCGGTCCAGGATCGCCTGTTCACCCGTATTCTCGAAGAGGTGGACCGGTCGAACGACCGCATCCGCCTGGCGTCCGCAACGTTTGCGATTACCAATCTCCCTCGTTTCAGCGTCGACCTGCAAGGTGGTCGGGGACGGATCGAGTCGCAGTATGTCCCCTGAACGAAGGAACCGGACGCAGCGCCGCGCCGCCGGAAGGCCCGCTAGGGGCGTCACACGCCGACGCGCTCGAAGAAGGAGGCGATCTGCGGCCAGTTCCGGTTCACGTCGGCATGGCCCAGGTCCATGAGTCGCGACGTGTAGCTGGGCTCGAACAGGAGATAACTCAGGAAATCCGCCGCCCTCACGCGCTTCCCGCCCATGGTCTCGACGACGAACCGAACCGTGCGCGGCAGCGTGCCGAATCGCCCCGCCGCCAACGCGCCCAGATCCTGCGAAGGATGCAGCATCAGCAGCTCCACCCGCCCCAGGTCGGGTGGACGGACGTCCGGAGGCAGGAGCTCGAGCAGGCGATTGATGCGCGCCAGCCGCTCGGCATCGGCATCCAGAGCCTGAAGAAAAATGGAATTCAGCACGATCCCCAGCGCCTGGGCAGCGGTGGGGTATTCGGGCGCCGACGGAAGCGCCGTGGCGGGGAGACGGGTCTGCATGGCGATCGCGACCACGGCCCGGGCGCCGAGGTGGATCGCGGGAGAGAGCGGAGCGGTCTGACGGACGCTTCCGTCCCCATAGTACTCCTCCCCAAGCTGCACCGCGGGGAACAGGACGGGAATCGCCGACGAGGCGAGGACGTGCTCGATCGTCAGGGGAGTCCGCACCGCGAGGCGGCGGGCGCGTTCCCACGTGGGAATTTCCGGTGCCCCCTGCACAAACGTCACCGTGTGTCCGGAGGAGTACGAGGTCGCGGTCAACGCCACGGCGCGAAGGCGCCCCGTCGCCAGATTGGCCTCCAGGCCCGAGACGTCCAGACCGCCGGCGAGGAACTCGCGCAGCGGCTCCATGTCCAGCAGGCCCCGCAAGGGCGTGGGTCCGGCGCGGCGACCGATGGCCGCGCGCAGCAGCCGCTGCACCACCATCCGGCCGAGCCGCGTAGGGCGGACGCGGTAGACACGATCGGCCGTCAGGCGGGCCCACTCTCCCCGCAACGCCGTCACCGCATCCGCAAACGAGCCGGGACTCGCGGCGAGGTAGAGCGTGTTGATGGCGCCCGCGGAGACCCCGGTCAGGATCGGGAAGTTGAGCGACGGCACGCGCTCGGCGAGAGCCGCAAGCACGCCGACCTGGTAGGCGGCGCGGGCGCCGCCGCCCGACAGGACCAAACCGACGTGTGCAGGGCCCCCCGAGGATTGGTGCATGCGCCACCTGAATGTTCGCTCACCGGGACTCCGAGCGCGATGCCGGCGGGCGCAGCTCCGCCATGAGCGCCAGCACGTTCTCTTCCGTGTCGGAGAAGAACGCCAGCCAGAGATCGTGATCCGGCAGCGTGGCCACGAGGTGGGGCGGCGAGCTGAACTCCACCCCGCGGCCGGCCAGCGTCCGGTGCGCGGCGCAGATGTCCTCCACCCGATAGTAGATGACCGACGCCGCGTGATCGAACGCCGGCTCCGAAGCGATCCCGAGCATCAACCGCACCCCGCCGCAGTCGAAGAACGCCATCGTCGGAACGCGAAACACCAACGTCATCCCTAACGTGTCCCGATAGAAGCCCACGGCGCGCTCCAGATCGTGGACGTTGACCGCGATCTGGCCGATCGGCCCGAGATGGATGTCCCCAGTGGTGCGCATGGCCCCGCCTTGAAGTAGTTAGCTATGCTAACTAAATTGCAGGGCGATGAGTTCCCGCGCAACCCCCCTGATCGCCGACCGGCTCCATACGGCCGCCATCCACCTGCTCAGGAGCCTGCGCCGCCACGATGCCGCCCTCGGGATCGGGCCGGCTAAGCTCTCGGCGCTGTCCGTGCTGGTGTTCGGGGGCCCCCGCTCCGTCGGCGCTCTGGCCAGAGCCGAACAGGTTCGATTGCCTACGATGAGCCGGCTCGTGGCCGGCCTCGAGCGAGACGGGCTGGTCACCCGCGTGCCCGATCCACGGGATGGCCGCTCCGCCATCGTGCATCCCACCGGCGACGGCCGCAGCGCGCTGCGGCGCGGCCGCGAGCGTCGCATCACCGCGCTCGCCGGGCGGCTCGACGCCCTCACCGCGGGCGACCGAGCGGTGATCGACCACGCTGCCGCGTTGATCGAGCGGCTTATTTGATGGTGTAGCTTCTTCGGAAGCTCACCGCCCAGGGGCCGCCCGGGCGGAATCCGTCTCCGAACCGGTAGGCGAGGGCGATCTCGGCCACGTCCCCGCGCACCGAGCGCGGCGACCCCAGGCGCAGCGCCACGCCCACATCGCCCCCCAGCCGCGGCGACTCGCCGCGATCGCCGTACCAGGCCCCGCCGTACTCGACGAACGGAGCGGCGCCCACGCCCAGCACGCCGAACAGCTCGTCCGAAATGAGAATGCGGTCCTCCAGCATGGCGTACACGAGGCGTGTGCCGGTGAAGGCATGCGCCCCGAACCCGCGCGGGCCGTTCTGCGACACCCACGGGTCGAAGGCTTCGGCAAAGGACGGATTGCGGATCGCGCCCGCCTCGAGATGCAGCAGCAGCGCCTGCCGCGCGAGTCGCGTGGTCACCACATCGAGCGACGCCTGCACCAGGCCGGAGTCGAGTCCCGAGGCGGTGAACACGCCGTGGCCGGCCGCGCGCAGCCGCGCGAACCCGGAGCGCCACTGCGCCGCGACCTGCCCGCCGAGCTCCGGGCCCAGGCCCGCCCGCCGCGCGGAATAGCCCCAGGCGCGGGGCGCCGCCCAGACACCGAGCCGAAGCGAGGAGGACAGATTCACGTCCTCCCGCCGGCCGAAGCTGCTCAGGTGCTCGTACACGCCGTAGCGGACGCGGGCGGCTTCGATCCCCATCCCCACGGCCCCGAACGCCGAATCGCCCAGGCTGATCCCATAGGGGGCGTATGCCTCTCGTCGCAGCATGGCGCCGGCCCACAGTCGGAGATAGCCCTCCACCGCGGCCCGCA
>Ga0187893_10006539_pt1 | contig 19857 bp, 20 predicted proteins | sample MA1701074metaG_FD_139574 | JGI IMG/M metagenome (GOLD analysis project Ga0187893, IMG submission 139574) | White microbial mat communities from a basaltic lava cave in the Kipuka Kanohina Cave System on the Island of Hawaii, USA - MA170107-4 metaG ...
GAATTGTCAAGGGGGGAAATATTCCCGGGAGCACCCGGCGCGCCCGCGGGTATCCCCCGCAAGGGAGGACCATCGACATGATCGTCACCGCGCTTTCGCTCGCCCTCGCGCTCCAGGCCGACAGGCTGGAAGAGAACTTCGGCAAGCTCCAGGAGGCCTGGAAGGCCGCCGCCGCGAAGTCGGAGGGGCTCACCGACGACTACATCCGCGCCATGGGGAAGCTCTCCGCCGCCCTCGAGGCCGCGGGCTGCTTCGACCCCGACGCGCCCGCCGACGTGCGCGCCGTGAAACGCCTTCTCGTCCGCCGCGCCGAGGGCATGCAGGCCGCGAAGGCCGGCAACCGCATGCGCGTCGTCGTCCGCGGCGCCTTCCGCGCGGAGGGCGACGACCCCGGCGGCGCGCTCGAGCGATTCGAAAAGGCCGTCGCCAGGCTGCGCGAGCTCAAGGAGAAGGGCATCGACGACGAGGACAACCTCCAGGAAGTCCTCGTCGAACAGCGCAAGGCGCTCAAGGACCTCGGCATCATCGCCGACACCATGCCTCAGTGGATCCGCCGGCGCGTCCTCAAGCTCGCACAGGCGCTGGCGACGGGCGCCGCCTGCCCCGCCTTCGCGAAGGCTACCCCCGAGCAGGAGAAGCGCGTGGCGGACCTCGTCGCCCAGCTCGCGGACCCCGAGCCCGAGAAGCGCGACGAGGCCGCGCGCGAACTCGACCGGATCGGCGAGCCCGCCGTGCCGCAGCTGCGCGAGGCGCTCAGGCACGGCGACGCCGAGGTGCGCGAGCGCGCGAAGAAGATCCTCGGCATCGGCCTCAAGGACCCGGAGCCGCAGTCGCGCGCCGATCGCGACGCTTACGACTGGGCGCTCCAGGATTTCCAGCGCGCGATCGAGCTCGTGCCGGCGGAGAAGAAGGACAAGTAGCGAAGCGGACAAAAAAGAGCCGGGCCTTTCGGACCCGGCTCTCTTCGCTTCCGGTTACTGGTTCTGGTACAGGGACGGCGGCCGGTCGGGCTTCGTGAACGACGCCCCGCGCCACCACTTGTCCTGCTCCGAGGGCTCCGGCACCGGCTTGTCGCCGATCTTGTACGGCGGCTCCGCCCCGCCCGGGTATTCGCGCACGTGGAACTTCGTCCAGTCGTTGTCGCCCCAGAACTGGTCGAGCGTCCACTTGGCGATGCCCTGGGTGAGACCCGACGGCTGGTCCTGCCGGCCGTTCTCCATCATGAGCAGGTCGTAGACGAAGAACCCGCTGTAGCCGGAGAGCACGAACGCGAAGATGATGAAGAAGGTCCAGATCGGCCCCGCCCGGCGGCGCTCGATCTCCTCCTCCGTCGCCATCGGCATGGCGCCCGAGCGCGCTCCGCGGCGGCCCGACCGCCGGGGCGACTGCGCCACTTCCTCGGTCACCGCCTCGGTGCTCTCGACGGTCTCCGCCGCCTCGACTTCGTCGGCCAGCTTGAGCGGCTCCGTCGTGAGGCCGGTGTCGCTTTCCTCCTCGATGAACGTCTCTTCCTGTTCGGAGGCCTTCTCCTCGGTGTTGATCAGGAGGTCCTCCGAGCCGGTCTCCTCGGTCGGCGGCGACTGGCGGCCGGCCCTGGCGCTGACGGCCTTCGACTCGGTCGTCTCCGCGCTCAAGGACGCCGTCTCCTGGCCGATGTCCAGGTCGAGCACCGTCTCGTCCTGCGAGCCGCCGGGGGTCGACGGCAGGATGATCGTCGGCTCCGTGATCCGGCCCTTCTTGAGGTTGTCGACGTCCTCCTTCTTGAACTTCATCTTGTTCTCGTCGCGGAAAGCGCGAAGCTCGCCTTCCGAGACCATTCGCTTGAGGTCCTCTTCGGAGAGCTCAAGCTCCTTCATCACGTCTTCGAAGGAGAAGTAGTCGACCATCCTGTCACCTCCGCCTGGGTTATTGCTTCTTGCGCTCGGCGGCCTTCTTCAGGTCCGCGTAGATGTCGGCCACGCGCGGCCGCTCCGTGTTGTAATCGACCAGCTCTTCGTCGTAGCTGATGTCGCGCGCCGAAACGAGCCTCATCGACTTCGCGCCGCTCACGCACTGGTACATCAGCAGCGACAGGCGCTTCGGCTTGCGCAGGTCCTTCGCCTCTTCCGTGTCGCTCACGAGCTTCGCGAGCGCCGGCAGTGGATCGTGCTCGTGCAGCACCCAGACGATGTCGTTGCGGTTGTCCGCCGACCCGCCGGGCACCATGAGCAGGCCCTTGCCGTCGTTCGAACTCACCCCGTCCTGGCGCGCCGCGGCCGGCTGCATCAGGAGGGCCGTCGCCAGAAGAACGATGATGCCGGACATCAAGCCCATCGTGAAGAAAGCCCACTTCTGCATCAGTGTCTCCTCGTGGAAGGCGTCCCGTGATTACACACCCGCTCCAGAAAGGCTGTCAAGCAATCCGGTGCGGGGGGACGCCCCCGGCATCGGTATTCTAGACGCATCATGAGAGACGATCCCCTCAGGATCCGGTAAAAAAACCCTGTCCCAGAAGTCCGACCCCGCCCGGCCCGCCGGGGTTGCATCCCGGCCCCCACGTGTTACACTGCCGGGGCTGCGATGGTGTTCCTGACCGCCGTGCTTGTCTTGCTCCAGGATCCGATCGAGCTGCGGATCGCGGAGATGCTCCGCGAGAACCTCGAGGCGCGGGAGCTCTCGGAGCGACTGGCGCGGCTCGGCCCGGAAGCCTCCGGCCCGATCGCCCAGCAGCTCGTCGTCGAGGCCGCCCGCGGCGGGACGTCCACCGCCGCCATGAGCGAGGCGCTCCTGCGCCTCGACAGCCGCTCCGCGCGGGACTTCCTGCGCGACGCCCTGCGCAACCCCTCCACGTCCCCGGCCGCCCGCGCCGGCGTCGCCGACGCGCTCGTCCGCATGCGGGCGCTCGACGAGGAATCGGTCGACGACGAGTCGCTCGACGCCGACGTCCGGCTCTCGATCGCCGAGAGCCTCTGGCGCCGCGGCGACCTCACCGCGCTTACCGACGTCCTGACGGCGCTCGGCCGCATCCGCCGCGTCGACCCGTCGCTCGCCGCGCGGGCCGACACGCTCGCCGCGCACCTGCGGTTCCGCGAGGAGCCGCTCTCGCGCGTCGTCGATCTTCCCGATCCGCCGCCGGCCCCCGTCGCCTCCCCCGCGCGCGAGCGCCAGAAGGAGGCGGAGGAGAGCGACGGCCCGCGGCAGGCGAACCTCCTCATCGGCTTCGGCGCCATCGCGCTGGCCGCGCTCCTCCTGGCGACCCGCCGGCGCGCCTGAAGCGTCACGCACGCAACCGAGTCTCGGCCCACGCGTCACACCTCTCTCGCAAGGAAACCCTAGGATGAAAGACCAGCTCGTCGCCGATCTCCGGAGCCTCGAGAAGCGCCTCGCGTCGCTGCGGGACTCTCTTTGAGATCGACAAGAAGAAGGCGCGCATCGGCGAGATCGAGCAGAAGATGTCGGCCGCGGACTTCTGGTCCAACGCCGACTCGGCCCAGGGCCTGATCGTCGAGCTCAAGGGCGTGAAGGCGGTCGTCGACTCCTACGCCTCGGCCGCGCGCGACGTGTCCGACGAGCTCGGCCTGCTCGAGATGTGCGACGAGGTCGCCGACCGCGAACACGTCCAGGAGATCGCGACCAAGGCGCCCGCGCTCGCGCAGCGCGTCGAGGCGATCGAGCTCCAGACGCTCTTCACGGGCGCGAACGACGCGCGCGACTGCTTCCTCTCGATCCACGCGGGCACGGGCGGCGTGGACGCGATGGACTGGGCGGAGATCCTCGAACGGATGTACGAGCGCTGGTTCCAGAAGAACGGCTACGAGGCGCGGTCGCTGGAGCGGCTCCAGGGCGAGGAGGCCGGCATCAAGCGCGTCGTCTTCGAGGTGCGCGGCAAGTACCCGTTCGGGTACCTGAAGAGCGAGATCGGCGTCCACCGGCTGATCCGGCTGTCGCCCTTCGACGCGAACCACCGCCGGCAGACGAGCTTCGTCGCCGTCGACGTGGTGCCCGAGTTCGACGACGTGGAGGTGAACCTCAAGGAGAGCGACCTGGTCGTCGACACGTTCAGCGCGGGCGGCCCGGGCGGCCAGCACGTGAACAAGACGCAGAGCGCCGTGCGCATCACGCACATCCCGACGGGCGTGGTGGTCGCCTGCCAGAACGAACGCTCGCAGCAGCTCAACCGCAAGTACGCGATGCGCGCGCTCGCGGCCAAGCTCTACCGCCTCCAGGAGGCCGAGCGCATGGCCGAGCTCAAGTCGATGTACGGCGACAAGGGCGAAATCGGCTTCGGCTACAAGATCCGCTCGTATACGATGCACCCGTACTCGCTCGTGAAGGACGAGCGCACCGGCGTCGAGACCGGCAACATCCAGTCGGTGCTCGACGGCAACATCGACATGTTCATCGAGGCGTTCCTGCGGTGGAAGGACCGGAAATACTAGCGAGGCGCGAGCGCGGCGCGGCGCGCGGCGGTGGAAGCCGGAATCGGGAATCCGGAATCCGGATGGAGGAGCCATGATCGGGTTGGCGATGGCGCTGGCGTTCGGGACGCAGGAGCCGAAACAGGACGCGTTCCTTTACGACGCGTGGGCGGCGTGGAACTCGTTCGGCGTCGGCGCGCGCGTCGAGCACGAGGCGGAGTCGGTGAGCGGCCGCACGGTCGTCGTGCGCACGATCGAGAAGAAGACGGAGGAGCTCGTCACGATCCGTGTCGCCCGCAAGGTGCGCGTCGAGGACAAGGACGTCGAGCAGTCGGAGCTCGAGCACGTCTCGAAACCCAGGCCGGGCGACCCGCCGCCCAGCGAGAAGTGCATGTCCTGCGGCAAGGTCCACCCGAAGGACGTCAAGGAGAGCCGCCAGAAGGTGCGTGTCGACAAGCAGGAGATCGACTGCGCGCTCCTCGAGTCGACGGTGCTCGACTGCGCGGGGAAGAAGATCGGCAAGCTCCGGCGCTGGTACAGCAGGGACGTGCCGGGGTGGATGGTGAAGATGGAGACGACGGTCGACGACCTGCGCACGACGACGGTGTGCCTGCGGTTCACGAAGAAGTGAGTGAGGCGGCGTAGGGCGGATCAGGGCTTGACGTCGACGTACGCCGAGAACGTCATCGCGCGGTCGCGTCGCCGGCGCGCCTCGTCGATGAGCGTGTCGACCGACCGCTTCGCCCTCCCGTCGAAGAGCCGTTTGCCGTTGACGGTCACGGTCACGGGCTTGTCGAGGTCGAACATCGCGTCGTCGAGCCACACGCGCAGGCCTTTCGCCTCCTCGCACGTCACGTCGACGGCGTTGCCGGTGCGGCGCGCGCGGATGACGACCGGCGGGCGGAACTCCGCGCGCGTCTCGCTCTCGCGCGCGTTCATGTCGAGGTGCGCGGTGAGGATCGGCGTCGCGTCGGTGCGCCCCGTCGCCTCGACCCAGTAGGCGCCGGGGAAGCCCTTCTCGTAGCTCTTCCACACGACTTCGTCCGGGTAGGTCGGCCGGCGCTGCTTCTCGAACCAGGCGGCGATCTCGTCGTCCTTCCCGAGCGACCAGTCGTGACCGCCCTCGGCGTGCTCGCGGTAGTCGCACGCGTACTTCAACGCGGCGATCGCGTCCCTCGCCGCGCGCACGATGTCGATTGGGATCCGCTCATCCTTCGCGCCGACGACCCAGTGGATGGGGACGTTGCGGAAGTTCTCGCAGAGCATCGCGACGAGCGCGCCGTCCTTCCTGCGGCGGACGTCGGGCGCGCCGCAGCGCGGGGCGATCGCCGCGAAACGGTCCGGGTGGTACTCCGCGAGGTCGAACGCGCCGCCCGCGCCCATCGACATGCCGTCGAGCACGACGCGGTCCGGATCGACATGCAGGTCGCGCGCGACCTCGTCGATCGCGGTCAGCACGTGCGAATGGCCCTGCCGCGAGCTCCATGTGTGGCGGACGGTCGTGGGCGCCACGACGATGAAGCGTTCGCGCACGGCCTCGTTCGAGAGCCACGCCGTGATCCAGCCCGCGCCCGCGTCCGCGCGCCCCTCGCGGTTCGTGCCGTGGAGCGTCACGAGGAGCGGCCACGCCTTCGACGGGTCGTACGCCTTCGGCACGTGCAGCGCGTACTCGAACGCCTCGCCGTCGTGGGCCGTCCTGCTCGAGCGCCGGACGACCTCGCCGAGGGCGACGGCCGGCGCGCCGTACGCGCGCGTGCGCACGCCCTTCTCGACGGCCGCGAAGTCGTGCTTGCGGAGCTGGGCGCAGAGTTCGCGGCGCTTCTCGCGGTCGTTCTCCGCGAGCGCGCGCTCGACGAGCTCCTGCTGGAGGAGGACCGCCAGGACGAAGGTCATCGGAATACTGTACCGGCCGGGGCCGTTGGTGATGTGGGTCGACGCGGCCGGAAACAGGAGGTCCGCATGAAGCGAATCCTCAAGGCCGTACTGTCGTGCGCGCTGGCCGTGGGCGTCATCGCCCTCGGCGTGAGCGTTCCCGGCTGCAAGAGTTCGTCCTCGTCGTCCGGCCAGCCGGCCGATGTGACGTACAAGTGCGCCAAGCCGGGCTGAGCGAAGACCAAGACCGCGCCGGCGGGTGACCCGGCGCCCAGCTGATGAGGCTCGGCGATGACGAAGTAGCCGTAGGCTGCTTCACACCGTGGCCGCGTCGACCCCCTACTTCCGCTGCACCTCCGCCCACGCGTCCTCGATCGCGCGCCGCGCCTTGCCGATGTCCGCAAGCCTCTCGCATCGCTTGAGGTCCTCCTCCGGCGGATAGGCGATCGTGTCCGTGAGCACGTCCTTGTCCGTCTTCTCCCGCGCCGCCTCGTTCGGGTTGGCGTAGCGGTTGTCGTTGGCGAGCGACGCGCTCACGTCCGCGCGCAGGATGTAGTTCACGAACGCGTACGCGAGCGGCTTGTTCTTCGCCGCCTTCGGGATCGACATGAAGTCGACCCAGATCGTGCCGCCCTCCTTCGGGATCACGTAATGCACCTTGGCGCCCGCGCGCGCCGCCTGCAGCGCGTCGCCGTTGAACACCTGGCACAGCCACACGCTCCCCTCGATCAGCTTGCCGCGGGGCTGCGAGTTGTAGGGCAGCAGGTGCTGCTTCTGCGCGATCAGGCGCTCCTTCGCCTTCGCGAGGGCCGCCTCGTCGGTCGTGTTCCCGCTCCTGCCGTCGAGCCGCAGCGCCGCCGCGAAGCACTCGCGCGCGTCCTCGAGCATCGACATCGGCTTGTGCTTCGGGTCCCAGAGCGCCGCCCACGAGTCGACCGGCTCCTTGATCTTCTCCGTGTTGTAGCAGAGCCCGGTCGTGCCCCAGAAATACGGCACGCCGTACTTCTCGCCGCGCCACTTCTCGCCGAGGTTCTTGAAGTTCGAGAGCTTCGACGTGTCGATCGCCTCGAGCGTGCCGGCGGCCGACAGGAGCGGCAGGATGTCGTCGCTCGGCCAGACCACGTCGTACGCCTCGTGGCCGAGGAGCTTCTCCTTCAGCTCGTCGGTGGACGTGAAGTTCTTCACCTCCACCCTGCAGCCCGCCTCCTTCTCGAACGCGCGGACGACGGCGTCCGGCAGGTAGTCGCCCCACACGTAGATCACGAGCTCGCCCTGCGACGCGGAGCCGCAGCCGAACCCGGCGACGACGAGCAGCGAAAGCGCGGCGAGCCTCATCTCTTGTCCCCTCCGACCGGCGGTTTCTGGAGCTTGAGCGACGTCACGACGAGCAGCACCGACGCCGCGAGCATCAAGGTCGACAGCGCGTTGATCTCCGGCGTGAACTTGAAGCGGACGCGCGAGTAGAGGTAGATCGGCAGCGTCGTCACCCGCGGTCCGCTCGTGAAATACGTTATCACGACGTCGTCCAGCGACAACGTAAACGCGAGGATCGCCCCGGCCGCGATCGCGGGCGCCAGCGCCGGCAGCGTCACCTTGAGGAACGCGCCGAAGGGCGTCGCCCCCAGGTCCTGCGCCGCGAGCTCCATCGAGCGGTCCAGCCCCTGCAGGCGCGCCGCCACGACGATCGCGACGTACGCCGCGCTGAAGGTCGCGTGCGCGAGGATCACGGTGGCGCGCCCCAGCCCGATCCCGATCGCGCCGAAGAAGACGAAGAGCGAGAGACCCATCAGCACGTCCGGGATCGAGATCGGCATCGAGACCAGCGCGTTGAACGCGCGCTTGCCCGGGAACGACAGGCGCACGCTCGCGACCGCCGCGCTCGTGCCCACGAGCGTCGCGAGCAGCGTCGACCCGAGCGCGATCGAGATCGTCTGCACGAACGCGTCGCGCGCCGCGCGGTTCTCGAAGGCCTTCCGGTACCAGTCGAGCGTGAACCCCTTCCAGACGACCACCTGCTCCGCCGCGTTGAACGAGTAGACGACCATCACCGCGATCGGCAGGTAGAGCACCGCCAGGACGAGCGCCGTCCACACTCCCAGCGCCTTCCTCATACGATCCCGTCCGTCTTCTTCACGCGGTAGTAGATCGCCAGCAGGACGAGCACCGCCGCCATCATCGTCATCGAGAGCGCGCTGGCGACGGGGACGTTCGCGCGGTAGGCCACCGCGATCTGCGTGCCGAGGAGCTGCTCGCGCGGGCTTCCGAGGAGCGCGGGCGTCACGAACGCGCCGAAGCACGGGATGAAGACGAGGACGCACCCGGCGGCGATCCCCGGCGCCGTGAGCGGCACCGTCACGCTCCAGAAGCTCCGCGCCGGCGACGCGCCGAGATCCGCCGCCGCCTCGAGGAGCCGCTTCGGCACCTTCTCGATCGACACGTACAGCGGCAGCACCATGAACGGCAGGTAGCTGTAGACGAGCCCCGCGATGACGGCCGCCGGCGAATGGAACTCCGGGCCGAGGACCCGCACCAGGATCATCTGCATCGCGGTCGTGCGGGCGAGGAAGTTCGTCCAGAACGGCAGCACCACGAGCGCGAGGAGCGCGTTCTTCCACCGCCCGCCGCCCGCGATGAAGTACGCGACCGGATACGCGATCGCCAGACACAGCGCCGTCGACACGGCCGCCACCCACGCCGAGCGCCAGAAGAGCGCGAGATGGTCGCGCGAGAGCGCCGAGCGCCAGGCGTCGAGGACGAACGCGGGCGCGGGCCGCCCGAGATCGTCGCGCGTGAAGAACGAGTAGGCCGCGATGATGAGGGTGGGCGCCGCGACGAACGCGAGCATCCACGCGAGCGGCGGCCAGAGCGCCGCGAGGCGGTACCCCGCCGAAGCCCGCGCGGGGTCCCGCCGCTCCTGCTCGGCGGAGGCGGGTCTCACGCCACGACCGCCGCGTCGGCCGGGTCCCATCCCACGCTGGCCTTGTCGCCGCTCTTGAGTCCGTCGGGCGCGCCGACGTAGACGAGCTTGCGCCCGTCGCGATGGAGGATGACCGTCGACGTGGCCCCGGCGTAGAGCACCTCGCTCACCGTGGCATCCACGGCGTTCTTCCCGGCGCCGAGCCGCAGCTTCTCCGGCCGCACGACGACCGTCACGCGGCCTGATCGCGGGTCCGCGATCGCGAGCGACAGCCCGTCGTCCGTCCGCACGCTCGCGCCCTCGGCCGTGCCGTCGAAGAGGTTCGCCGTGCCGATGAACTCCGCGGCGAAGCGCGTCGCGGGCCGCTCGTAGATCTCGCGCGGCGCGCCGACCTGCTCGAGGCGTCCCTTCGACATGACCGCGATGCGGTCGGACATCGAGAGCGCCTCCTCCTGGTCGTGCGTGACGTAGACGAACGTGAGCCCGCTCTCGCGCTGGAGGCGCTTGAGCTCCTCCTGCATGCCGCGACGGAGCTTCAGGTCGAGCGCGCCGAGCGGCTCGTCGAGCATGACGACCCGCGGCCGCGTCACGAGCGCGCGCGCGATCGCGACACGCTGCTGCTCGCCGCCGGAGAGCGACGCGGGCGCGCGCCCGCCGTACGCGCCGAGCCGCACCATCTCGAGAGCGGCGCGGACGCGACGCTCGATCTCGTCGCCCGCCACGCCCTGCATGCGAAGGCCGAACGCGACGTTGTCGGCGACGGACAGGTGCGGGAAGAGCGCGTAGTTCTGGAAGACGAGGTTCACGTCGCGGCGGTGCGCGGGGACGCCCGCGACGTCGCTCCCCGCGAGGAGCACGCGACCCTCGGTCGGCTCATCGAAGCCGCACACGATGCGCAGGAGCGTGGACTTGCCGCAGCCGGAAGGGCCGAGGAGCGAAAAGAACTCGCCGCGGCGGACGGACAGGGAGACGCGATCGACCACCCGGTGCCCGTCGAACGCCTTTCCGACGCCGTCGAGCACCACGTCGAACTCCGTCAGATCCTCCATTTCATGCACGCCCCCCAACGAAAGCGTGGGGATTGTAGCACATCCTCAACGCTGGATGAGCCAGCCGAGCTTCCCCTGGTTGTAGCGGAAGAAGAGTCCGAGGAGCCGCATCTGCACCACCTGCGAGTACATCGCGATGAGGCACGCGGGGATGATGCCGAGGAAGAAGAAGAGGAAGTTGATCGTGGCGAGCCACTCGAGCACGGCGCCGAGGACGCCCGTCGCGAAGAAGGCGACCACGCAGACGGCGTAGTCGCTTCCCGCGGCGCGGATCGAGCGCCAGACGAACGCGGGGTTGATGCACGCCCACGGGTAGCCGAAGATCGCGTTGGCCGTGAGCGCCATCGGCAGGTAGATCATGCCGAGGATGCCGAAGACGCCGACGAAGGCGACGACGCCGAGGATCCCCGCCAGCGCGCCGACGCCCGACGACCGCGCCGGCGGTTCCCAGTCGACGCGCGGCCGCGGCGTGACCTCGCGCGGCGCGGCCGGCGCGCGCGGCTCGTCGTCCTGCGAACCCGTCTCCGGGTCGCGGTCGGGTGGGCATCAACCATCCTGAAGCCGGACGTTGTTGTACGCGACCGGTCCGTCGTCGGGCGCCATCATGGGTCCCGTTTCGCCCGCGACGTCCATGATCGTCGCGAGCGCCCAGAATGTGAACCCGAGCGCGAGGACGACGATCGGCAGGAAGGCGATGACGTACGCGCCGGCGTACTTGAGGAAGTCGTAGAAGATGCCGAGCGGGTCCGTGAAGTCCGGCCAGTGCGGGACGTCGTCCTCGCCGTTGGCGCTCGTGTTGAGCACGTTGACCAGGAACGTGAAGTAGTAGGACATGAGCATGCCGCACGCCGTCCACGCGGCCCACGGGAACGCGCTCAGCTTGAGCATGAGGCGCACGCCGAACAGGAGCAGCCCGCCCATGATCACGATCGTGATCGAGTTGGGGCTCGTGAACGGGAACGCGAGCACGCCCTTGAGCGACGCCGCGAAGGTCGGGGCGCGATGGCCGATCGCGGCCACCTTCTTCTGCTGGTCGGGCGTGGCGGCGGTGGCGCGCATGCGGTCGAGGAGCTCGCCGCGCGACGGGTCGAGCGCGTAGGCGCGCTCGTAGTAGAGGAACGCCTCCTCGCGGCCGCCCATGGCCTCCGCGGCGCGGGCGACGGCGGCGACGAGCTCCGGGTTGCGCGGCTGCTCGCGCATGGCGTCCTGCGCCACGCGGTACCGGCCCTGCAGTTCGTCCGTGTACGCGGGGGTCCCGACGTCCGGGAACGGCATCTGCACGTCGCGCCCGCACGCCATGCAGCGCACGAGCCTGCCGGCCGACGCGCCGCTCTTGCGCACGCGGACGCCGCAGCCGCACACCGCCTCCAGGGAGGCCGATTGCTCGGGAGCCATGCCTTCCAATGAGACATTGTACCGCAACGGGCGCACGCTGTCCCATGAGCCGGTGCCGCGCGGCGCATTGGCGGAATCGCGCCCGGCATGGCTTTTTCTGTACGAAAGCGCGTCCGCGCGTGTTCCTTATCGATAATACAGCGGGGGTGAGCATGTCCTGGATTGCGCTCGTTGCGCTGCTCGTCGGCGGCGACGATCTCGCGGAATCGCGCCGCGCGCTCCTCGACGCGATCGAGAACGCGAACGACACGAAGGGCGCCGAGGCCGCCGCGAAGATCGCCGCGCTCGATTCGAAGGACGCGCTCGACGCGCTCCTCAGAGGGTACGGCTCGTGCGTGTCGACCACCGACGAGCTCGAGAAGCGCAAGGCGAAGCTCGTCAAGACGATGGAGGACAGGGGCAAGGACCCGAAGAGCGGCGCGTGGCGCGACTACAACGGGTTCATCAAGGCGCGCGACGAGCTCGTCGAGGTGAACGCGAGGATCGGCCGCGTCGAGTGGATCCGCCTGTCGATCGCGAAGGCGTTCCCGAAGTTCCAGACGGACGCCGCCGTGAAGGAACTCGTCGGCCGCCTCAAGGGCGACGCGGCCGTGCGCGGCGTCGTAATCGCGGCGCTCGCGCGCATCGATCACCCGGACGCGCTGCCGGCGCTCAAGAGCGCGCTCAAGGGCGAGCGCGACGCGGGCGTGAAGGTGGCGCTTCTCGACGCGCTGGGCGCGAAGCGGTCGAAGGACCGCGAGACCGTCGCCGCGGTGTGCGACGCGCTCAAGGACGAGTTCTGGCAGGTGAAGTGCGCGGCGGCGGGCGCGCTGAAGGCGATCGGGTCGCTCGACGCGATCGAGCCGCTCATCGAAGCGATCAAGTCCGCGGAGGGCCGCGTGCAGGCCGACTTCAACGCGGCGCTCGTCGGACTCACGGGCGTGGACAAGCACTCGAGCCACGACGCATGGAAGGCGTGGTGGACGGAGAACAAGGAGGCGGTGCTCGCGGGCGCGTACAAGCCGACGCCGGCCGAGCGCGCGCGCGGCGCGGGCGGGACGACGTTCTACGGCGTGCCGGTCGTGTCGAAGAAGTTCGCGTTCGTGATCGACCGGTCCGGCTCGATGGCGGACAAGGCGAAGTGGAAGCCGGACGATTCGGTGGCGACCGGCGGCGGGCCGGCTCTGCCGGACATCAAGCTGACGGGCGACCGGAAGATCGACGTCGCGCGCTACGAGCTGAAGCGCGCGCTTTCGATGCTGCCCGACGGCGTCGAGTTCACGATCGTCTTCTACAACCGCGAGATCGAGGTGATCAGCGACAAGGTGCTCGTGAACGGGAAGGAGACGCGGGCGCGCGTCTTCGCGCAGGTCGACACCTGCGAGCCGGGCGGGCAGACGAACATCTCGGACGCGCTGGAGCGGGGGCTCTCGTTCGCGGCGGTGGCGGAAAAGCTCGCGAAGGGCGGCATCGACACGATCTACCTGCTGTCGGACGGATATCCGACGGCGGGGATCGTCGATGGGACGCAGCTGCGTTCGCGGATCGCCGAGGTGAACCGGACGCGCAAGGTGGCGATCCACACGATCGCGATCGAACCCGGCGCCGACAGCGAGGCGCTCATGAAGGCGATCGCGCGCGAGAACAGCGGGACGTACGCCAGGCGGTAGGCTATTTCTCGCGGCGGACGAACGTCACGGCGCCGTCGACGATTTTCACGTCGAGCCCGTAGGGGAGCGAGAGCAGCTCGATCGCGTGGCTCATCAGGAGATCGTTCGTCTTCAGACTGATCTTCGCCGGCGCCTCGACGGCGGCGTCGACGATGAAGTTGAGGCCGCTGATCTCGCGCAGGTAGTCGAGGATGCCGGCAAGCCCGGAGTTCTGCTGGTCGATCGTCAGCCGGATGGAGCGGAGTTTGTCCGCGGTTTCCTTGTCGGCGCCCTTGAGCTCGCCGGCGGCCCACGCGTTGGCGGCGGGCAGCGGTGTCGCGACCGCGCGTGGCGTGAGGGCGGCGACGAGCCCCTTGCACTGCGCGGCGACTTCCGCGTCCTTGCTCTTGGCGCCCTCCTCGACAATCGGGAGCGCGGCGGAACCGAGCTTGCGGAGTTCGCGCGCGGCCTCGTCGCGCTCGTCGGGCGACTCGGAGCCGAGCTTCGCGACCCACGCGCGGGCGGCCTTCTTCTGCGCGTCGGTGAGCGGGGCGGGCGGCGCGACGGGCTTCGGGTCGGCCCAGAGGCGGTCGGGCCTGGCGATCCAGATCACGCCGTAACGGAAGTCGTAGTCGAGCTCGCACGGCGCGGTCAGGCTGTCGAGCGTCGCGCGCAGCGACGAGTCCCGCAGGGTGAGCGAGCCTCCGCCCGAGGAGTCGCTGCCGGGGTCGACGACCAGGTTGATCTGCGTGAAGTCGCGGATGAACGCGAGCGTGTCCTCGAGCCCTGCGCCGGCGACGCCCATGTCCATCTTCTTCTCGAGTTTCGAGCCGAGTTCCTGGGCGTCGGGGCGGTCGCCCCACGTCGCGCGCTTGAGGTCGAAGTGGAGCGCGAGGAGTTTCTCGTAGTCCTTCGCGTCGCGCTTCCGGAGGCGCGCGTCGGCCAGGGCGGGGAGCGCGGCGGCGCCGCGGGCGCGGAGCATTTTCTCGGCGTCCGGCTTGCCGTCGAGGAACGCCTGGATGAGTTCCGCGTTCGTCGGGTCCTTCTTCGGTCCGTCCTGCGCGAGGCGCGGCGGCTCGACGTGCGGGCGCGCCACGACGATGACCGCGATGATGGTCGCCAGCACCGCGGCGGCGGCGGCGAAGGGGAGCCAGGCCGCGCGAGGGCGGGCGGCGCGACGGGGCGGGGCGAGGCGCGCGTCGGCCCGACGGAGGAGGTCGAACTCGTCCTCGAGGCGTGCGACCGTCGAGTCGCACGCGTCGCAGCGGTGCGACGGGCGCGGCGCGAGGCCGTGGACGGCTTCGGTCAGTTCGCGGAGCGTGGGGTGATTCATGGCTTCCTCGAGAGCAGGTCGCGCACTTTCTGGAGCCCGCGATGGATCTTGTTGCGGACGGCGTCCTCCGTGAGGTCGAGGACGAAGGCGATCTCCGGGACGGTGAGCTCCTCCTGGAGATGGAGCGTCATCGCGGCGCGCGTCTCCGTCGGCAGCGCGTCGAGCGCGCGGCGGACGCGCGCGATGTCCTCGGACTTCGCGAGGATCGCGTCGGCGGACTCGACGGGCGCCCGCTCGACGGGGTCGGGCGCGCGCCGGCGGTGGAGGTCGCGCACGTGATTCGACGCGATCTTGAAGAGCCAGCTCGAGAAGCGGTGCCGGCCGTCGTACTGGTCCAGCCGCGCGAGCGCGCGGGCGAAGGTCTCCTGGGCGACGTCGCTGGCGGTGGCGTCGTCGCGGACGAGTTTGCGGGCGAGGGACCAGACGGCGCCGTAGTGGCGCGCGACGAGGCGGTTCCGGGCGTCGGCGTCGCCGGCGCGCGCTCGTTCGACGAGGTCGTCGGCGGCGGGCGCGTCCACGAGGTGCATCACTCAGACGACGCGGCGACGGGCCGAACCGTCTCGGCGAAAATTATCGGCGGTTCTCCTCGGGTTTCTTGCCGTCCTTGGGGAGGAACTTTTCCAGGCCGAGGACGAACGCCTTCCACTCCGCCTCGAGCTTCTCGAAGTCGCAGCCGGCGAAGACCTTGTCGGTGGCCTTCTTGGCCTCGCCGCGCTCGCCGGATTTCTTGCACTCGTTGTACATCGCGGTGATGTACTTGTCGTAGCCCTTGGCCTTCCCCTCGGTCATGAAGAAGTAGCAGATGGCCCAGCCCTCGGCGTAGCAGAGGCCCGCGTCCGAGTAGTAGTCGCTCTGCTTGTAGTAGAAGATCTTCTTGAGCGGGACGTGCTTGTTGGCCTTCACGGCGGCGACGATGGTCTCGAGCCGCCAGTCGTTGAGGCCGATCTCGAACTTGCCGTTCTTGAGCCAGCGGCCGCCGAAGAAGTAGTCGCCCATCCCCTCGTTGATCCAGCTCGGGACGTAGACGTCCCGGCTGATGCCCATGTAGTTCTCCATGTACTGGTGGAAGGCCTCGTGGTAGAGGATGTTGAAGGTGACCTCCTCGGGGTTCTTCTCCTCGGCGACGGTCATCTCCTCGTTGCCCTCGAAGGCCTTCACCTTGCGGCCCTCGAAGCGGTACGCGACGATCTCGCGCTGCGCGGGGCTCCAGTAGGCGGCGGCGCCGGGGGCCTGGCCGTAGTACTGGAAGTCGGCCTCGCAGTCGAAGATCTTCACGCGGCCGCGCTCGACGCCCTTGGAGGACGGGATGACGCGCATGTAGAGGGTGAGGATCTGCTCCAGCTCCTTGCCGACGCGCTCGGCGAAGTCCTTCCGGCAGGCGTACTCGATCGTGTAGTTCCTCGTGTTGAGGACGTTCCAGTCGGCGCATTTGACGACCCACCCGTCGACGGCGATGCCCCAGCCCTTGGCGTCGACGCGCATCTTGGCGAGGACCGACTGATCCATGATCTCCATGGTGGCGGCGACCTGGTCGAAGAGCTTCACGGCCGCGTCCCAGTCCTTCTGCTCGGGCGGCTCGGCCTTGGTGTCGCTCGTGAAGAAGAAGAGGCTGTCGTCGCGGAGCTTCCAGTAGCCGACGAGGCCGAAGCCCTTCTTGGAGGCGGGGTCGAAGAAGGCGTAGACGGCGTAGCGGTTCCCCTCCTCATCCTCGTGGATCTGCTTGACGGCCTGGTGGCGGTGCTTGAAGGGCGCCTCGCTGACCATCTTCATGCCCTTGGGGTCGCGCGTGTAGATCTTGAAGGCGCCCTCGGCGACGGTCTTCACGCCCTCGCTGGGGGCGTAGGTCTTGTAGGCGTTGAGGTAGACGTTGTCGAGGAAGCGGGAGGTGTAGCGGGCGCAGCGGTAGGAGCGGTCGCGATAGTCCTGCTCGGAGGTGTTGCGCTCGCCGTAGATGTCCTGCCAGTTGGGGATGCCGCGCCAGCCGTCGGGCGGGAAGAAGCGCAGGCCGAGGATGGTGTCGAGGTGCGGCTTCTTCGAGACGGTCTGTTTCGTGAGGGCGACGGCGGCGATCTTGTAGCCGCACTTGAGGTCGAGGTCGGCGATCTCCTTGCGGTTGTCGCTGTAGGCCTTCGTGTCCATGTACCGTTCGCGGAGTTCGCGGAAGCCGGCCTGGGCGTCGGCCCACTTTTCGGCGTCGTAGCTGGCCTTGGAGTTGGTCCAGAGGGTCTCGGCCTTCTTCTCGCGCTCCTCGCGCTTGGCCGCCTTCGGATCCTTGGGCGGATCGGCGGGGGGATCGTCCTGGCCGCCGGCGAGGCCGGCGACGAGGAGGAGGGCGGCGGCGATGCGCAGAGACGCGGAGAGGACGTTCGTCATGGCGTTGGCTCCCTCAACCACCGACTGGTGCCGCCGGACCCGGGCGGCAGAGACTTAGACGATCTTGCCGAGGCCGCGTGCTGGGAAATCGTCGTCATCCGTCCCGTGAGAAGTATTCCCCGCGGGCGGAGTGGACGGGTTCCGAAAATAAAAGCCCCGGCCGCAGGGAGGGGGGTTGCGGACGGGGCGGTGGTTGAGGGTTCCTCGGGCGCCGCCGTGCGGCGGCCCCGGGAACCGGGGTCCGTTGCCATTAAATATGACGATTACCCATGCAAAATGTTCTGACGAATCGCTCCGGAATTCGACCGGGGCCGCGTATAAACAGGCGTTCGGGAGGATCCGCCCATGGCCATGAAAACGGCCCTCGCCCTGGCCGCCCTGCTCGCGACCGCCGCCGCCGCCCGCGCCCAGGACGGCGCCGGACGCCCCGGCGACACCGTCGCCTTCGACCTCAAGGCCAGCATCGTCTTCGTGAAGGGCTCCATCAACGACACCGCCGACCTCACGTTCATCGTCGACACCGGCGCCAGCGTCACCGTCGTCAAACCCGCCACCGCCGAGAAACTCGGCCTCACGAAAAAGGGCGAGCGCTCCGGCACCCCCGGCGTCCCCACCTTCAAGGTCGCCGCGACCCTCGGCGCGGGCCAGGCGATCGTGAAGGACCTCCCCGTCGCCGTCATGGGCGTCCCGCAGGCCGACCTTCCGCTCGCCATGCAGGGGATCGCGTACGACGGCATCCTCGGCTACAACTACATCAGCCAGTTCGTCACCACGTTCGACTACAAGGCCAGGACGATCCGGCTCGTCCCGAACGACTACGTCCCCGAGGACCCGCGCGAAGCCGTCAGGAAGCTCGCCGAGGCGCGCCGGCCGCGCGAGAGCGACGCGCCCTCCGCCCACGCCGGCTTCACGTACGCGACGATCGGCGACGACGTCGCCAACGAGATCGGCGTCGAAGGCGGCGTCGTCGTCAAGGCGGTTGCCGCCGAGAGCCCCGCCGCGAAGGGTGGCCTCAAGAAGGGCGACGTCATCCAGGAGGTCGACGGGAAGCGCGTCGACCGCGCGGAGGACTGGCAGAAGACGCTCGCCCGCGCGAAGCCGGGGCAGGTCGTCACGCTCGCGGTGATCCGCGACCGGAAGGACGTCGAACTCGAACTCACGCTCTCGGAAAGGAAATGACATGCGGCTCGCGCTCGCGCTGGTCCTCGCCCCGCTCTTCCTCCAGGACGAGAAGCTCCCGTCGATCGCGCTCTCCGAGTACGCCGAGCGGCGCGCCAGCCTCGCCGAGAAGCTCTCCGACGGCGTCCTCGTCATGGAGGCGGAGAAGCTCGGCGCCGGGATGAACGCGATCGACGCGAACACGCCGAAGTACGACTTCCACTATCTCACGGGACACCACGCGGCGGGCGACCTGCTGGTGATCGTCGCCACCGAGAAGGACCGGCCCACCTTCCTCTTCACGACCGACGATCCGGCGAAGGTGAGGGAGCGCACGGGCCTCGCCAACGTGCTCGCGCGCGACAAGTTCGACGGGTTCGCGAAAGACGTGCTCGCGGCGGCGAAGACGATCTACACGCGCGTGCGGCGCGAGGCGAAGGCGTCGATCGAGAACGGCGCGCCCGACAGCGAGCTCAAGGGCCCCGACGCGCGCGGCCGCAACGCGATCGCCTCCGAGCTCGCGCGCCTGCGCATGGTGAAGAGCCCCGCCGAGATCCGCATGATGAAGAAGGCCGCCGACGCGACGAACGTCGCCCACCTCGCGGCCATGCGCGCGTGCCGGGGCGGCATGAACGAGGGCGAGCTCCAGAAAGTCATCGAGGACACGTTCAAGAAGGAGCACTGCGACGGCCTCGGCTTCCCGTCGATCGTCGGCAGCGGCAAGAACGGCACCATCCTCCACTACGACACGAACAACCAGGAGATGCCGAAGGGCACGCTCGTCGTGTGCGACATCGGCGCGTCGTACCGCGGCTACGTGACCGACATCACGCGGACGCTCCCGACCGACGGCGTGTACGGCGAGGACCAGAAGAAGGCCTACCAGTGCGTGCTCGACGCGCAGAAGGCGGCGGAGAAGATCCTGAAGCCGGGCGTGAGCTTCCAGGAGCTGGAGGCGGAGGCGGCCGCCGTCTTCAAGGAGCGCGAGCTGACGAAGTGGTCGTACGCGCACGCGCGCGACTTCAGCGTGCGCCACGGCCTCTCGCACTACGTCGGGATGGCCGTGCACGACTCCGGGACCTACGGGAAAATCCCCGAGGGCGCCGTCATCACGATCGAGCCGGGGTACTACGACAAGGACGCCGGCTGGGGCATCCGCATCGAGGACATCTACCTCGTGACGAAGGACGGGTGCGAGCGGCTGTCGGCGGCCGCGCCGCGGGAGGTCGAGGAAATAGAGAAGATCATGAAGCGGTAGCGCGATCCCGCAGGATCACGATGGCCGCTCCGTGATCCGGGACCTCCGGGGATCGGCACCGGAGCACGCCGAGGACGCGGAGCAGAAGCGTACTATAAGGAGCCATGCGTCTGACCGTCGCCGTGCTGCTCCTCCTCTTTCAACAGGGGAAGGACGCGCTCGACATCACCGCCGCCGAGCTCTCGGCGCGGCGCGACCGGCTGGCGGCCGCGCTCAAGGACGGCGTCCTCGTTCTCGACGCGGGGCCGCTCTCGAAAACGCCGGGGGCCGACTCCAACACGCCGATCTTCGACTTCAAATACCTCACGAACTACCACGAGGACGACGGCGTCCTCATCCTCGCGGGCAGGCGCGCGTGGCTCTTCGTCGCCGACACGAAAGCGGCCGCCGCGGCGAGCGGCATCAAGGACACGCTCGCGCGCGACCAGTTCGAGGCGACGGCCCGGCGCGTGCTCCCGGCCGCGGCGAAGATCTACA